>Ga0181410_1000424_pt1 | contig 18805 bp, 14 predicted proteins | sample 33SPOviralmetaG_FD_130112 | JGI IMG/M metagenome (GOLD analysis project Ga0181410, IMG submission 130112) | Marine viral communities from the oligotrophic San Pedro Time Series (SPOT) site, San Pedro Channel, CA, USA - 33 SPOT_SRF_2012-06-20 | ecosystem: Environmental > Aquatic > Marine > Strait...
TCGTCTTGTAAAAATTTTCAAGACGCTCCTGAGAAAGAGTTAGGCGAAAAAATGTTCGTAACCATTAATACTAATCGCCTGTTCTGCCTCACAATGGGGACAAGTATATTCAACTCTATGTTCTACATAAGGCATAGACCTAAAAAACTCCCTCATTTGATCCATTGCTGAAAGTGGAAGTTCTTCTAAAAATTCCATAAGCTCTTCATCGCTTACATCTTTTATTAAAGTTTCTTCTTCTTCAGTTACAATAGATACTATACATTTAGATATAACATCAATATCTGTCATATCTTCTAAGTCTGCCACTTCTTTAGCAGACGGATATTTCATTACAACAATAAAATCATCTCCAACCTTAATGTTTGTATCGGGAAGATTATCCAATCCCTTTGCTGTAAGGTTTTCAAGTTCTAAATCATAACTTATAGTCTTTTCACACTCTCCACATATTAAACTAAATTCCTGTGTTTCACCTACTGATTTAGATCTTATTTTAATGAAAACATCTTGCATATCAAACATTGTCATGTCTTCATCAAGTTCTCCATTTGTACAATTTTGTACGATTTGGTGACAGGCATTTACCATGCCTTTGTAATCACCTTCTTCACTTGCCAACATTAGAATCTTTTCTTCCTTTACGAGGAAAGGTCTAAACTTAATAGTCTCTCCTGTAGATGGAAGAATAGCCTCATACTGTGGCACGTCAACTCTTGGTAACATAATTTTCTCCTATAATATAATTATTCATTAACCTAATTCGTCTTTGCCTAGATTTACTTCAATACCTTTTGCTATTGGAACATCTGAAGATTCCCAATAAGCGGCGGATACAATAAGAGTAGTTCTTACTATACTAGTCGTTCCCATGGACAATGGAACTAAGTTTAAAACTTTAGGCGTACATTCAAACAATGTCCATTCTTTATTAACAGGTGCTAGTCCACCTATTTCGCCAGGAGGAACACCTTCTCCTCCTAATGATATAGCTTTAATTTGTATTGTTGCTGAGATGTCATCTAAATAGGCAACTTGTTTTCCTGTAGTATCTACACAAGCTTCAATCCATTTTTCAAATACAGATCTAAGTCCCCAATTTTCATCTGTTAGGAATGTCATGTTTATTTCTTGTCCTAAGAAACCTACATTTGTATTTCTATAAAACTTCCATGGGCCTAAATTAATTTCTTTGTTCTCTACAACCATACCAGGAACCTGTACTTCTTCACAGAATAAAACAACATCTTTTTCTGCAGAAGTTCTATCGACGTCTAAAGATGTGGGTAAAGTTATACTAACTTCCCATCTCTCAGAACGCTGCATTGGCCTTTTCTTTAAGGCATCTCTAAATTGTGATAAATTACCTAATGCTCTAGCCATTTATTTTCCTCTTATCTCTTCTTGTTGTATCCATTGAATTTTTATAGACAGTCCTTTCTGTTGCTCCTACAAAATCTTGAACAGGAAGATAAACTGCTGTTTTCCAATGTTTGTAATCTACTTCTATCATTTGTCCTGTTATGTGTCGAGATAAGTATTGTTTAATACTACCCCTAGTTTCTGGGAACCTGCCAAAGTTTTTTAACATTGCCCAATTAGCTTTTAATGTAGCCTCATCTTGATCCATGTCTTGATCCCATGGCATCTTTTTTCTTACTAGCCTATCTAGTAACTCTGCTCTAGCCTGTACAGGCAGATAGTGAAAGTTTATGCCACTAAATCCATTCGATGTAGGTTCTACTATTACTACAAGCGGACATGTATCATAGTAAGGTAATGTAGCTTTATGCTTTGGATCGTAAGAATACATATACATTTTACCTATTTCTAATCTTCTAGATACTTTACCTAAGTCTGTTTGTCTCGCTTCGTCATAAGTGTTTATACCCTGTGCATATTTTCTAATTGCACTGACATACCATTGATGCGATCTTTCTTGTTGATTCGCTGCTGTTCTTATATCTGCAAATGGTGTTCTGTCCATAATAGTATTTATACTAGATACCCAATTCTTTTTCAGTTACTATCTTAAATTCCATGCCTTGAGACTTACAAAAATCCATTGCAGATTTCCACTTTGCTTCGTTAACAGCATACTGTGCTATCTCATTTAAGTATTTTTTTGTTTTTCTCTTACCTACTGCAGGAGGTTTAGTGAACCTATTAGGCTTAACTTCTATTAAATACTTCTTAATTTTGTCTTGTTCATGTACTTCTATATAGAAATCTACAAAGTATCTGTGAACTCTATTGTCTATAGGACTACGATAAGGGACTACAATCTCCTCAGAGTTCCAGCCTTTTATAGAACTATTCTTATCACACCAGTTCATAAACTTTAATTCGTAGGAGGATCTATAGGTAATAGATGTAAAGTCACCTAAGTACTTTGCAGGATTTTTAGGAATAAACTTTCCTTTATATATTTCTTTCGCGTAAACCATATAAATAACACTATAATACCTAGTATTTATAGAGGCAATTAAATGGCAACAAATTATTACCCGCAGGAACTTGGCTCAACATCAATGCCAAATGCAATTAGATTTTATATCAATGAAAGATCTACCTATGCTCCAGCAGCGGCACAGAAAAAGGCGGGTGGCTCAGAACATGCAGCTGCACAGGCAGCGTTATCTAAAGATTATACATCTCAAAACAGAGCTAAAGAAGAAAACTATGAAAGAGCATTAAAAAGAGGTGGACAACTAACAGCAGCTGTAGGTATGTTAGCAAAAGGAGCACAAGCAGCTACAGGTGATGGAGCAAGCCTTTTAGGTAAAGGTTTATTAACAGTTGCGGCAACTGGAATAGCTGGAGAAGTATCTGGAGCAATGGCAACACCGACAGAAACAATAAGACTTGTAGATGACATTGCACTTTATGTTCCTCAATCTTTTATAGCAGCATACGCAGCTAATTGGGACGAAGTGGATACAGGAGTTGCAGGAGCATACTTAGGAGCAGGAAATAAAAGTTTAGGAGATTTATCAGGTACAGGAGAGTTTGCAGCCAGAGGAGTAATTGCAACAGCAGCAGCATTACCATCAGCTTTAGGAGCTAGTATGGACTTGGGAGCAGTACTCGAGGCTTCAAGTAAGAAAGTTAATAACCCATACAAAGAACAATTATTTAAATCAATGGGCTTTAGGCAGTTCTCATTTAGTTACACTTTCTCTCCTAGGAATAAAGCAGAACAAAATCAAGTAGAAGAATTAATTAGAAAGTTTAGATTACACATGCACCCGGCAAAAGCACCAGGGGATTTATTTTTAATATATCCAGCAGAGTTTAGTCTAGTATTTGAAACATTGAGTTCTGAGACGGGTAAGATGGAGAAAAATCCTCACTTACCAGCAATTTCATCTTGTGCATTAAAAAATTGTAAAATAGTATATGGTGCCGATGGATCGTTTAATACATTTAAAGATTCAGGCGGTGCGGCAACAGAAATTACAATGGAATTACAATTTGTAGAACTAGAAGCACTTACAAAAGATCGTATCGAGGCAGGATTATAAATGTATTTTAAAGCACTACCAACAATATTGTATCCTTGGAAGGATAAAGATAAAAAACAAAGACAAGTTATTGTACCTGATATTTTTAGAAGAGTACACATAGACAAATATTTTAAAAACAGATTGAACCTTGTGGCTATGTATGTTAACGATGGCGAGACTGCAGAACAGGTAGCATATAATTACTATGGTTCTACAAAGTATCATTGGATTGTATTGTTATCTAATAATATTGTTAATGTTGTAGATGAATGGCCTAAAGGTTCTAGGCAATTAGCTGATTATGTTACAGACAAATATGGTTCCAATAATGGAACTGATGTTCATCATTATGTTGAATCAGATGACTCTGATATTATTGTAGATTGGAATGCAACAAGATTAGCTAATGGAGAGATTAAAGCTGTTACAAATACAGAATACGAAGAAGATTTAAACGAAACTAAAAAACAGATATATTTATTAGATAAAATATTCTTAAAGGACATAGTAGTACAATATAAGAAATTGGTTAAGTAATACATCATGACAGATATTAAATCAGAGGAAAACCTACAACAACCCGGTCAATTAATAATTGATGAATTGTTTTTGACTACACGAGATATGCACGAGCATGATTTAGTAGGACATCTAATTGAATTAAACATCTATGAAGATGTTTGGAATCCTCACATACACGGAACAGTACTTGTTAACGATGCAATTAACTTAATAGGGTCTTATGGTATTGGTGGTGGCGAACTTATTACAATGAAGTTAAGAACAGCTACATACGAAGATGTTCCAGATAATGTTATTGATAAATCATTTCAAGTTTATTCTATAAACAATAGATCCCTAACAACAGATAGAGCACAAACATACGAGTTAGGTTTTATGTCTATTGAGGGTATATCTGACGCAGCTATACCTATATCCAAACGATACACAGGTAATACACAAGATATCGTAGAAGATATATATGAAGAATATATGCAGGAATATCGTAGACCTGTAGAAGCAAAAGAAAAAGCTACTTTAGTTATTGGTGATACACCTCATGCTTCTAATGTTAATTACATATCTAATTTTTGGACACCAGCTCAAAATTTACAATACCTAACAAAGTATGCACAGGGTAATCAACATGTAGGATCGGACTTCGTCTTTTATGAAAGTAATAAATCTTATTATTTTACCTCTTTACAACAATTAATATCCGTACAAAAAGAACAACTGTTTGAGGAATATGTGTATTCTACTCCTGGATTAGAAGTACCTCACAGAGGAGGCGGAGATACCTTTATAGGAATTAACTTAGGTAAAAAACATTGTACAATAGAAGATTTAAAAATACCTAGAACTATAGACACATTAGATGGAGTAGACTCTGGATATTATTCCCAATCAGTAAGAGCATATGATTTATTTACAAAAGAAAGAATAGAAACCTATGTCGATGTAAGAGAAGACTTTGAAAGTTTTGTCCATACAGATGATGGCATACCAGTACCTTCGGGTACTCCTAGAAGTCCATACTCTCAAATGGGTATTAAATTATTAAATAGTTTTGCATATGGATCAACACCTCAAGGTATTCCTGGAGGTAAATTAAAAACAACCAACGCAGCAGTAGTAAACAATACTTTATTCAGAGCTAATTACTTTAATTCATTTAAGGATTATACTTTTGAAATGGATGTGCCAGGTAGAACAGATATTGAAGTAGGTAAATTAATTAAGTTAGCATATCCTAAAGCTGTAGATAAACCTGCAGATGCTACATACGATGATATTGTAGATGATGTATTGACAGGAGCATATTTAATTACAGCAATTAGACACAAAATAGATAGAATAGGTTATGTTATGAAGATGGAAATAGTTAAAAATGGATTAGCAAAATCTATTGGAATAGTGGATGACGGAGTGAATGATGACATCAAATAAAAATTATGGTAAATTAAATATCCCCGATTGGATATGGTGGGTAGGAGTTATTGAGTCCAGAGCAGACATTACAAAGTCAGGACGATATAGAGTTAGGATAATGGGTTACCATACAGGTAATACAGAAACATTACCCACAAAACATTTACCATATGCATCTGTTATTAATTCTCCTACAAACGCATCTACATCTGGAATAATGGAAACACCTAATCTATTACCAGGATCAACAGTTATAGGATTCTTTGCAGACGGCGAAGAAGGACAGATGCCTGTTATCATAGGTTCTTTAGCTGGATTACCTCAACCTAAGAACGAAGAACTAAAAACAGAAGACGGATTTAACGACCCTGGTAAGAATTATCCTCGAGGAGGATTTGATGAACCAGCAGAAGAAGGGTTCGCAGGAGTAGGTGAACCAGACTTGCCTAGACTTTCCAGAGATGAAGCAGCAGAAACACATTATAGTCTTATTACAAAAAGAGCAGAGAGAGTTACAGAAGTAAGAACAGCCAGAGCTCCTGACATGACAGGACAGTCAGATAAAAAAGAAGGGAAAGACTACGACGGAGAAAAATGGGACGAGCCATATGCAAGAGCTAAAGGTCCATATGATACATTTAAGTTAGAAGAATTTACACCCAAATATTGGGACGCAAAAGCAGATTTAAAAAGTGGAGGAACAGGAGTTCCCACAGAGTTAGGTACATATACATCTATGTATCCTTTTAATCAAGTTAGAGAAACAGAAAGTGGCTTTGTAACTGAAACAGATAACACAGCAGGCAATGAAAGATATTCTTGGTATCATCCTATAGGCAACTATGAGGAAATACAAGCAGACGGAACAAGAGTAAATAGAATTAAAGGTTCCGATTATGAAATTATTGAACAAGATAAAAATGTTGTTATAAGAGGTTCATGTAATGTTACGATTGTAGGTGATGCTAAAGTTCTTGTCCAGGGAGACAAGTATGAAGAAATAGAAGGCGATTATTTCTTAACAGTACATGGCGATAGACATACAGCTATTACAGGTAGTGATACTAGAAAAGTTAGTACTGATGTTAATGATTTAATTGGTGGCGAGAGAGCAGCTCGTGTAACTTTAAATGACGCACAAACAATTATAAAGAATCAAAATATAACTGTAACAGGTTCTTTAACAGAATCTGTATCCAAATCAGTTACAGAAACATACGCTGCTTCACATAACACTACGGTATCTAAAAGTAGAGTTCAACAAGTAGGTGGTGTTTTAAGAAACGCATCTGGTAGTAATATGTTAATGTTAACAGGTGGTGAAGGACACTTTAAATCTAAATCTAAAATGGAAATTGAGACACAAGATACACAATTATTAAAATCTGAGAACCAACAAACATTAACAGCAAGCAATACAGATATTACACAAGATGTAGATGTAACAGGAACAAGCACAGCATCAGTAGATCATTTATCTAATGGTAAATCAGGCTTTGGACATACACATACAATAAGCGGTGGTAGTTCGGCAGGAACAACCACAGCCCCAGACTAATAGGAGGACAAAATGAGTTGCGGACCAAGTGAAGCAATGAAGGCAGCAGCAGACCAAGTGGATGCTTTAAATGCCAAAATAGACGCAGCAATAATGGACATACCTGGTATGGACGAACTTGCTAATTTAAAAGAGAATGCTGAGAGTGCAGCACAAGGCTTAATGGATAAATTAAGCGATGCTATACCTACCATTAATTTCCCAGAAATACCAGCAGCTGCTAAAAGCCTACAAGATGAAATGAAAGAAGTAGCAGGACTTATTGCATTAGGTGTTTTAGCATTACCACAATTAAAAAGCCAGTTAGATTATATGAAAGATAAATACGCTGGTGTAGATGAAGTTGATATAGACAACTTAGCAGGACTACTTAGATCGGGAGCTATGGATTTAGATAGTATATGTAAGTTAGTTCCTAATGTGCAAACACAAGGAATCAATGCTAAAGTATTGGGTATACCTACATCTATTCCAGACATTGATCCTGTAGCTCTTATTAGAGGAGGTAGATTACCTGAACTTCCTAAAGTAGGTAAAGTATATGTAGAAGTCGATAAAGTATCTAAAAAACAAGGAGCTGATTTCTTTGATATAGAGCTACCAAACTTTGACTTTTAAGTATAAATACTAATATGGCTATCATCAGACAGAACAAGGCTAGAATCTACAAAGACTTTGATTTAAGTTTTACTAAGAATGCAATCACTGGAGACTTAAACAAAAAAATAGATTCTAAGGCTGTTAAACAGTCAATGTACACATTGGTTCAAACACAGATGAATGAAAGACCGTTTCATCCTGAACTTGGATCTGATATAATGATGATGTTATTTGAACCTATGACACCCTTCACAGCTGGTAGCATAGAAAAAAGATTAGAAACTTTATTTACAAACTATGAAAAAAGAGTTAAAATAGATGAAGTAGTGGTTGAACCGTTATATGATAGAAACGAATATAAAGTAAAAATATATTTTGAGGTAATAGGACTTAATGAACCTCAAGAACTAGAATTAAATTTGGAGAGGCTTAGATAGATGGCGCAATTAAATGTATCAGAATTAGACTTTGATGATATCAAAGCAAACTTAAAAACATTCCTACAATCTCAATCAGAGTTTGAAGACTATAACTTTGAAGGCTCTGCTCTCTCAGTTCTTATTGATATGTTGTCTTACAATACCCATTACAATGGAATGATAGGCCACATGTTAGCTAATGAAAACTTTATTGATACAGCTATTAAAAGAGAATCAGTAGTTTCAATTGCTAAAGGATTAGGATATACACCTAGATCTCATTTAGGTTCAACTGCAACAGTTTCAATAACTGTAACACCTCCATCAACATTTTCAAGTACAACACTCGTATTATCTAGAGGAACAGCATTAACATCTGCAAAAGATGGCAAAACATATTCATTCTATCCAATAGAGGATGTAACAACATCAGCTGTAGTTAATAATGGTGTAACACAATTTGTATTTAATAATGTATTAGTAAAAGAAGGTAGAAGAGTATCAAACGAATTTACAGTACCAGCAGCTAATATCTCAGGCCCATACACTATTCCTAATAATAAAGTTGATACAACAACAATAAGAGCACAAGTACAAGAGTCACTTTCAGATTTATCAGTTAGCACTTGGCCAGTATCATCTACAATGTTAGATGTAAAAGCAGACACAAAAACATTTTGGATAGAAGAAGGAATAGATGGTTTATTCCAATTAAGATTTGGAGATGGAGTAATAGGCAAAAAATTAGATACAGGTAATTTATTAATTGTAGATTATATTGCATCATCAGGAGCGGCTCCTAATGGGTGTAAAACTTTTGCATGTTCATCTACAATATCAGCAGCAACAGAAACAGTAAGTATTACAACATCAAGTCCTGCATCAGGAGGAGCAATACAAGAATCAATAGATGAGATTAGATTTAATGCACCCCGTTTTAACTCTACAAGAGATAGAGCAGTTACAGAACAAGATTATAAGACTCTAATATTAGCAAGTAATTCTAACATACAATCTGTTTCCGTTTGGGGAGGAGAGAAAAACGATCCACCTATGTATGGTAGAGTGTTTATTTCATTGAACCCAGTATCGGGACAAATTATAACTGAACAAGATAAAGATAATATTAAGAACGGAATTATTGATCCTAAAACACCAGTAGCTATCATGCCTGTGTTTGTAGATCCAGAGTACACATATCTTTCATTAAATATTGGTGTTACATATGATCCTAAACAAACAATACTTTCTAAAGGACAAATAGAAAACGCAGCTAAATCAGCAGTTAATGAATATTTTAATACTAAGTTAAATAAATTAAATAAAAGTTTTTATTATTCTAGAATACATAATTTAATTAACGACTCAACAGATTCTATTATATCTACAAACATACAAATAGGTTTACAAAAAAGAGTTAAACCTATATTAAATTCAGAATTTAATTATACAGTTAAATTTAATCAGAAACTACAACCTCAGGAAGTTACGAGTACATATTTTAATATTAATGTATCAGATTCTATATTTAAAGTATCATTACAAGATGTACCTGATGCAACAGTAGAGGCACCATTTTATAGTGGAACAGGTGTTATCAATGCAATAACAACAGATGGTGGCGTAGTAGCTTCAATAGGAACAATAGATTACGATGCAGGAACAATTAATATTCCTTCAACAATTATAACTAGTTTATACAGTACAGAAGCAGATTTAAGAATTAACGCAGGGCTACATAAATCAGTTAAAGATATTACAACACAAGCTTTGGTAAGAACCTCAGAAGAAGCAACAAATGCAGTAGTAGCTAAACCTTCAAGGAATACTGTATTAACATTAAATGATAGTATTATTGACGCTACAATAAATACATTAGCAGGACTAACAATTACAGCAACGACAGAAGTAGAAGAAGTATAAATGGCAAATTACATTCCATCATTTTATAGATATGTATCGTCTATAACAATCGGATCTGGAGGAGCAGGTTACAACAATGTGCCAACTCTACAGATTACCGGTGGCGGTGGAACAGGAGCTACAGCTGTAGCAACTGTATTCAGTGGTTCTATAACAGCTGTTACAGTTACAAATCCTGGGACAGGCTATACAGCAGATCCTACACTTACTATTATACCTAATGGTTCAGATACAATAACCACCGATGCAGTTTTGTCTATAGTTTTAGACTCTGCTCAAAGTGTGTCTACAATAGAAACAACTAATCAGGCATTCTTAGTTAAAGAACAAATACCCGAATTTATAAAAACACAGCATCCAATGTTTGTAACTTTCTTAGAAAAGTATTACACATTCATGGATCAACAATACGGCAATGTCGTAAATTATTCATCAGATATAGATCAATCCTCTGAAGCATTTCTAGATAAATGGCGAGGAGCTTTAGTATCTGATTTTCCTAAGTCTACAAGTTTAGATAGAACTTTTTTCTACAAACATGCTAAAGATTTTTATGAGTCCAAAGGTAGTAGAAGATCTATAGAGGCTTGGTTTAGAATACTATATGATGAAAATGTAGATATATCTTATCCTTATCAATATGTACTAAAACCTTCTGATGGAATTTATACTGTTGAAAGAGCGATTAAAATTCAAGAAGCAGAACACGGTGGAGGTAGTTTAGAGCCGTTAACACTTGAAGGTAAAAAAGTAGATATAAGATATAAAGAAACTACTGGTACAGTTACAATTACAAAAACAACAAATGCCAGTGTAAAAAGAGTAGAAAAGAATACTTATCAAACAAACGGATTAACCTTACAACGATACGAGTTGATCCTAGCATTTGATGATGCCGGAGTAACAACTATCAATGGTCCTGGAGCAGGACTAGTAGCCACAGCTACACTTACTAGTGGAGCAGTTTCAGCTATTACAGTTACCAACGGAGGAACAGGTTATAACGCAGCCCCACCAATTACAATTTTATCTGGAGGAGGCTCAGGAGCTACAGCACACGCATTAGTAGCTAATGGAGTCATTACAGGAATTGTTGTTGACTCAGGAGGCTCAGGGTATACCTCAGTTCCAACAGTAGAAGAAGACAATGCAACAATTAAATCATATGTTGTAGACGACGGAGCTGCTAACACCGAAGATGATATTTACGGATATATTGTTAGAGTATTGACAGGAGTAACTTTTAAAAGTTATTCGGGTTCAGAAGCAGACGCAGGATTTAAGATAGGACAAATTTACGCTATTAATGAGCAGGGAGATGACGGTAAGGCTTACGCTATTTCAGGTTACTTTGCAGATGACTACACATTTATTGGTGGTTCTAATGATGCGTTTATTAGAATAACAGCTGTTACAACTGCAGGTTTACCTGAGGCATTTACAGTTATTAATCCAGGTTCTACATTCCTCAAAGACACAGCAGACATTAATATTGTTTCACCCAAAGGTGAGATAGCAACAATAACATTAACAACAGGTTACCTTTTTGAATATGAAGGTAAATATAAAAACGATCAAGGTAAATTGTCTGATGTTAATGTACTACAAGATAACAAAAGATACCAACCATATTCATATGTAATTAAATCGGGTATTGCACAAACAACCTGGGATAGACCAATAAGAGATGCGGTTCACCCTTCAGGTATGGAAGTGTTTGGAGATTTAATAATTAAAAGTGAAGTCGTATTTAATACGCAGTTTAGTGTACAAACAACAGGCACAATATACTACATATTTAAATCTACAGACGAAGCTATTACATCAGAACAAATGGCATTTTCTACAACAAGGGTATCAACAGATACTGCAACCTTGTCCGAATCTATTGCTAAACACTTTGCGCCGGCAGGTAAAACGGAAAGTGTATCAGCAGCAGACCAAGGTTCTTCACCTTATTGTAATACAGGTTATTGGAATGATGACACAGACGGAAATACTGCAGACAACTATAACATTGGTGAAGAGGCAAGGTATATTAACTTTGGTAAAAACTCTTCAGACTCTGTTACTACATCTGATAGTATCGATACAGGCGTACAATTTATTAGAACATTCGCTGAAGGACCAACAGTTAGCGACAACTTGAGCATAGGCACTATTTGGGATTACTCATCTAATGCTACGATATCAGACTCAGTAGTACTAACTTACCTTAGAAATGTTACTGAAACAATATCAGTAAGCGAATCTAATATATTGACATTTAATAAACCAGTTTCTGAATCTTTAACAGGATCGGAAGCGATAGATAGTATAAATACAAGTAAAGGAATAACAGAAACACAGAGTGTTGCAGAGTCCTTAGCCAACGCATTAGCAAAACCAGCAGTGGTAGATAGTGCAAGTGCTACAGATACAGGTATTGGATCAATACATGATTATTGTGATCCTACATACCTAGGAGAAGATTTTGTTGGCACCGGTTGGAACTTTACATAATAAACATAATTTAGGAGATTAAAATGTTTAAAAATGACGAAACAAAAGCTACAGGTAAGCTTACAGTTGAAATCAAAGATAAGCACGGTAATGTAAAAGACACTAGAGAGGTAAAAAACCTCGTAGTTGATACAGGACTTGCTTTTATTGCATCAAGAATGAAAGATGCTACAGCTACAGCGATGTCCCACATGGGCATTGGAACAGGAAGCACAGCAGCAGCAGCCTCAGACACAGCTCTAGGCACAGAGGCAGCTCGTGTTGCATTAACATCTACAACAGTTACAAGTAACGCTGTTGCTTATGTTGCATCTTTTGCAGCAGGCACAGGTACTGGAGCTATCACAGAAGCAGGTATTTTAAATGCAGCTTCAAGTGGAACTCTTCTTTGTAGAACAGTTTTTAGTGTTGTTAACAAAGCTGCTTCAGATTCAATGACGATTACTTGGACAGTAACTATTTCTTAAGGGATATAAATGGCACTAGTACTACGCAGACTAGGTAGAGTGGAATTAGCAAGGTCCTTTCATAGGGACATAAAAAATAACAATGATTATTTTCACTTTGCAGTAGGACGAACAGAACCCTGGAGCGATGATACCGCTCCAGAACTACCTGTTGATAATGATTCCTACATCTCTACCTTTAGGCGTAGCATGATGTTTTCCCAAAGAATAGATTCTGCAGATGTTTGCCTTTTGGCAAAACGAGAAAATTGGACATCAGGCACCGTATATGATGAATATGATGACGCACTAAGCACATCTAATCAATCATATTCTGGTGCTACCAATTTAGCAGATGCTAAGTTTTTTATAATGACAACAGACTTTAAAGTATATAAATGTATTAGTAATAATAGCAATGCCGCAAGTACTGTTGAACCTTCAAGTACAGGAACATCTGTATTTGAATTATCAGATGGTTATAACTGGAAATTTATGTTTCAGATATCAGCCTCAGACCAAAACAAATTTTTAGATGCTGACTTTGTTCCTGTTAGAAAGTTAACAGGTAATCCAACACATGATGTGACAGGAGAAATAGACAGCATTACAATTACTGCAGGAGGCTCAGGATATACCTCAGCTCCAACAGTAGTTATAGCCGGCGACGGCGACGGAACAGTAGCAGGAACAGCAACTATATCTGGAGGAGCAGTAACAGGTGTAACAATAACAGCATCAGGCTCAGGTTATAGTTTTGCTTTTTTAACTTTCACAGGCGGTGGAGGAAGTGGAGCAGCAGGATCAGTAAATTTAGGCGATGCAGATTCATTACCTACATTACAAAGTGCTGTAGAAGGAGCTTCAGTTAATGGAACTTTAGATAGAGTTATCATTACAGAAGCAGGACAAGATTACGCAGCTAATGATGTACAGATAAATGTAGAAGGAGATGGAACAGGAGCAGAAGCAAGTGCTTATGTTAACGCAGCTACAGGTGCCTTAACAGGCATTAGAGTTACAAATCCTGGTTCTAATTATTCTTATGCAACGATTGTTATAACAAATACATCGGCTCCTGGAACAGGGGCATCAGCTAGAGCTATTGTTTCACCTCAAGGTGGACATGGTTCAAATGCACCGAGAGAGTTATTCGCACATAACTTAGGCATTACAGTTTCATTTTCAGATAACGCAAATAAGGATTTAATATTAGGTAATGATTTCAGACAGATTGGACTCATTAAAAATATTAAAGATAATAGTGCAGTTACATATACAACAAACACAGCAACAGCTTGTTACATAGTAGGAGTTGCATCAGGACAAACAGGAAATTACGCAGCAGATGATATAATCACTACAGATGATGGTGGTTCATTTACAGTAATACAAATTGATTCTACAAACAACGCAGTATATTTAACTTCTACAAATCCGGCAATTACAGTCAATTCAACATTGACAAATACTACTCAAAACATTGCGAGCTTGAGTATAAATAGTTTAACAGATCCAGAAATAGATAATAGTACTGGTGAAGTTATTTACTTAGACAACAGGGCGCCAGTCATAAGATCGGCGGACCAAGTAGAACAAATAAAAGCATTGATTAGGTTTTAACAAATGGCACTAAATTTAAACGCATCACCATATTACGACGATTTTAGCGACGATAAGAGATTTCATAAAATCTTATTCAAGCCAGGAGTAGCAGTACAGGCAAGAGAGTTAACTCAATTGCAGTCTGTTCTACAAGACCAGTTTGATAAAGGTTTTGGTTTTCTATTACAAGAAGGAGCGGTAGTAACAGGTTGTGCGGAACATACACAACATATAGATTGGATTAAAGTTAACGATACCGACGCAGCAGCAGCCACAATAGATAACTCATCTCTAGCCAACTTCGTTGGCCAAGAAATACAAGGAAGTACAACAGAACTTAAAGCTAAAATTATAGCAGTAGACACCGGAACAATAGCTGGTGCACCTAATCTTAAGACATTATATATTAAATACACAACATCTTCTACTACACACGATCACTTCACTGCTAGTGAAACATTACAAGTTATTTCTCAAACAGCAGAAAATTGGCAGCAGGGTAAGACCTTTGTTGTTAACAGTGCAACAGGAAAATGGAATGATAATTACTACGGCACTACATCAAGAATAACAATAGACCCTGGTGTTATATATGCCAGAGGTTCTTTTATTAAGACAGACAAAATTTCAACATTAGTTGGTAGATATAATCCATTAGATAATATTTCAGTTGGTTTTGTTGTAACAGAAACAGTTTCTTCTTCTGCAACAGATTCAACACTTTTAGATCCAGCACAAGGTTCATTTAACTTTAATGCTCCTGGAGCAGATAGACTTAAATATACAGTAACTTTACAATCATTTACAGACGCAGAAACAAAACCAGAAAACTTCTACACATATTGCCAATTTAAAGCTGGTGCAATACAAAGAATTGATATAAAAGATAATCCATTAGCTGGTGTAGGACAAATTCTTGCTAACAGAACTTATGATGAATCTGGGAATTATCTTGTTAAAGGTAATACTGTATCTATTAGAGAACATTTAAATGATGGCACAAATGGTGGTGTATTCACATCAGGAAACGGTGGTGCCTCAAATGCTTTAATGGTACAAATAGATCCTGGTACTTCTTATGTAGGCGGATATAAAAGAGAGATATTAAGTTCCAAACGATTACCTATAATGAAACCTACAATGTTCGTTACAAAGGAATCACAACCTATTTCCACATCATACGGTAACTACATTGACATTAACAAAGTAGACGGATACTTTGATGTAGACGGTGGAGAAAAAATAGATCTATACCAAACAGCACAGGGTGGAAACGCATCAGCACAAGGAACAAAAGTAGGTGAAGCAAAAGTAAGACAACTAGTTTATTCTAGTGGCACACCAGGCTCAGACGCAGCAGTTTATAGACTTTATATTTATGATCTACAAATGATGTCAGGAGATTTTACAGCAGTTAAAGGTATAAGATTTGAAAATAGTAACGCAACAGGAATAGCAGACACAGTTCTTGTAAGCAGTAAAGCAGTATTAAAAGAAAGTAAACAAAACAAGTTACTATACAAACTACCTTATAAACATATTAAAACATTAAAGGCAGAATCAGGCGGAACATACGATTACACATTCCAATATCAAAAGGAGTTTAATGTATCTTTAGACTCTACAAATGGTAATGCAACACTAACAGTAACAGGAAACGAAACATTTCCTTATTCAGGTTCTTTAACAGATACACAAAAACAAGATTTTATACTTGTAGCAAAGGCAGGCTTTACACAAAATTCTGCAACAGTAGCTGCAGGTGAATATATAGATTTAACAACTAACAATTCTAATGCTTCTGTTACAGTTAACAGTTCAACATCTATAACAATCGATACAGGCGGAGCTATTACAGGAGCTGATACAGATGTTAGAGTATATATTCCAGTTCAAGTAGCAGACGCTAATCCAATTGCAAAGGCTTTACAAGAATCTAAATATGTTAAAATTGATACAGGCACTCACCCCTCAGGAACATCGGGTGAATATAACTTAGGTATTAGTGATTTATATAAAATTGAGTCTATTACAGCAGGTAGTAATTCAGATTATACTACAGGACAAACAGATGTAACTTCTCAATTTAGAGTAGAAAACGGACAAAGAGATTCTTTTTACGGACAGGCTAAAATATTTAAAAAGTCCTCGGCATCAGTAGACATATCTACTAATAGATATATTGTTGTTAAACTTTCATTCTTTGACAATACAGTTGCAGGACCTTCATTTAGTTGCGTAGATAGTTATCCAGTAGATGATACTTCTACTCCAGCTTCAGGTACAATAAGAACAGAAGATATTCCATCATACAAATCCAATAAATTTGGATTATTTAATTTAAAAGACACAGTAGACTTCCGTCCTCAGGTAGACAATACAGCAACTACAACAGGAACATTAGGAAGCGCTACAGTCAACCCATCTAATGTTAATGTTATTACTAGACCTGGTTCAGGTTTAACTAATCCAATACCTACAAAAACATTTAGCACAGACTTACAGTATTATCAAGGAAAGAAACTTAGAGTTATCTTAGACTTTGATGGTGAGTTTAGAGTAATAGAGGGAGCATATTCAGATGACCCTGCAATACCTGCAGAGCCACCTCAATGTATGACAATGGCAACTGTAACTCTTGTTCCTTATCCTTGTTTATCACCTGATTCAGCAAAAGTATCTGGCAAACAAGAATATTCAGCTAGAATTAAAAATGTATCTCAGAAAAGATTCACAATGAGAGACATTGGAACATTAGAATCTAGAATTAAAAATTTAGAATACTATGCCTCACTTAATCTATTAGAAACATTTGCTAAAGATCAAACTATTGTAAACTCTAGTGGTGCTGATAGATTTAAAAACGGAATCCTAGTAGATCCATTTACAGGACACAATGTAGGTTCTGTTTTAGATCCTGATTATAAAATATCTATTGACCCTAAAAGAAAAGAGGCAAGACCATTCTTTGTAATGGAAAATATACCAACAGGTAGAATAGATTCAGGTTTGTCAACAACGGCAATAAGATCAGGAACAGATTTAAGAATTACAGGTAATACTATTTCATTACCTTACGGCGAAAGCATTTTCAGTAAACAACAACAAGCATCTCAATCAGAAAATTTAGTTAAAGAACTATTGTTTAATTACCATGGCGCCATGACACTTACACCTGATGTAGATAACTTTGTAGACACAGCAGTACAACCAGCAGTAAATGTAAACTATGATGGCAACTATGATGCTTGGGAAAACATGGCAAATGCTTGGGGCACACAATGGGGTTCATGGGAAGATACTGGAGCAGCCAATGTAACAACTTCAACAGAGTCATTTAACTTTTTTAATACAGGCGGTGGCTCCGGAAATGGTGCATCGTTTACTACTACAACAACAGAACAAACACAGGTAAGACAGGGTGTAGGTTTAGGAGTACAATCTACAACAGAAAATATCAACCTAGGAGATAAAATTGTTGATATGGCATTTGCTCCATTCATGAGATCGAGACAAATTACATTTAAAGGTACACGACTCAAACCATCTACAGTAGTATTTCCATTCTTTGATGGAGAAGATGTATCAGCAAATTGCACAGATTTAGGAGGCTCCTCTACACTAACAACAGATGTTAATGGAGTAATTGAAGGAAACTTTGTATTACCAGCAGGCACATTTAAAGCAGGAACAAGAATATTTAAATTAACAGATTCCTCTATCAATAACGATAAAGCATCAAGAACTTTTGCTCAAGCCAATTACGATTCAACAGGATTTGTTCAACAAAAACAAGACACAATATTAGCAATGAAAACTGCTAATGTTACATCTGCTGCTTTTACAGATAACAGAACAATAACAAATAACGATATTACTTATAGTATAGGTAGTGGCACACCAATGCCACCTCCACCACCACCAGTAATTGTACCTAATCCAATTCCTGTGGCTATTCCTAATCCAGTTCCTATACCAGTACCTTCAATAGTATTAGTACCTCAACCACCAGTGGTAACTTGGATAGTAAGTGAGTCAGACCCTGTACCAATAGTAACACCTCCAGTACAGTCTCCACCACCGACTCCAGAAGTGTCACCACCAATAGTTCCTACAGTCATTAATCCACCGGTACCACCAGTACCTCCACCGGTTGAAATCATACCACCAGCTCCAGAGGTGCCAGTACCACCAAATGTTATCGGTGGGCTTTGGGACTTTGATTTACCTATAGACTTTGACTGGGACTTCGACTTCACATGGGGTCTTAACTTTGGTGGCTTTGGTATGGACCCATTAGCACAAACATTTAGA
>Ga0181410_1000429_pt1 | contig 18718 bp, 18 predicted proteins | sample 33SPOviralmetaG_FD_130112 | JGI IMG/M metagenome (GOLD analysis project Ga0181410, IMG submission 130112) | Marine viral communities from the oligotrophic San Pedro Time Series (SPOT) site, San Pedro Channel, CA, USA - 33 SPOT_SRF_2012-06-20 | ecosystem: Environmental > Aquatic > Marine > Strait...
TTAATTTTTACCTTTTTTTTCATTTTATTCTTATATTTTTTTTGATTTAGGAGCTTTTTTCCCCTTTATGGTCTCATTTTACCGTCTTAATCTATTTCTTTTTGACCTTCCCTCCTTACCTATTATGGTAACAATTCTTTTTTGTGTTTTTGTATATACTTTTACACCATAATATGGTCTTATTTTGTTTTTTTTCTGTTTTTATTTGTTATGATACTTTTTGGGCGCATTTTTTTTATTTATTACCATAATATCATCATAATATAATTTTTATTTATATTTTTTTTATTATGGTCTCATTTTTTCATTAATAATAATATATACTACATATATCCTACATATTATTATTTTTTATTTAGTTTTTATTCACTTCTAATGTAGCTATCTCTATCTCCATATTTTCTTCCTTTTTCTTCCTTTTTACTACTTTTTTTGGTTTTATTTCTCTCTCTTTTATTCCTTTTGTTAATTCTCTTTTTGTTTTATAATATTCTATTATCTCTTCATTATTAATATTATAACAATCATAATTCTTACTTCTCTCTCCAATTACTTTCTTATCTTTCTCTAATGAATCATAATCTAATATCTTATCTCTCTTTTTACCCATATCATTATCTATATCTAACTCTATGTCTTCTCCAAATACATTCCTGTATTCATTTATTATATACATTATTCTATCATCCAATACTTTTATTTCTTTCTCTAGTTGATTCTTTTTACTTACTTCATAACTATATTGATCCTTATATAAGTCCTTCAAATTATCTGAACTTATCATCTCTTCTTTGCTTTTATATTTATTTAATTCCATTATTATTTCTAGAGAATTGAAGATCAATGATATATTCTCTCTATTGAAACATCCTATATATATTAATACCTTATCCGACTCTCTATTTATTTCATAATTCTTTTTCGTATGTATATATGCATTCGCTAACAATATCCCGCCTATCGCATCATTTTCCTTTCTTTTTACATCCCTTTTAAATTTATCTAATGCTACTTTCTGTACTCCACTCTCTGGATTATTATTTTTCGTATCCAATAATATCGTATTTCCATTTAATTTATTCTTAAATAAAAAATCTGTTTTCATTGCTATATTACCTACATGAATTATTTCCCAATTTGAATCCAACTGTTTGTCATTATATTCTTCTAACATCGGCAATAACTCACATTCATATTTCTTCCCCTTTGATGCTTCCACATACATCTCATTATATTCTTTGCATTTTTTTTCCAATATATTTATTCTCTCTTTTAAATTTTTTTCACTTGTTTCTAATGCCTCGTCTATCTGAACCTTCCTCTCTTTTATCATTATCATCTCTTTCGCTTTCAAATCTTCTAACTGCTTTTTATAATATTCTAGATGATCTCTCTCTTCCCTTTTTACCTTCTCTCTCTCTTCTTCCCTAACAGAATAAATTCTCTCTCGTAAATCCCGTATCTCATTTTCTTTCTCTTTTACTCTATCTTCTATGTTTTTTTTATCTTTCATTAATTTCTGTGTTTCTATTTCAGAATTCCATTTCTCTAGTACAGTTTCTTCGGTAAACTCTTTTTCAAAATATCCATGAGATTTATCATATATAAATGAACCTAATGTTATTATAAACTCTTGAGCCTTCAAGTCATATTCTTTAAGCTTTTCCATATACTTATTACCTTCATATATCTTTAAATCTTTATTTTTTCTATATACCCTTCTATTTTTTGGTGTCCTATTCATTCCATTTACCTTTAATAAAAAAAATATTCCTATTATCCATCTACAATTCACTATCATAACTATTATATAGAGAGAAACTAAATTTTTATTAGTTCTGTTTTCTCAGTTCTCTTTTTTATGCAATATTTATTTTCTATAATTCACAATACACTGCACATTGAATATTATCTTCTTGTTCTAGATAATATTTTATCTGTAATCCTAACCCATACCTAGCTATTAATTCATATTGCTCTTTTTTCTCCTTATCATTTTCATTATCCCAATTATTAATTATTTCATCTACTTCATTATATACTCCAGAAAATAAATTCAAAATTCTTTCATCATTTTCTACCTTCTTATATGCTGATATTATATCTTTATCAATTTTATCTTCTATTTTTTTCAAATTTTCTTTTAATTCATCAAGATAATCTTCATCTATTGGATAAACTAGTTCATTACCTTCTCTATATAACCTTTCTCCTTCCTCGTAACCTCCTTCTTCTTCCCATCTTTCTATATGTTCCTCTTTATTTTCAAAACATTCATGACAATAAACATCTTCACAATCTTCTTCACAATCTTCTTCACAAAATTTCCATACATCATCTTCATTTTCAATTGTACAACCACATCCTTCCCAATATAAATATTCTTGATACTTACATGAAACTAAATTTGATATATCATCACTACTCTGAACCCCAAACCAAAATTTCCCTTCAATATCTCCACTATAAAATCTTCCCATTTGTATATTTATCCTAAAATATCTTTAAACTTATATTTTTTTAATGATATTTTCAATTTTCTTGGATGCTTTCCTCGTTTTCCCAAACTACCTTTATTGGCGTCTCCCATTCATCATATGCCATTGCTTTACTTGTCGGTCTTTCTAATGCTAATAAATTGTCTAATGCTTGCCTTCTTCTATCTAGCGGAAAAAGCTTTTGATCTAATTTCCTTGAATAAAACTTCCAAGCCCATTCAAATTTTAATGCCTCCGACCATGTAGGAAACCCTTCTACATGACAAACTCTTGTCCATGTCTCTCCCTTTTTCACTTTTCTTGTAGTAGCTACTGCTCCTCCTTTTATCTCTCCATTATGTTGTCTTAATCTATGATCTAAATTTACAGTTGCTCCTACATAAGTATTGTGATTTGTTGACTCTAACAAATAAACAAAAAAATTATTACTCATTATATCTATTTAATATTTATTATTTATATTCATTATATACGATGTTTTTCTCTCATCCTTCAAAAGTTTGCATGTCTTATATACAACATTGCTGCTTTGCTCTTAAATTATCAGGACTTTTCTTATATGGTTCTTTAGTTTCTATTATTCATGCATTTATTCCTGATATATTCGTTGATACTCCTTCGCATATTAACAATCAAATTAAACATTTAATTAATACTTCAGGATGTAGATAATCATATTAACCTTTCTTTCACTTCATTCACCGTTTTCCTTACCCATTCCTCTGAACAACACATTAATTTGCTTATTCTATTGTTATTTCTTATGCTATTAAATTCATAATCATACTTTAAGTACATTATCCTCTTATGAAAAGCACTTAATTGACTTATTTTAAACCATCTCTCTTGTAAATAATTCTGTCTCTCTTCTTCATCTATCAATTCGTCTAATATATTACTATTATATGTCCAATGATTAGGTCGTCCATAAGTTTGCACCTCTAATTTATTTTTATATTCTTCTAATTCCACTTCATTAGTTATATTTCTTCTCTTCTGTCTATCTTTTCTTGGTATTATACTTAATGAATAAGAATCTGATATAGCTTTTTTTAATTCACCGTCTATGTAAATTCCTGCATATATATGAAATTCTCCTTTTCCATTGTATTTTCTTATTGCCTTGAATAACCCTACATCTCCATATAATAATAATTCTGAAGTTGATATTCGTTTACACTTATAGTAATGTTTATATTTAAATTTATATACTTGTTTTCTTGTCCAATCTTTATAACATTCATAAAATAGATTATTTATTTTTACTCTTTCTCCTCCTGTTATTTTATTTTCTTGTAAAATCTTTCTTACTTTTGTAGATACAGGTTTAGTCATATATAAACTATTTATTATTCTTAATAATAATAATAATTTTAACACTATAAACATATTCATAATTAAATTAATAGAGAGAAATATCTTTAAATTTAATTAGTTCTTTTTTTTTAGTTTGAATTTTATTATATATATACACCCCTAATTGTATTTGCAAACTTATATAGACTTCTTCTATCTTTATAACATATTTCCCTATTTGGTATATTATATAAAAGTGCTCCTAATCTCACTTCTCGCATCATCATTTCTCTCATACAATTTCTATATTTTATACGATGATTCGGATCAAACATAGAAATATAATTAATTATTTCAATTGGTAAATTTGGCAACATATAATTAGTCATATTTATATTTTTAAGTTTTTTATTTTCATATATAAATGGATAAAAAATCAGTTGAAAACCCTAACATCCTAGAACCTATTTTTAATAAATTTAAAAATTTTGTTGTGCCAAAATTACCTCCTTTCATTACTACATATAATTTAACCCTTATCTCTCTATTATGGTCAGCATTAATATTGTTTGCTGGATTTAAAGCTAAAAATAACATTAAATGGCTTTATCTTATTATTATTGCTGTTATACTTCATATCATTACTGATCTTCTTGATGGGGCTGTCGGTAGATACAGAAATACCGGTGCTATTCATTGGGGATATTTTATGGATCATACAATGGATATTATATTATTTGATTCTGTTTTTATCTCCTTATTCTATTGCCTACCTTCTTATAGATTCCCCATTTTCTTTATTTCTATTCTTATATCTCAAATGTTCTTTTCTTCCTTTCTTTCTATTGATTCTAACGGTTTAGATATTTCTTCATGTAATCCCCTTTTCTGTATCGGCCCCGGTGATGCATTAATTATTTTAGATATTCTATTATTTTATATTATTCAATCAAAAGGTAAACCCAATATTTATATTTTTTATATAATTATACTTCTACTTATTTTTATTAATATTAAAAAAATTTACAATAAGCAATCTCTTATGTATCAAAAAGATATAAAACATAATTAATATATTTAGTGTATTATTATTATTTTGATATTTACACATTCAACAAATAATTAAGATTGTGTTATGGAATACATACCTTTATTCTTTAATATTTCGCCGCGATTTATTAATTCAGTTAATAGGGCATTAAGTTTAGGGTTATAATAACCCTGTGACTGCGAATAGGGAAACGAGGCGAAGAAAGGTGAGACGGCGGGATGTGAGGGACGAATAGTACTTCCTTCATTCTGTATGGTAAACAGCGCATTACCGATTCCTACAACAAGTTCTCTATATTCACTAATAATATTAGCATTATACTGAACCTTCTGCATCTCTGTAGTTTCTTTGTTAGCCGCATCGGCTTTAGTCTGAGCTAATTCATTGCTGAAAGCCTGTTGTTGCATTTGTGATAGTCGTTCTAGATCCTGCTGACGGGCTTCTGCTGCTTCTTTCTCGGCTTCTGCTGCTTCTTTCTCCCTTTTTATTTTTTCTATATCTTCTGATATGTTGGTATTTTCAAAATTTAAATAACCTATTGCATTAATTAAAACATCATTTACATTACTTGATTCAAATATTGCATCTCTAAGTATTTTCATGTTAGTATATTCGTCTACAATATAGAGTCTTCCTTTTTTACTGTCAATATTTATTTTCCAATTATCTAATACATCTTCCCAATATTTATTATCTATCATTTCAAATAAATTAGTAGAAGTTAGATCTGTTTTATGATCCTTAGCTATGTTGTTCACATTCTCTATCCAATCAATTAAAGTATCCTTATTACTATTACTTATAGTTACTATTGAAACAGGAATTAAATTCCAAGAATATGATGCATTCTTAGCTCCATTATATAACCAATTACATACGCCGTTTATTACTTTTTCTATCGCGGCTTCTTGCTCTTCTGAAATATTTATATTATTATAAGCCAAATTCCTAGCTATATCGGTATATGGAAATATACGGGTACCATCTACTGTTTCATTCATGATATTATATGATGAATGTGGAATCCATCTAAACGCGACTTCTGCCGATTTGCCGCTAAAAAAATCATTTTTTCCTTCTTTCCATTCCCTTCGTTGAACTTCAGGGTCTGCTAGTCCGTCATTGTTTTTTGGTACTATTGTTGGGACAGACTTATAACGTATATTAGTATGCTCAGGAAGATCAAGCTCTCCCTCTTTTTCCATATCTGAAGGTATTTTATCACTGTTTGCATGAGCCATTATATTAAAAGTTATTGACTCATTATTACTATTTAATTCCCTTATAAAATAATCACTCAAGTTTCCAACAATGGTTCTTGCTGGTGATTCTAGTAAAGATTTTTTCATAGAATTATATTTATTAAAATCACTGTAATATAGTGTATAGGTAGATAAGTTTACTTTAAAAGGATCATTCGCAATAGAATTATACAAACTCGTTACTGTTTGTTTATCAAATATTATTTTTGGATTATCTAAATTACTAACATCATTTGGTAATGATATTTCACCTAATTTACTTAACATATCTGTTTGTAATGCTAATTGCTTTTTTCTTTCTGTTGTATTCAAATAATTATCTCGTTTCATTATTAGTAAAGCTAATGATTTCCTTAAATTCATATATCGTGTATTTAACCAAGTATTAGCATCAGCCAGGCCAGGATGTTCCCGATTTGCCTCGCTGAATATATTATTCCAAAACATCAGGATTGCATATGTATCGTCTAACATATAAATTGTTATTAACAATAGATTTGCAAAATCCATTGTAGCTGTAAGACCAGATGATTTATTATTAGCATTTTCTGCCATTAGTGTCAACATATTTAAAAAATATTTAATTATTGCATTTTGCATATCTCTATCACTTGTATCTCTACCTATTATCATAATCATATTTATATTCTCTACTAAATACTGTGCTGCTAAAGACTTTACGATCAATTGTGTATTAAATTTTTGAATGTTTCCTACATTATTAGTACTAACTATTATAGTTATTAATAAAATACATGTTCTGTTCCAATCATCTAGAGGTAACAAAGATATTGTAGGATATATTCCGTTCATTTCATAAGATGGTATATTAGTATTAAATATTGTTTTTATTAAACTTGTAGCAACTACCGGTTGGTCTAATAAATCATAAATATTTTCAAAACCTTCTATTTTTAATAAATTAATCGGTCCTTCTTTTAGATCACTGAAGGCTTTTTTATCAGGGGTTTCCACAAATAAATATCTTACTTGAGATAAAAATGCTCTTCTTCGCTGTCTTTTAAGTAATTTTCTTGTTCTACCTGATCTTATATTATCATCAATTACTAATGACAAATCTTGAATTGCATGTGAAAATGAACATAATTGTAAATTATCACTCCATTTTTTCAGACTATTTATAGGATATATATAAGAAGCATTAGGGTCATCATCTAGGGATTCAAGAGAATCAATGTCAGGATGAAAAGATTTTATTCTTAAATGTGTTCTTTTTTGTATTTCTGTTAGACTTAATGGAGAATCAATACTCCAATTATCATCCGTTAATAATATATCATAATATCCTGATACAGAATAAACATTCTTTATTACCGCTTCTTGCGAAACCCAGCCAGATTCCGGAGGAGAGCGACGAGATATAAACTTAACTTTATCATTAACAGCAAATGATGTATCTGATCTTAAATCAGTTGCATCATGCCATTTTGTAAATTTTTCAATTCCACCCCAATTTATTACTGATATATCAATAAGTTCTATTGCGATAATTGATTTAGATTCTACCTTTTTAACTTGATTATTCATATTCACTTTTATATATTTATTGAACTCATCTTCTGTCAAATTGTATTTTATATCAGACACATCATTTAATTTGATCAAATCTGTTGTGATTTGACCTACTTGTTTTGCACCCTTTTCTTTTTCTTCATTATTAATATATACACTTTTTAACGGCATCTGTAACATTAATCTATGTAAATCAAATTCTGTTGATTCATCTAACATTTTTTCTGTAATCCATAACATATGTGATCTACTGTAAAAACTAAATGATTTATCTTTAAAGTCATAATTCTTCCCATACAATCCTCTATTATTTCTCATTATTTCTATAAATTCCGGATATCTCCATTCCCATGAATCTGGTAATAATCCATGATTATTTTTAGCATTTATATTATTATTATTGATATCTATAATATTATCTATATTATTTCTCAATGTTGTAATTTTAGATTCGTCTACTTTTTCTCTCCATGAAGTTAAAGTAGATTCTCCTAATTCAGGAACAATATATAATGGTTTATTATATGGATTTGATTGCAGTAATGCAGCTAAATCCTTTCCCTGTTTGCTTCGCCTATCCTGTGCTCGCTCCCACTCCCTCACCCTCTCGGCACTCCACGGGACAGAATTCGTATCCTCGTACTCAAAATTAGGACCATACCTTTTTGCTATTTCTGGATATATTACCAATTTCATATAACACGATATTATGATGTTTAAGGATTCTTTTATTTTATTATAATGGTGTTCACCCAACCACGGATTTATACAACAATTCAAATCGTAATCAGAAGGTTCTCCTAGTTTTTTATTTATTTTCAATTCAGCTTCTTTTTTTGCTTTTCTTGCCTCTTCTTCTGTTTGTCCTTCTGTATATTTTGGTTCCCATGCTTCTAGTCTATTTGGCATTTGCACTCCATTTGTCTGTCTGTCTTTCTCTAATAATAACTCCCTGTTAAATAATAATCTGAAAGCTGTCCCACCTTTTAGATAAATATTACAAAATAATGGTATTAAATTAGAAGTAAAATTGCGTGAACTTTCACTTATCTCTTTAAAATCTAAAGCATCTATTATTAGTGAATTGTTAAAGATTTTATCATTTATAGTTTCACTTTCGGCGGGCGGCGAGCGCATCTCTATATCTTTTAAAAAATCTAATCTATTATCTAAAATACTACCTGTACCAGTTCTACTAGTAAATTGAGTTATTATTTCTTTTAGAGTTTGTTTTAAATTATTCACCTCCTGAGGAATATTTCTGCCGAATGTTTCGTCCACACCATCCCATAATTTTTCACCTATATATTGTGCAATAACATCTTTAAGTTTTTCTGGAGGACCTTCTACAGCTTGTTTTAAATTTTTAGTTAAAAATAAATGACTATTTGCTGATTTTTCAAAATTATCTATTATAAAGTGTGTTCTATTAGTATATTCTTTTAAACTTATATTATTAGTAAATATTTTTCTACCCACTAAATTCCCGTCTTTATCTTTAATCGGTGTCCCCAAAAAGTATTCCTCTATCATATCTTTAGCTTTCAAGCTATCAACTTCTAGATCCTGACTATCACTTCTTAAAAAATAATCAGGAAAATCTGATATTTTATACACTTCGTTTTTTCTGTATGTATTATTAAATGCCATTCGTTGATTAGCCTCCATCCAGTGCTTATCAAAGATACTGTTTTGATTACATAATCTACTATTAGATGCGTATTCAATTATAACATTGAATAATTCATTTGCAAGTATTGCAAGTGTAAAACCTAAATTTCTTTCATCGTTTTCTGCTATTATTGAATTTACTATATCATAATTTAATATCTTTCCTTTAACATATTTATATAATCCTCCATCATTATATGATTTTATTATTTTATTTATTTTTTTTCTCATATTCTGATCAGTTATTTTTTTAAGTTTGTTTTTGTAAAAATAATACAACATAAACTGAGATAAATCTATATTATTAATGATAACAGATATAATTTGTTTTTTTAATGAATTTTGATATGGATTTTTTTCACCAGTTTTATCTCGTATTATATGATCTAATAATTGTTTTGTTAAACCAGCAACAAATTTATTATTAGATTCGTCATAATAAAAATTATTTGTTGCCGTTTCTTTTATATCCATAAAACCACCTGGATAATGATCTGCATCACATACTGGTATTGCCTTTACATTACAAACCTCTCTTTCTTTGTTAAGAGGACCCATTGCAGATATTACATTAGAATCATTACATAACTGACCGTCTAATAAATTTAATAAGTTTATGTTTTTTTCAAAATTTTCTCTATTACCATATAATGGTCCTATATATACTTGATAATCTAATTTTATTCTAGGCTCATAAAAATCACTTGTATTTTCTACTACCTTATTATAGTCTTCTCGCGTATATGGATTTACTATAGATATTCTAAGTAATTTTTTTATTAAACTTTGAGTTGCTTCTTGTGTCTCTGTTATTCTACCATCTCTATCTTTCTTAAAATAGTCGTTCGGCTTTATTTGAGAAAATTGCACATCACTTATATTAGTCATATTAACTCCGAATTTCTGGAAATTTTTATCATTATATATAGACAAATCATATATTATAAATGGATATGGTTCATCACTATCTTCAACTTGGCTGTCTTTTCCAAAATTTCTTCTTAGTCTTGAATGATTTATACCCAACTTTTCTACAATCTGAGCAAGTTCTCTATCAGGTTCTCCATCTGGAGTTTTTTGAACAAATGCTTTATCTACCCATTTCCATATATCACGATAATAGTCTCTGGAATTATTAAAATTTAATCTATATGATTCAAGCGCTTCTCTGTCTCTCTTAACTCCCGGTAATAAATTTATATTATTTGGCCAATTGGGGTCCTGATCAACCTCCCATGAATTATATTCCTTTTCTAATGATATCATTTTCAAAAATGTATCCTCTTTGTAAACAAATGATAAAAATTCTGGAAACCAATGGACCCTCTTTAAAGAAACAGGCTGAGGATTACCACCATTAATATATTGACCTAGAAATACTTGATTAGTATTGTCTTCAACAGCAGTTTGACAAAAATCTCCATATATTTTTCCACAATGTTGATTAACTTTCCCCGGCTCCATAGCTTTATTTGGTATTAGAAATTCATTTTTTTTGTTAAAAATATCTTCGGAATATAATGACTCTACAGGATCTGTGCAAATAATTCCATCCATTTCCATTGCTTGTAATGGTTTACTTATACTCCATTCATTAGTAGATCCAAATACTTGACTTACATTTAAATAAGCTGCTAATCCACCCATAGGATAACTCATATCTACTCTATCCTTCCATCCTGTACCGAATAAATGTAAAAATGGTATTATATTTAAGTAAATTACATCTCTGGTTGTTTTTAAAAATATTACCGAATCTATAGGAGTACTTACATTTACAGTACCATTAGCTAATATTGAAGTATTTGCAAAAATACCAGGTTTTAACATTGTATTACTATTTTTTGGATTAATCATATAAATATTTAGTTGGTTAAAATTATCTCTTGATAATGTTCTAGAAAATATTGAACCTTTCTTTATTACAGTAACTGAACCAGGTACATTATCTCTTATCCAGCAAAACAATCTTAAATTTATTTGTATAGTTTTTTCCTGAATAGTAGGTGTAATTTCTTCATACATATTGTTAAAGTTATTTAAATACTGTAAATTAAATAATCCTCTAAAAATTGTTGAAAATTTACCATTTGGTTGTAACAAATCAAATATTTTTTGTGCATAGTCTTGTATTTGTGTTTCAGTCGCTCCACCTTTTTGTATTTTTAATAATTGATAAATATTTTCTTTGCTATATTTTGGTTTATTTTGTTTTCTTTTTGTATTATTCTTTCGCACAAAAGAATTTTTTTTATTATTTTTTGATATTGTTGTTTTTTTTATCTTTTGTAGTTTAGTATTCATAACTATATAATAAATTATTATATTTTTTTATGTATAAATAATTTATTATTTATAAATTAGTATTTATATAAATGTCAGACAAATTGTTAAATTATATTGACAGATTACCGTATGAATTAGTTGATATTATTAAAACATATATTCCTATAAATATAATAAAATATACACGAAAAATTAACTATAATGAACTTCCTATAAAATATAGAATTTTAAAAGAAATAATGAATTATTATGATTATAAAAAAATGGGTTATGAGATAGATAATTCCGCATATGAACAACATTTAAAAATATTAAAAATACAAAAATTTCAAAAATTAAACATTTATAATTCTACTATTAGTATACCTTCATGGTTTAGTGATATTAAAGATAATGTCAATATTATTAAACAAATATCTAATCTTGAGAAATTAATAGATGAAAATAAAAAAAATATAGATTTTTCAAATGAAAAATATAATACTAGTCGTATACATTTGAAAAATTTTAAAATTATATTAAATATTTAAAGACCAAATAATTGATCAAATAATCCTTTTTTCTTTTGAGGTTTTGATTGTCTATGACCTTTTCTATTATAGTATTTATCTCCTTTATGTGTTACGAAATCTTTGCGACCTTTTCTTGTTTTTGATTTACTTCCCTTCTTATATTTTTTATTCATTGATTTTTTTCCTCTTTTTCTTCTCTTTCCACCAACCATTTCATCGCCTTTAGGATTGAATGAAAAAGGCTTGGTAGTTGTAGGTGTAGATGTTGATGATTTTCCTGTAGGAGTCATTGTTGTAGTAGGAGGACTAGGGCTTCTTCCTTTTTCCATGTCACTTGCAGCAGATTCAGGACCAAATCCCATTTCTGCATCTACTTCTTCACCTCCTCTTCTACTTCTTCCCTTTGATTTTCTAGCAGATCTTGATTTTCCGCCACTTTTAGAAGCTGATGCTGATCTTCTCATACTACGTGCTCTTGCTCGTTCCATTATATATTATTCAAATAATTTTTTTTTATTTCATTGTCTAAATAAACATTTTTACTAATAGCTCTTATTATTTTATTTGTTTCTTTGGAATCATTTTCTATATCGGTCATTGAGTTACAAACTAAAGTAGTTAAACGAGTCTGTAAATTATCATCTATATTCCATCCTGAATTAGCATCTTGCCATTTATTTATCATAGTTCTTTGTTTTAACGCGATTTTTTTTATTCCGTCTAAAGTAATATATAATTCATTATCTTTTTCCCATTTATTATCTTCTTTAACATAAAGTATTTTTCTTGTTGAATCCGTACAATGAATAGGTCGTTCTAATACATCTAAATTATTTAGACCATCTACTACCATATTAGCTATTGTTTTTGTGAGTCCATTTTCAATTGTATTATCGTATGTTTCTGTTGTAATTGGCAAAGAATTGATAAAATCTGTTAAATTCATTGCGTTTTTACAGTGTTCGTTTAAAAACATTTGAATATTAAAAGTATGATTATTAAAACTATTGTTATTATTTGCTTGATTACCCATTTTTGGTATATTTTCTACTAATTTACCTACAACATCTGGAAGTGTTAACATTAAGTTCTCCATTACTTCTTGATTCTTCAAGTTATTTTTTAATATATCTATTAATACATTTTTATCAATTAATTCTGTAGTATTATTTTTTAAGGTGATATCTGATTCTTTTTCTTCAATAATGAAGCATTTCTTTTTATGTTTCCATAACCCAGATCTATCTTTATATTCCTTACCACATATGTCGCATGTAAAATGATGTAATTGGATGTTTTTCTCAGCATATTTTGATGTATTTTGTTGCCATTTGTTGCCATTTGTTGCCATTTTGTGTTTTACAGTTGAAATATGTCTTTTCCAATCACCAATTTTACTGCATGTAAAGTCACATACTTCACAGTGATGTAATTGGATGTTTTTTTGTTGCCAAATGTTGCCAATTGTTGCCATTTTGTTGCCTAATATAAAAAGATACAAAATCTCTAAATACTTTAACTCAAAAATGTTGTTTTTTTATGCTAACAAATCATTTTTTTTTATTTCTCATTTTAAACCATTATGCTCTAAAACCACTTTTTCATGTTTTTTCAATTCTATTTTGACAAAATAAAAAAAAACAACAAAAATAATGTGTGTTTTTTAAAATTTCCAAATGACTTTTGAAAAAAAATGTAAAAAGTGAAATACCTACATCTATCGTTTACAACCTCTTTTTTATAGGATAATTGGTTATTTACATAGTGTAGTGAGTACCTAATTTACAGTTCCTTTTTTAAAGTATTAAAATAAAATTGAAGTATTTTTTACATTTTACTATTTATGACAATTATTATAATGGACAGAAATACTCTAAGGAACAATCTTACTTCTCAATTAATTGAATATATTGAAAATTTTATCAAAGATAACAATAGTTCTCTTTTACCTTCTATGCTTACAAATTGGCAAATACCTATATCCCTTAATAATTTAGAAACTATTAAAAAACAGTCTTCCCCTTGTTATATTTATTGTGGAGAGAATGCAGGAGGCCTTTATACATATCATTATTATAGACACTCTAAAAATAACATTGTATATATCATTACATTTTATTGCTCAGCAATTGATTCTTATTCTATTCTTACAGATGATTGGGAAAACCAACTACGATCATTTAACACTCTGCTTAATTAATTTATCATTATATATTAATGTGTTTCTCTGAACAACAAAGTTTATACATAGGACTTTTCGGTTTGACAACTGGAGCTTACTTCTTTACAAAAAATAAATATGCTGGAATAGGTATTGCGTACTTCGCTTTAATGGAAATTCTTCAATACTTTCAATATAAAGTTATTGATCAATGTAATAATAAATGGAATAAATTTTTAACACAAATAGGATACCTACATATATGTTTTCAACCCTTATTTTTTAATATATGGTTATTTGCTTTTACCAAAAAACCTAATTTTCTTATTTTAAAACTATGTTTCTATGCTGGATTATTATTAGCTAGTAGATTATTTTTTGTTAAATCTGATGAATTATGTGATGGAGCAAATGAACCATTATGTGGAAAACAAACTTGTGCATTTTCTGGTGAAAAACATATTGCATGGAATCTTAGATTACGAGCACCAGGTAAATTATGGTTTACACCTAGTATAGGTCTACACTACTTTATGTGGGTTGCACCAGCCTTGGTTTTATTAGAATTAAAACCTATTATCGCTTTACTTGCTACAGGACCATATTTAGGATATTTTTTAACTAATAATATTCATGAACAACCAGCTATATGGTGCTACACTGAAATTGCACAAATGTTTATAACATTCCTTCTAATAAAATAAATCTCTATATATTTTATAACTATGTGTTGGAGTTCAGAATCTTCTAGAAATGCTTATATTGTTGGATCTATATCTTCAATCCTATTAATGTTATTAGGTAATAATATTTATAAAAATATTGGTTTCTTTTTCTTAATTGTTGTACAAATGCAACTTATTGAATATTTTATTTGGATTGATCAATCATGTGGTAATATTAATAATTTCGCATCCAAAATGATTGTTCCTGAATTAAGTATGCAAGCATTAGCAATGGTATTAGGTGCTCTTATTTTTAAAACTACTAATTTGTCAAATTCATCTTTAATTGCATTAGTTTTATTTGTCTCTTTTGTTGAATTTGGAACAATATTTTTATACTTAAATAATATTAAAAATGAAAAATTATGTTCTAAAAAAATACAAAATAAAGGTATAGTATGGGATCTAGGTAAATATGACTTGATTAAAAATAATGATATTTTAAGTCTATTATGGGGTATTGTTTATTATTCGTGCCTTTTCGCATTTCCATTCTTATGGAAAAGTAATTCAACCAAATATATTTTTGCTTTTATAATAATTTTTAGTTATGTTACTATCAGATTAGAAAATCAAATATCATGGCAAAGTAGATGGTGTTTCCCTGCAGCAATTATACCTTCTTTTTATCTTTTATTAATGTTACTTGGTTTTAATTAAAATTGAAACTATTTAAATACTATTATTATTCTTAATTAAATGCAAGATTCCAGTGGAAATACATTAAATGTCAAGAAAATGCCTCTTGTAGTTGAAAATATTATTGATAAAAACTTTGAATTAATGGATGAAAACAATAAAAAAGCAGCTACTGTTCTAAAAAATCAAGGTATAGATAACGCTGTAGAATTTATGTTTAAGCATCCAAAAACTGGAAAACCTATGGATTACGCAACTATGCGATACTATTACGGTTAAATAAATATATAAAATTTATAAATTTATTTAATTATACAAACATATTCTCAAATTCTTCATCTGTTTCTGGTACTTCTTTCCTACATTTATCTAATACAAAAGCTGCTAACATTATATTATTCTTAAAATAACTATTTCTTCTTGACATTTGTTGCATCTCTTTAATTAAATTTTGACTCTGTGTCATTAAAATGGTTACTATATTTTTTAATTGAGAAATGGTTGCATCTTTATTTTCTGAATTTTCTGGAATTGGCATATTTTTAAAAGTATCAATTAAACTTTGTAATTTATTTATTTCTTCTTGATAGGTTTCTGATATTTTGGGTTTTAGTATATCTTTTAATACTTGCTCACCATCATCACTTTCTTTTTTTACTTCCACAGCTACTTTATTACCTTCTAAAAATGTCATATTTACATCATAATTATTCTCTGTAGGTTTATTATCTGATGTTTCTAGTGTAATATTACCACATTTTTTTTTACATTTTTCTAACGAACTTTTTCTCTTATAAGATTTTTTACAGATATTACATTCATATATAATTTTATTGTCCATTAAAAAAATAATATTTATATGTTTAAATATTTTTATTATAACTATTATTATTTCAATTATACCATCCACCACCCTCATATTCATAAAATTCTAGTAGTTCTTCTTGTTCCCAGGGCTCTAATTCTTGAATTCCTTGATCATATTCTAATTCTTCATCATTTATTTCTCTACATAATTCTCTACAATAATGTCTACAAGGACAACTACATAAATGATGTTTTGGTAATTTTGTAGGATACTCAGGTACAAAACCACTTTGTAAATCTTCTGAATTCGGTTTAAACTGTTGATGTCTTTTACAACAATGACAATTTTCAAAATAATTTATTATTCTTTCTGCTTCATTATAACCCCATTCTTCTTTAAATACAAAAGGTTTTGATCTTCCCATTAATTTTATAATCCCTTCTCTTTCTATTTCTCTTTTTAATTCTATCATTTTCTCTCTATGAATAATCCCTCCATGGTATTCTAATATAATATCTGTTAATACATCGGGTAAATATTGAAATATACTTGTCATTTTTTATTTAATAGTTTTTACAATTAATCATTAAATAAAATATAGTTCAATTTTTATTTTTATTTAAGATATAGAACCATCATCATCATGCTCTGTAAGATTCATACAGTAGGTTTTTCCACATAATTGACGAGGATTATTTGGTCCCATATCAATATCACAATCAATACATCTATTTTCATCTTCTTTATGTTCTTCACTAATACAATCCTCACACATACATCCTAACTCAATATCACGATGATATTTATTATCATAACCTGGTTCCATAAATTCCGAATCTTCCCAATGATCTTTATCATTTATAATCCTACAGAATAATCTCGCCTCATGTCTACATGGACATTCACATGTATAATGACAATCTACCTCTATTTTATCATACCTACCAATATGTCCATTTTCTAAATCCGATATATGTGGCTTATTTTTATTATGGCGCGCACAACAATTGCAAATAAACAATACCTCCATCATTTCTTTAATTTCATTCCAATTAAAATCGTCTATCAATGATAAGTAGCTAATTGGAGTATCTTTAATAGCATATAGAACTTCTTGAATTTCTGGTGATATGGTACTAATACTTTCCTCACTATTTTCTTCTGCAATCCATCTTAAAAATTTCTGACACATCTCCTCTGTTTCCCAAAATTCTTTCTTCTCTTCCTCTGTGATACTCATTTCTGAATATGATGTCATAATTAATGCTAATATCTAATATAGTAATAAAAACTTCAATTTTTATTTAGTAACCTTTTTTCGGTTCCTTTTTTTAAGCAAATTTTTATTTATTAACAAATTTGGTTATGAATATTATTAATGTATTTAAATACATAATAATGTCATTATGAATAAATGGTAATTCATAATGACACTGACAATAAAAAAGATACTAATTCATCTTTTCAAAATAAATGGTATTCTAGAGGATTTCCTTCAAATACGGCATGGGGATGGAATAAAGCAGCTCCCAAAAAATCTCTATACAATATTGGTATGGCTCACACTGCCAACAATTGTATGTTAAATTTTGTTGAACTGGTTCATTGGGCTCCATTAATTCCAGCCTTTCTAATGGCACAGTCTATACTTTATAACAGTGATAATTGGACTAATTATTTTAATAATGACCAACAGAGAACACTTTTATTTCTGCTTTCTCCTATGATCGCATTTTTTGGAGGTCTTCCTGGTATTATGATGCATACATACGAGGGGTGGCAAGTAGCTCCGTTTAATAGTCCATTAAGAGGTGATCTGGAAGATACAAATGTTATTGTTTCTGATAGTAATAATCAGTGGCTAAGAATTGTAGCTTATTTTTTTATTTTTAATATGCAGTATATTGGATTACAAGCATTTTCATATGCTGTTTTAGGTCCAACCTATTTTTTTGGCTGTTTGAAATTTTTATCTGTTATGGGATTTCTTATAGGTTATCTTGGTAATCAAGAATATAAAGCGACATTTAACTTTAAATGGAAAGATACAGCTGGAGGTTCTACATTTCCATTAGCTTGGGCTACATTAATACCATTTATAATGGCAGCATCATTAAATCTTTATGCGTTTTCAGAGTTAGGTAATCTAATATTTCCAGGTCCATTTGGTATAATTAATTCACTAACACCACCAATTTTAATAGCATTAGGTGGTGCCATAGAAGGTTTATTCGCAGAAACAATTTTTGATCAAAAAATACACGCTTTTGCTGTAA
>Ga0181410_1000431_pt1 | contig 18709 bp, 29 predicted proteins | sample 33SPOviralmetaG_FD_130112 | JGI IMG/M metagenome (GOLD analysis project Ga0181410, IMG submission 130112) | Marine viral communities from the oligotrophic San Pedro Time Series (SPOT) site, San Pedro Channel, CA, USA - 33 SPOT_SRF_2012-06-20 | ecosystem: Environmental > Aquatic > Marine > Strait...
CTGCAAAGGCTTCTCGCAAAGCCTCCTCAGTAATGTCTGCTCTCATCTGTCTCATTGCCACCATGTCCATACCCTCAACATCCCAAGACCTGCCATCCTCGGTGCATGATACTGTGAATACAGCATTAATAACTGGCATGCTAATAAGAATATCAATAGCAGAATAGATTGAATTAGCATAGGTTTTAATTGTTTGTCTGTGATTGTCAATCAATACATCAGCTATGTACTCATCCATGTTTAGATACCTTTAGTAGTTCATCAAAAGTTTCAATGTCTGGATTTTGTTTTAAGTATTTCATAATCCATTTGTCTGTCATGTATGACATGTGTAATTGTCCTTGACCAAAAGCATGTGTCTGTTCTGGGAGTAATCCCTCAACTGTATCTACAGTGATAGAGTCTGCTTGGTCTTCAGGCAATAGGGTACGAAGCCACTCAACCTGTATTGGTCTGACTTTCTTTCTAAGTTTTTTAATTTGTTTTGAGTTCATATATTAATTCCATGCTGTAAATTCCATGTAAGGAGTCTCTCGGTGTCCTTCAGGCAACCAGTGTACCACACTTTCCATGTCTTGTACAGTTAGTTCTGTTCCAATAGTATCTCCTGTATCATCATGAGATAGTATCAAAGCACGACCTGCATAGTTCTTGTTGCCGATAGTAAAGTATCGGTTATCCATAAGCAGTCCTTCATCATCAACAAACATATCATCTCTGTTGTTTAATCTGACTACATCAAAAGTTCTACAATCAATCAAATCGTATATCTCTTTAAAGTTACCAGAGTAAACAACTTGTTTAATTGTCTGGTCGATTGGGTTTATAAGTATGCCTTTCATATTACCTCCAAGGTTAAGTATTCTTCTGTTTTGTAAAAGTTATAAGTCATTCGTAATACCATACCACCTTCAGCCTGTGCTTTCAAATGTTTAATTGACATTCGTTTATCTCCACGCTTAGTCTTATAAAAGTTTACCTGTGATTCTTTGTCTTTATATCCTGAACTACTGCGTACAAATACAGCAGGGAAGCTGTGTCTCTCTCCAACTTCTATATTATCATAGTCTAAACCTATATGTTCCAGTAATGACAAGACACTTTTGTTCACATCTATTATAGATTTGTTAAGCATGGTGTCTGTTAAAAACAAATTAGCTTCGTTATCTACAGGTAAATCAAATAGTTCTGTTTGTTTTGAGTAGACTCCCTTACCTTCAATGTAATCACTGTAATCATTGTATGGGTCATCACTAATACTACATAACATTTTACTCATTTGCATCTCCCTTTGAATCTTTTTCATCTTGTAATAACATGTTTGCTATCAATCTTATTTGGTCTCTATTTAAATCAGGGTATCTATTCTTTAAATCTTTTCTATATTGATATCGTTTTTCAGAGTCTTGTACCAAAAGAAAAGCACCTGAACCTAATACTATAAAAAATATAGTGACCACTACAACAAAAATAATATCTATCATTTGTTTACTCCCACTATCCATGAATCTCTGTGATAAGTTTTTAAATATCTACTAGTATAATTAAGATTGTTTTTTTCTAAAGAAGAAAAAGAATCACTTACAGATGTATACTCATCAATAAAATCCTTTGCTAACTCTTCAGCTTTTTCAGCACTAGGAGCTGTGACCTCTATTGAAAAGCCTTCCTCATAGTGTACGCCTACGTTATATTTATTCATCAGTTTAATCCCTCCACTAAAGTCCAACTCTCATCAAGTACACTTTCTTCTTCTGCCCATTTATAATCTGTTTCTATTTGATTACCTTCATAGCTTTCACTTGTACCATCTTTAAACTCAACATAAAGTGTGCCATACTTTATATGGTAGTCCTTAATCGTATCGTAATCAATACTTAGTTCATCTAAGTCAAACTCTATTGCTGTTTCATAAGTACATTCAATGTACTTTGGTTTAGTTCCTTCTATCCAATCACTCATGTTACCTCCTTAAATTCTATCTCTGTTATCTCCTCATCTTCAAGTTCTATATTATGTTCTTCCCTGAAAGACTGTTTAACCCATTCTTTATATTCTTCTTCTGTTTCACATTCTCTGCCCATATCTAATACAGAATATGTAATTACGCTAGTCCAAGTTTTCATTTAATACCTCCTATGCTGTATGAATTACAAAGCCTGAACTATCATGTCGTGCTTTGCCTTTTGCTTTCAAGCCTACTACTACATTTGGCTTGTCTTTAAATCTAATATCACTCTTGTCCCCATCAATAACCTCTCTACCTTTGTAGTAGATAGGCATTGTACCATGAAAGACTACAGCAATATTGTATTTGATAGCATCAAAGTATTGTGCATACTTGCTGTTAGCTTCTGAATAACTCCATGTCAAATGGTAGTTCTTGTACTGCTCAACCTTTCTTGTAGGTATCTTTGTGTAGTCATAGAATTGTACATCTGGGAACATCTCAAAGATATTCTGTCCATCAATCTTGATATGCTCCCATTGTATATCACTAGTACCATTGAGTCTCAGGCAAGGAAGCTTATCTTTCTTTTCACAGTACCTTACAAACTTCATAATGTCTGTAATCAGGTCGGTCATGAAGATATCTCTAGCTTCTAAAAACAATCTAGTCTTACGTTCTCTAGCTAGTTGTATGGTATTAGTGGTTTCACCCTTCTTTATAATACCACCACGCCCTGCTGTATTAAGACAAGCCTCCTTGCACCCTGCAATATCTTGATAGGGACATATCTTTGTATTGATAGGACTCAAATGCAGTATAGCACTCAAATATTCTGAATACACATCTCTACCTTTTAAAATCTTTGGGTTACTAAAACTCAATAATCTATAACTCATAATTATCTCCTAAAATTTATACATCTTCTCCGTAATCTTTTGCCATCTTCTTGATGTCTGCACTTGACAAAGGGTTAGCTTTAAACAAAGCTTTCTGCAACCATTCAAGTGTCAAATCTTTGACATCAATTTTACCATCATAGAAATCATACTCTGAACAAATCTCTTCAAGACAATCATCAAACAAATCATCTCGACCTTCCATAATCCAAATGTCTGATAGCTCTACTAAGATTCTACCGTGTGTTTTCTTTTCCATTACTGACTCCTCAAATTATCTAATCGGATGAGTTTATTTTATTCTCAAAACCCATACCTGCAAAAGTAGAGAGCAATCTTTTAAGATATCAAATGCCTACCAGTAATCAACCTGTTAAAGTTCATGACCAATCTCTGGAAGAAACTTAAAGAAGTATTATACTCAAAGTCATCAATCACATCAAATGTTTGTTGTGCATCCATGTCAGTAGAAATCTCAAGCACTTGCATACCCCTGTTCTCTTTACCTAAAGCAATCTTTCTCTTGAAAAACAATGGCTTAGAAGGGTTCTGTCGTTGCTTGTACAGTGATGTTTTACCACCATGCCAACCTACAAACGTATCTCCTTTTGTAACTTCATAGCGTTCTTTAGCACTACGAACCCTTACAATGTTGATACCTAAGTCATTTGCTCTATGCCATACAGCCTTAACTGAATATGGTGCTTGACTAATTGGTGTGGTTGTCTTACTGCCTTTCTTTGAATAAGTAATTTTCATAATCTATCTCCAATGATATAAGTTAATAAAGTTTGGATAGTTTTGAAGCGATACCCACGCTTAAATTCTAGTCTGTATAAACAAGCTTACCGATTGATTTGTCCTCAAAAAAACAATTCAATGATATCTGTCTCTCAACATAATCTCCTACATTATAATCATATTCTTTACTATGAATTACAATATCTCTTGTAGAAAAGCTTTTCAAATCAGTACGCTTTCCAACTTCAATCTTACTGACTCTGTGTATATTAATTTCCATGTTTATCTCCTAAGTTGCTGGGTTAATAAGTTCTTCAAGTTCTTTGTCTGCCTCATCTAAAGCCTCTAAAGACTCAAGATAATTCATCAAATCATTATGTTCATTTTCATCCATAATTATCTCCTTTATGATTAATTGTTCGTTGTTGTCGCTGAGAAGTGTACCGCAACCCTGTCTGGCTGTCAAGCATTTCTCTAATCTTAAGATATATTTATTATCTTAGAAAGTTTGAATAGTCCACACAGTCCCCATTTCCATAGAACCTGCACTCAAAAAAGTATAATCAGACTTTAGAAACAAATGTTTGCTTTTAGAATACTTGTGTTGATATATAAAAGACTTGTCCTCTCTAAGTGAATGTCTCTCATTAACAAAATACCCTAAGTCATTGATATACCGTTGTGCTTTTTGTAAGTTTGTGAACTGTTTCATAAATTATCTCCAATGTTTTACAAGGAACATCCCTTGCTGACCAGACCATGATGCCCCAAGCCGAGAAAGTTGTCAAGCATTTACCTAATTTAAGATATATTTATAATATTAAAACTAAAAAAATTTAATAATTTAACATAATATTAAAATAAATACAAACTTTTTTGTAAATAAATTACATTTTTTAACTTAAATTAGGACATTTTGCCTGTATTTTAACTTAAATACGCCCTCAACCAACCGACCAATTTAAAAAGCTCCCTCAACCAACCGACCAACCTAAACTCGAGTTTTAAATTACTTAATTAAGTTTAATTAATTTCTTTGGAGTGGTCGACTAGAACCCCCATAAAAAGCCTTCCTCATTATCAAGTAACCTGTCTTCTAAGGGAACAATAGACATAAAAAAACCTTCCAAACTCTGTAGCTTGGAAGGCTTTTAGGTTAGCTATTCTCTTTAAGATATAAATCTATCTTATCGAAGTACGCTTTAGGGAGAACTTTCTTAGTGAAAAGCTCGTTTGCTTTTTTGAAAGTGAACCTCTGTTCTTTAGCTAGTCCGTATAAGCAACCCTGAATCTGCTTTTGCAGTCTCCAGTTCATAGAGCCAGTCTTCTGGTCTTTGGCGAACTTATAGCCTAACCCCTGACATTGCTTGAATGAAGCAGGGCTTTGAAGTCTTTCTTTATCGAAAGCGTTTATATCGAATGTATTTTCCATGATTATCTCCTAAGATTTATGGATTGTTGAATGCCAGCAATGTAGTCTTGCAAGCGGTTAAAGTCAAGTGCGTCTTCGCACTTAATTCCCAATGGCTTGATATCACAATCGTTTAGGATTTGTGTGGATATCTCGGCTATTGAAACTGAGGGAAACTCGAAAGTTTCGTTGTTTGAATAAGTTATTAGAATCATGCTTTTCTCCTTATAATTTCTTACAGGATTAAAATATAAAGATTTTAAAGTGTCATAAGCTTGTCTGCTTGCAGATGTTCAAGTTTTTTAGCATAAAAAAGTTTAACACGTTGACACTTTAAAATCTTTATATTCCTGTAAACTAGAAATTGTTAGGGGGAAAGTGTGATTCTAATATTCAAACAACGTAACTTACGGACTTCACACACATAGTTGAGCCACACAAATACTGATTGTGGTGTCGAGCCATTGGGGATGTGTCTTTGACTGCTTGGAAGGCGTACAGTGCTGTGTGTTCAACGATTCATAAAGCTTTCTAGTTAAGCGTGGGGAATACATGTTGAGAGCTTTCGAGAAAGAAAGACTTCACTGCTTCACGCACGTTAATTAATTAGGCTATAAGTTTGACAAAGACTCTCGGTCTATGTTAGAATACTGCATTCGTGAAGGCTTTCAAGCTAGGACTAGCTGAAGAACAGAGGTTTGCTTGGGTAGACTTCAAGAGCTTTTCACTAAGAAAGTTCGGAAGGTACTGGTATAGATTTACTTTAGACAGGATAGCTTTGAAGTCTTCCAAGCTTCAGAGTTTGGATGACACTGATGGTCTATTGAGACCACCTCTCTCAGGTTACTCAGGGGGTGGCAGGAGACCACTCCCCCTACCCTATATATCTATAGCATGGTTACACAAAATATCAGATATTGACCATTAACCAGAACTAGTTAACGCCTCGACACTAAAACCTATAAAGTTTTAGAGCCTAGGAAGTATTTATATGAGGTGATTGTTTTATCAGAATGATGACAAGGGATTGTCTATATTGACCGTGGGGGACCACAATATTATTGTACACTTCAAATTCACTTTTGTCAAGTCTAAATTTAAACTTGACAATCTTTAAATAGGACTGTATACTAGATTCATGGCTATATTACCAAGTGTAAACAAAACATCAACTAAAAGAGAACTTACGGAAAAGCAACAGTCTTTCCTCAATCATCTTGTAGATACTCAAGGTGATGCAAAGAAAGCCGCAGAACTTGCAGGTTACTCTAGTCATTATCATCATGTTGTCAAGACTTTGAAGTCTGAGATACTTGAACTTACTCAAGAGATATTGGCTAACTCTGCCCCTAAAGCCGCCTTTAAGGTTGTTGAAATAATGGAATCTAATAAGCCTGTAGTGCAAGCGGCTAATAAGCTGACTGCCGCACAGACTTTACTAGATAGGGTAGGGGTCAGTAAGGTAGATAAAATAGATGTTAATCATAATATGAACAGTGGAGGTATCTTTTTAATGCCAGATAAAGCTCCAGTAGTAATTGAAGCAGAAGATGTCTCATACGAGGAGGTAAATAATTAATGCCAAAAGAAAAAGATAGTAGATTAAAACGAGCAGGAGTCTCTGGGTTCAACAAGCCTAAGAGAACACCTAGTCACCCTAAAAAGTCACACATTGTAGTGGCTAAAGAAGGTGATAAGATTAAAACAATACGTTTTGGTCAGAAGGGTGCAAAGACAGCAGGTGCTCCTAAAGCAGGGGAATCAGCTAGAATGAAAGCTAAAAGGAAGTCTTTTAAAGCGAGACATGGGAAAAACATCGCTAAAGGTAAGATGTCAGCCGCATACTGGGCTGATAAAGTGAAGTGGTAGTATGGCACAGATAGGTAGTAATGAGAACGCTGTACCACTACGTAGGAGTATATATAAAAAGAGTGATGGTGGTAAAGGCTCTAAGCCTAGAGTAAACATCCACTCTAAACAATACTCTGATAACTGGGATGCAATATTTGGGAGGAAAGATGGCAACAAAAAAGAAACCAAAAAGTAAATCTACGGTCAACAAAGCTGGGAACTATACCAAGCCAAGTATGCGTAAGAGACTTTTCGAGAAGATTAAGCGTGGTACTAAAGGTGGTAACGCTGGACAATGGTCTGCTCGAAAAGCCCAGCTTTTAGCAAAAGAATACAAAGCCGCAGGAGGTGGCTATAAATAATGGATAAGATAAGAAACATATACAATAAATGTAAACAATATGTAACAAAATGGATATCAGATGTAAAGAAAGGATATGCAAAACTATTTAAAAAATGTTTAGTTCAAGAAACACCAAAGGCTAAGAAAAATGTCAAACCTAAAAAAACCACAAAAAAGTCTTAAGAGATGGACAAAGCAGGAGTGGACTACTCCTAGCGGAAAGAAGTCTGGTGATACTGGGGAAGTATACGCCCCAAAGAAAACTATAAAGAAATTAAAGTCAACTGCGGCAGGTAAAAAGAAATTAGCCGCCGCCAACAAGAAGAAAAGGCAAGCGACAAGTAAAGGCAAACAACACGCTAAACACGGCTTGCATAAGGGTAAGAAGAGATAATGAAAGAAGGTTACATTACCAGAACATCCTCAACTATACCGTTTGGGTATGAATTAGAAGATGATGCTGGTTCTTTCCTAAAGCCCATAGATGAAGAGCTACTTATACTCAAAGAAGTATCTGAAGCAGTTTTTCATGGAGAAATTAGTCTAGGCATTGGAGTAGACTGGTTAGAAGCAGAGACAGGTAGAAAAATGTCTAGACCAGGATTAAAGAAGCACGTAGATAAATTATATGGTAGATAAATCAAAAAAGTACTTGACAAACCCAGATGGGAGTTATATACTAAAGAAAGATGGTACTCCACGACTTAAGTCAGGGAGACCTAAGAACTCAGAACTTTCTGATATGAAGTTGGCTTTACAGGCTAAGAATAAGTTACAGAAAAAGAATAAGAAAGTTCAGAAGCTAACAAGAAGTTTAGCTAGAGTTAAAAAAGAATTTGATAAAGAAGAGAAAGTTTTAACATCTAATGTTTTAACAGAATCAGATACCAAAGAGTTACCTGATGCTATACAACAACATTTAGATACTACTAACTCTCATGTGGCTTTCATGCCGAACGAAGGTCCACAAACAGACTTTCTTGCCGCAGGTGAGAAGGATGTTCTTTACGGTGGTGCGGCAGGTGGTGGTAAAAGTTTTGCAATGTTAATAGACCCATTGCGATACTGTCACTTTACAGAGCACAGAGCTTTGATACTAAGAAGGTCTATGCCAGAACTGCGAGAATTAATAGATAAGTCTCGTGAGCTTTATCCGATAGCATTCAAGGGTGCTAAGTTTAAAGAAGTAGAAAAGTTATGGCAGTTCCCTAGTGGAGCAAAGATTGAGTTTGGGTTCTTGGAACGAGATGCAGATGTTTATCGTTATCAAGGACAAGCGTACAGTTGGATAGGTTTTGATGAGATAACTCATTTACCTACAGAGTTTGGTTGGAATTACTTAGCATCACGACTAAGAACAACTAACCCAGAGATTAAGACATATCTCAGGTGTACAGCTAACCCAGGGGGTGTAGGTGCTCATTGGGTTAAAAAGAGATACGTAGAACCAGCAGAACACAATACAAGTTTTGAAGGTCATGACGGACTCACAAGAAAGTTTATACCAGCATTGTTACAGGATAATCCTCACCTTGCTGAAGACGGTGAATATGAAAGGATGTTGCAATCCTTACCAGCCATACAACGTAAACAGTTGTTGGAAGGTAACTGGGATATCTCAGAAGGTGCGGCATTTGCAGAGTTTGAAGTAGAGACACACGTTATACCACCATTTGAATTACCAAGTTGGTGGGAAAGAGTTAAAGCGGTAGACTACGGTTATGCCGCAGAAAGTTGTTGTCTCTGGGCTGTTATCGACCCTGAAGATAAGACCATCATTATATATAGAGAATTATACAAAAAGGGTCTAACAGGAGAAGCACTCGGAGATACCATTACAGAGATGGAACAGGAAGAGATAAGGTCCATAGCAGGTGTATTAGATACAGCCGCATGGTCAAGGACAGGATATACTGGTCCAACAATAGGTGAGATATTAGTTAATAAAGGACATAAACTAAGACGAGCCGATAAAAATAGGTTAGCAGGTAAGACTCAGATACACGAGCATTTGAGAAAAAACAATGTTACAGGGAGACCAAGATTGCAGATATTTAATACATGTGTAAATCTTATAAAGGAAATACAGGCTTTGCCACTTTCTAAATCAAACCCTGAAGACGTTGATACTCATGCGGCTGACCACGCATACGATGCGTTAAGGTACTTGGTTATGAGTCGACCAAGAATGGACCATCCTCAAGATAGGATGTTAAGAATAAAATCAGATGTATTTAGCCCTTCTGATTCAACTTTTGGTTATTAAGATATGGCAGAAAACGAAAATACATTTTTAAACGCTAATAGTATTTATGAAGAAGTAGAAGGCGAATCTGGTGTCCAGCTAACACTTGAAGAAGATGTGCAAAGAAATCTTATTGGAACTATTAAAGATAGATTTGCAATTGCAGAAGATGCACGACAAACAGACGAGACTCGTTGGCTCAAAGCTTACGAGAACTATAGAGGGCTTTACTCAAAGAACGTAAAGTTTAGAGAGTCTGAGAAGTCACGAGTATTTGTTAAGATTACAAAAACAAAAGTCCTTGCGGCTTTTGGTCAACTAGTAGATGTTATATTTGGTACAGGGAAATTTCCGATAGGAATTTCGGAAACCAAGATACCTGAAGGTGAAACAAACTACGCACACTTAGATACTTCTAACCCCACCCCTAATTTAGAAACTTCAATAGGAGAAGAAGAAGAACTACCAGATAACTTTGGAAACCTTAAAGACAATCCATATGATGTAGGTTATGAGGGTGATGGTAAAGTTCTAAAACCTGGGGCTACTTACTTAAACGGAATATTTGAGGATAGCTTAGAAGACCAAGCAGAAGATGCAGGTATACTTACAGACGGAGCAAGTCCTGACCCACAAGCTCTAGAACTGTCTCCTGCACAAAGAGCCGCCAGACGGATGGAGAAGTTAATTCATGACCAGATAGAAGAGTCTAATGGTAACTCTGAAATGAGGAATGCTTTACTAGAGTCGGCTTTACTGGGTACTGGTATTGTTAAAGGACCATTTAACTTTAATAAAAAATTACACAAGTGGGACACAGACGAGGAAGGTAACAGAGCTTACAATCCTTTAGAAGTTAGAGTACCACGTATTGAGTTTGTTAGTTGTTGGGATTTTTATCCAGACCCTAATGCAACCAATATGGAAGAATGTGAGTATGTAATCCACAGACATAAAATGAATCGTAGTCAAGTAAGACAACTACGTAACATGCCTTACTTTGATGATGATGCTATACGTAAAGCAATTCAAATGGGTCCAAACTATGTAGAAAAAGATTTTGAGAGCCAGTTAAAAGATGATTCAAGGTATGACGAAGAAGTAGGTTCTAACTTTGAAATCTTAGAGTACTGGGGAATAATGGATGCAGAGTACGCCAGAGAAGTAGGAATCGACTTACCTGACAGTGTTGATGACTTAGATGAAGTACAGGTTAATATATGGACATGTGGACACTACTTATTAAGAGCAGTACTAAATCCATTTACTCCTTATAGAATACCTTATCACGCTTTCCCATACGAAAGAAACCCATACAATTTCTTTGGTATTGGTGTAGCAGAGAATATGGATGATTCTCAACAGATTATGAATGGTCATGCAAGAATGGCTATTGACAACCTAGCAATGTCTGGGTCGTTAGTCTTTGATGTAGATGAGTCTGCTTTAGTAGGTGGACAATCAATGGAAATATATCCAGGAAAGATATTCCGCAGACAAGCAGGAATGCCTGGGCAAGCTATACACGGCTTAAAGTTTCCTAATACATCACAAGAAAACTTAATGATGTTCGACAAGTTTAGGCAACTTGCAGATGAGCAAACTGGTATACCTAGTTACTCTCACGGACAGACAGGTGTTCAAAGTATGACAAGGACTGCCTCTGGTATGTCTATGTTACTTGGAGCATCTAGTTTAAACATTAAAACAGTTATCAAGAACCTTGATGACTTTTTATTGAAACCACTAGGGGAAGCCTACTTTCAGTGGAACATGCAATTTCTAGAGGACGAGTTGGATGTCAAAGGTGATTTAGAAGTTAAGGCTACAGGTACTAACAGCTTAATGCAGAAAGAAGTAAGAAGTCAAAGACTGACAATGTTCTTACAAACTGCTCAGAATCCTGCTGTTGCACCGTTTGTTAAGATTTCTAAATTGATTAGTGAATTAGCCTACAGCTTAGACTTAGACCCTGATGAGATACTCAACGACCCTGAAGAAGCGGCTGTGATGGCACAAATTATAGGAATGCAAAATGCTGGACAAACAAATGGCGAAGAAGCTCAACCCAATAGTCAACAGTCCCCAATGGGAGGACTTCAAGGAGCACCTCAACAACCTCAAGACCTTGGACCTACAGGCACTGGTGGTGGCAACATCGGAACAGGAAATGTTCCGCTTGCAGGGGAAGATGAGTTCTCTGGTACGCCTAGAGCAGTTGGACCTACAGGTTAAAGAAGCACTAACTCGGAGAGAAGAAAATGTATAATAAAAAGAAAGGAATGCTTACAGACGACAGAGATGCTTACGATATGGGTGGCGAAGTAGGAATTGCTGTAATGCCTATCGAACCTACAATGGTCGATGATAATGAAATGGAAGAAGACCACACAGATTTTATATTAGACGAAGCACTATCTGAAGAAGAACAAGATATGCTTATGTCAAAACTAGAACAAGATAACGAACTACAAACACTCTTTGATAAAGTAGTGGGTGTAGCACAAGAATTTGCTGGCTCTGGTTCTGTAGAAGGACCAGGAACAGGAGTCTCCGACAGTATACCTGCAAGGTTATCTGACGGTGAATTTGTCTTTACTGCAAAAGCTGTAGAAGAAATCGGAGAAGACACTTTGATGTCTATGATGAAAGACGCTGAAGCAAGTGCAGATGAAAGACAAGGACTTAATATTGGAGGACTACTAAGTGACCCTGAACTAGATGTTGACCCAAAAGGGCAACCAGTAAGAGGTGATGTAGTAGAAGATGAAATCCGTAAAGGAATGTTATCTGCAAATCCAAGATTAAGACAGCGATAGAGCCACCCTATTTATAGGCACTCTATCATTTTAAAAACCCGAAAGGCGACCTTTACATACAAGCCCTCTAGTCGACATAGAGCTACCTTGTGAACGAAGCCCTGATTAGGAGAAAGAAGATGACTAATACAGTCCAAAAAGAACAAACGCCAAATCCTTATAATGCAAAAAAAGATTGGCACAATAGTGATGATAAACCTTTTGTATCATCTAATAGTATGTATTTTGAAGAACCTCAGAACAAACTCTTTAAAAGCGATGACATAACTGAAGTCGGTGAAGAAGGAAGTGTAAACAGAGAGGAACTGGAATCAAAGAAGGAAACCCCTTACAAGAAGCCAGACTACAAAAAACGCTATGATGATTTAAAAAAGCATTACGATAGCAAGCTTAATGAATTTAAGTCTAGGGAAGAAGAGCTACTAACACAAGTTAAACAACCTGAGTATAGAGCACCTAAGTCCCCAGAGGAACTTGAGAAGTTTAAGACAGACTATCCTGATGTGTATGAAGTTGTAGAAACCGTTGCTCACATGCAAAGCGAATCTAAAGCAAAAGTTCTAGAAGAACGCCTTAGTAAACTCCAAGAACGTGAAAACGATTTAGTACGACAAGATGCAGAAAAAAGGTTAATGGATAGGCATCCTGATTTTGAAGATATCAGAAACAGTGATGACTTTCATGAATGGGCAAAAGAACAGCACTCATCTATCCAAGCATGGATTTATGATAACAATGACGATGCCGATTTAGCATCACGTGCTCTTGATTTGTTTAAGAAGGATTTAGGAATTGATGTTCCTAAAGCTAAGTCATCTTCCAAAAAACCGACTAGACAATCTGCGGCAGATATGGTTTCCACTAAAACAACTAGTGTAGAACCTAACTCCGAGAAGGTTTGGTCAGAAAGGGAGATTGCGTCTATGAGTATGGCAGAATTTGATAAGTACGAACAGGAAATATCAGATGCCATGCAAGAAGGCAGAATCTCGAAATAAACTATATTAACTTAAAGGAGAAGTATCATGGCTCAATTTTTTGAACCCTCAACAGATACAAATGCTAACTTTGCAAACTCCGTAAGTGGACAAACTAATAGTTTCTTCTTACCTTCGGTTTACTCTAAAAAGGTTCTAAACTTTTTTAGGAAAGCCTCGGTAGTAGAAGCTATCACCAACACAGATTATGCTGGTGAGATTTCCTCTTTCGGAGACTCTGTAAAGATTATTAAAGAACCTGTCATTTCAGTATCAGACTACACTCGTGGTTCTGACACTACTGACACAAAACTAACCGACCAAGAAATCTCTTTGGTTGTTGACAGTGCTAAAGCTTTTAAATTCATCGTAGATGATATTGAAAGCAATATGTCACATGTGAACTTCAAAGAAGTTGCTTCAAGCTCTGCGGCTTATGCTCTTAAAGATGCATACGATGCGGCTGTTTTAGCAACTATGTTTGCTGGTTGTTCTGCATCATCACCTGACCATATCATTGGTTCTGACAGTGCTACTGCTGATTCTACTATGACTCACGCAACTAACTCTGTAGACCTACTTGGTTCTGACGGTACTGGTGTAGATGCTATTGACCTAATGGCTAGGATGGCTAGACTTTTAGATGACCAGAACGTACCTGAAGAAGGTCGTTGGTTTGTTGCACCTCCTTCATTCTATGAAGAGTTGTCACAATCTGGTTCTAAAATGCTTTCTGTTGACTTTAACGCAGGTCAAGGTTCAATCAGAAACGGTTTAGTTTCAAGTGGAAAACTACGTGGATTCGACATGTACAAGTCTAATAACATTGCTAGCACATCAAATGCTACTGGTAAGGTTATGGCTGGTCACATGAGTTCTACTGCTACTGCTAACACAATTCTTTCAACTGAAGTGTTGAGAGACCCAACATCGTTTGGTGACATTGTGCGTGGTCTTCATGTCTATGGTGCGAAAGTACTTAGAGATGATGCCCTATGTAGTGCATTCTACACAATTGACTAATGTCAAAATAGGGGGAGTCTTCGGACTCCTCCAACTTTTATAGGAAAAATAATATGCCGAATGTAAATGGAAAGAAATTCCCTTACACTAAGAAAGGGATTGCTGAAGCTAAAAAAGCTAAAGAGCAAAAAAGAACAAATTATATGCACGGTGGTAAAGTAAAAGATGCTATGCCAAAAGCTAAACCTTGCTAACTAATAGGAATTATTAATGGCTAATACATATTTAGACTTAAGTAACGAAGTACTAAGAGAGCTTAATGAAGTTGTCTTAACTTCTGGTACTTTTGAAAGTGCGACAGGTATTCAAGCATTTGTAAAAGATGCTATTAATAAATCTATATTTGATATAGCTAACGAAGAACCACAGTTGCCTTTCTTTTCCGCAGGAGCTAGTGGAGGTACAGACCCTTTTTATGGTAATGTAACTGTAGCTACATCAGAAGGTGTACGATGGTACACACTTAAAAGTGGAAGCTCAAATATCTCTACAGACTACTCTTCAGTAGACTGGGATGATTTTTATTTAACAACAATAAACGTAAGCGGAGAAACAACTCCTTACGTTTCTAAAGGATTAAGATTTTTAACACTATCAGATTGGAAACAATATTATAGAGATAGTGAAAATGCAGATGATGCAAACGGTTCAGATGCTTCACATGGCGAACCAAGGTTTGTAATTAAAAGTCCTGACCACAGGAAGTTTGGATTAAGTCCAATACCTGATAAAGTGTATAACGTACACTTCTATGCTTTTGATAAACCTACATCTTTATCAGCATACAACGATGCTATTACTATGCCAGAGCAATACAGCAATGTAGTAACAGCACGTACAAGATATTATGTTCATCAATTTAAAGAAAACTTACAACAAGCTTCTTTTGCACTTGACGAATATAAAAAGAACATGAGGACTATGAAATCTAATTTGATTAATCCTACACCTACTTATATGTCAGACGACAGGACTTATTTCTAAATGGCAGGTTCTCAACCTTTTTCTGTACCACTAGGGGGTGGACTTAATAAGTCTACTAACTCTTTAGCATTACTGCAAACTCCAGGAGTAGCTACAAAGTTAAGAAACTTTGAGGTTTCACCAGAGGGTGGTTATCGTAGAATAAACGGATTTAGTTTATTTGGTGATACGTTGCCTAATACTACTAATGATGTTGAAGGTTTGTTAGTATATGCTGATGGCGTACTAGCTGTTGTAGGTGATGATATATTTTTTAGTCAAGACGGAGAAAGTACTTGGCTACAAGTAAACAAAGCAAGTGTTGCTAGTAGTGGTGATGACTATTCTACATTTACAGGTAGAAGTGAGTTAGCACTTAGTAGTGTAGACCAATGTGAGTTTGCTGTTTATGAAGGTACGTCACAATATGGTGAAGTAATTATAACAGATAAGAGTGGAAATAACAAGCCTTTCTTATTTAAAATGACAGGTTCTTCTGCAAACTTAAATGCACGAACATACTTTGCAAGTCAAATAACTATCAGTGGTTCTACTACTGCAAGATTTTGTACAATTCATGACCAACATTTAGTAGTTGCTGGAGACCCTGCAACACCTAACACTATTTACTATAGCTCTACAGGAGATATAGACCACTTCACAGGCACAGGTTCTGGTAGTGTAACACTAGAAGATAAAGTAGTAGGTCTTAAAAGTTTCCGTAACGAATTATTTATATTCTGTCAAAACTCAATATTTAAATTACAAAATATAAATAATGCGGCTACGACTGCTGTAGTTCCTGTAACTAAAAACGTAGGCTGCTTAGATGGTCAAACAATTCAAGAGATTGCTGGTGACTTGATATTCTTAGCACCTGATGGATTCAGAACAGTTGCTGGTACATCAAGAATTGGTGACGTTGAATTAGGAACTATTAGTCAGGCTATCCAGCCTTTAGTTAATGACATTGCCGCCGCCGCTAATACATTACAATTTAGTAGTGTTGTGCTTAGAGATAAGTCACAGTACAGAATGTTTTATAGTACTTCAACAGATACTGCGGCAACTTCAAGAGGTATTATAGGAACACTTAGACCACAAGGATTTGAATGGTCAGAAACACTGGGTATACAGGCTCCTGCTATTACATCTGGATTTGATAGTACAGGATTAGAAAAAGTATATCATGGTGATAGAGATGGTAAAATTTATAACCATAACTTAGGAAATAGTTTTAATGGTTCAAACATTGAAGCAGAGTATCAGTCTCCAGATTATGACTACGGTGACTTAGGAACTCTTAAGACTTTAGATTATGCTAAGATTGCATTTACTCCAGAAGGAGATGCACAACCAACACTAAGAGTTAGATTTGATTACGACAGTTTAGATACTCCACAACCTGCTGACGTAATTCTAACAGAGATACCTGAACCTGCTATTTTTGGAAAAGCTTTGTTTGGTGCTCAAAGGTTTGGTGCGACAGAACAGCCTCTTGTAAGGCAAGCTTTAACAGGTAGTGGACACAGTAACTTTTTTAAAATATTCAGTGCAGACACGAATGCACCATATGCAATTAACGGTTTGTATGTAAATTATAGACCATCAGGAAGACAATAGGAGAAATAATCAATGGCTACTTATGTAAGACAGAGTTCGTTTAGTGATGGCGATACAATTACTGCGGCACTATTTAATAACGAATTTAATCAACTAGTAAATGCTTTTAATGTAGCAACAGGACATACCCATGATGGTTCTACCGCAGGTGATGGTGGACCAATTTCAAATCTGTTTAGCAATGCTCTAGTATTTGGTACTAACACAAACAACGATGTTGTAATTACTTTTAACGCCACAAGCAACGATGGTGTTTTAACTTGGATGGAAGATGAAGATTACTTCCAATTCTCAGATGACCTACTACTTACAACAACAGAGAAGGTACAGTTTAGAGACACAGCAATTTATATTAATTCTAGCACTGATGGACAACTCGATATAGTAGCCGATACCGAAGTCCAGATAGCCGCTACAACTATTGATATGAATGGTAATGCAGATATTTCTGGTAACTTAGGAGTTGGTGGTAACTTAACAGTAACAGGTACAACTACATTTAATGGCGGCACAATCACTATGGGTGATGCGGCTACTGACAATGTTGTGTTTGGTGCTGATGTAGACTCTAACATTATTCCTGATGATGATGATAGTTATGACCTCGGTAGCTCTACACAAGAGTGGAGAAACCTTTATATAGATGGCACTGCAAACATTGATAGCCTTGTAGCTGATACAGCAGACATTAACGGTGGTACGATTGATGCCGCTAACATTACTGTAGGCTCTGGTAAAACTTTAGATGTTTCAGCAGGTACACTAACACTAGCAGATAATCAAATTAGTGGTGATAAAGTAGAAGGCGGTACAATTAACGCTACTACTATTAACACTTTAACATATGGTAGTATCACAGATGGTACTATTACAGTTACAGCTTTTGTTGATGAAGACAACATGGCTTCTAACTCAGCAACACTTATCCCAACACAGCAGTCCGTAAAAGCTTACGTAGACGCACAAGACACAGCACAAGACTTAGACCTAGTATCAGATAGTGGTACTATTGCAATTGACTTAGACGGCGAAACATTAACAGTTACAGGTGGTGAAGGTATTGATACTTCAGCATCTAGTAATACTCTAACAATTACTGGTGAAGACGCTACAACATCTAACAAAGGTATTGCATCATTTAACTCAGATGACTTTAACGTCTCTAGTGGTGCAGTTACACTAGCAACTACATCAACAGCCGCAGAACTTAATTTACTTGATGGAACTACAGCAGGTACTATCGTAGCCTCTAAAGGCGTAGCAGTTGATGCTAACAAAGACATTACAGGCTTTAGAAACATTACACTTACTGGAGAGCTTGATGCAGGTTCTTTAGATGTATCAGGAAACGTAGATGTTGATGGTACTCTTGAAACAGATGCACTATCTATAAATGGTACAGCAGTTACAAGCACAGCCGCAGAGTTAAACATCCTTGACGGTAAAGCTTTCCTAGATGAAGATGATATGTCTTCTAATAGTGCTACAGGTATTGCTTCTCAGCAGTCCATTAAAGCGTATGTAGATACTCAAATAACCGCAGAAGATTTAGACATTACAACAGACAGTGGAACTATTGCTATTGATTTAGATAGTGAAACATTGACTGTATCAGGCGGCACAGGTCTTGATAGTTCTGCAACAGGTAATGCAGTTACTCTTGCAATAGATAGTACAGTCGCAACACTTACAGGCTCACAAACTCTTACAAACAAATCACTAACTGCTCCTACGCTTACAGGTACTGCTGTAGTAGCTTCTTTAGATATTAGTGGTGACATAGACGTAGACGGCACTACTAACCTTGATGTCGTGGACATTGATGGTGCTGTAGATATGGCAAGCACTTTAGCTGTTGGTGGAGTA
>Ga0181410_1000432_pt1 | contig 18681 bp, 17 predicted proteins | sample 33SPOviralmetaG_FD_130112 | JGI IMG/M metagenome (GOLD analysis project Ga0181410, IMG submission 130112) | Marine viral communities from the oligotrophic San Pedro Time Series (SPOT) site, San Pedro Channel, CA, USA - 33 SPOT_SRF_2012-06-20 | ecosystem: Environmental > Aquatic > Marine > Strait...
AATGCACTTACCGTTATAGTCTGAGCCTCTGAATTACAGTCGGTGTATGTATAAAGGGTTGACTCTTGACCTCCCGTAAGCATGTACTCCTGACATGTCGTTACTATTGTAAATGACGTTGGATTATTTACCACACTAAGTGGTATACTTACATTTTCCAGTGAGTTTATTGTTATATCTTCCTGATATATAAAAGGAACCGTATACTCAGGGCAATCGCATGGATCTATAGATACAACAACTCCTGAGGAACTAACAGACGCATAGTTCTTACCCGCTGAACTAGGCACCGTGCATATCGCTGTGTCTATCATATGAAGAGCCTCTCCTCCATCATAAGGAAGAGACCCTGTAGAGTTCCTGTATATAGTGTCATTTATTGTAGGCAACAAAGATGTACCGCTGTGATAGTAGTTTGCTGTAGGACACTGGGTGCATACGTTTGCCTCTGTACCATTTGTTGTGTCTATGTAAAATGATTTTAAGCTAGGCATAACCCTATTGACGATCCATACCGAACTAGCCAATGGAGAGTCAACTATAACTCTAGCATCATCTACACTAGAAAACTTATGAAAAAGAAGATCTCCTGTACCAGTATTTACCAATCCATCGTATGGCGATTTTAAGTTTATGTCGCTATCGCTGATGCCTGCCGCTATTAGTGCGTTATAGTTAGCAAGGGAATTTAAACCAATGTATCCTGTGTCAGCTATTATAGCACCGTTCCACTCAATCTGAAATCTTGTAGGCTGATCAACCACCTGATGAGTTATACCAGCCCTACCGATATTGCTACCTAAATTTAAAGCAAGCGATCTATTCTCCGATATCCCTTTATAAGAAGCCGTACCTGTACCTATACCATCCTCGTAGTCCCACATCAGGTATAGGTTTTCAAAATTAGATGGGTTGTTAAAGACAAACTGTCCTTGATACTGCGTGCCATTAAAGTAGACAGGTATAGCTGTAGCTAAAGACTTTATTGTCGCACTGTCTGCCTCGGTGTATTCCTGATCTGTAACTAGGTAATATATCTTGTTATTTATACCTGGCTCAAAGTTAAGGTATTCATTAGAAGGATCCCCCGCTTTTACTATAACCGTAGAGCCATCGTAAGGTATGTAGTCTATACCACCAACACCTGTTAGTTGATCGAATAGAGCTATACCGTTAGAGCTAAGTAATACATTGTCATAGTTAAACTGACTACTTCCCGTATATTCGTAAGACTGCTTTAATTTCATTATCTCTTATAAGGTTTATTTACTACAATCGGTTTAACTGTCACAGGTCGTCCTACAGACTGAGTGAGTGTAAATGTCTGTGTCACGCTGCTGCAGTATGTAACAACAAAGTTAATAGTTCTTGTGGAACCTGAGAAATTATTGGCAACATTTGCGTAAATATTTTGAGCTCCATATCCTGACGTGCTTGATAAACTAACCCAAGATGTACCCGAACCTGTGTCAACTAATGTGATTGCCCAGGACAGAGCTGTAGATATGTTAAACATAAATATTGACAACCCTCCTGAATTATTAGATACTGTTGTTGTGGACGGTATAAGTGTTAATGCACATGGTGATGACCGTCTGGTATTGTTTGTCGATAGGGTATACCTATTGGAATAAGGGTCATATGCCCCCACCTTCTGTTTCTCAGGACTGTCCTTTAGTTCATCCCTAAAGTAATCGGTCATACCCAATGACGATATCTCATTGACAGCATTTCTCTCTATGCCTATAACACAACCACGCCTTGAATCGGTGAAGTACATGTTTCCAGCATTTGTGGCAAAGCTCTCTGGGTTGTTGCTTATTCCATACTCAACAGGGTATGGCATCTCGTTCCCTAAAACCTCAGGTATAGAGGCGACCTGTCCACCACCTACGGCATCGAACAATACGTTCTTACCATACAGCACCTTGTTTATCTTATCCTGGTGAAGGACAAATACATCGGTATCCCTTGCGTATAGTTTTTCAATCGGTCCAAACTCTCTATCTAGATCCTTAAAGTTTGCCAGAGATAGATTAAACTCGTTAAGTCTGTTGATAGATGTATCACCCCTAAATACCCCACTGTATGTCAATGAGGCCTCCTTACGCTCGTTCTCGTAGTCCTCTATAATACTTGTAACCCTGGGGCTAAACTTCATCTCTGGGGCATTAAAGTCATCCTTTATCCTATTAGACTCAACACCGTTACCGAATGAAAATGCATTGTATTGTGAGTTCTTACTTGTAGTGTCATTTATCTCTATAATGGCACCATTATTATTAGCGGCCTGATCTTGCTCCCATGACTCCTTAAATATAGTTCCTGGCTCAGAAGGTCCTGACCCTGGAAATGTAAAGTCTAAGACTACCGAATACTGGTTAGGTATGTATGCGATGCTGTAGTAATTGTTTCCTGTCGCTGGATTGATAGAAGGAACACTTGCTGATCCAGATACATACACCTGCTGACCCATTGAAAAGTTGTGAGGCTTATCGGTAGGCTGTGGGTCTGTTGGATCTAAAGGCCCTAGAACTGTTAGTCCTGATATCCAGCTGTATGTAGGAAAAACCGTGCTTGCATCTGTAAAGTCTGCATAGTCCCATCCAACCTTGTGTAGGTTATTGGTTATGTCGTAAGAGTCAGTGACCTCGTGGTATATCTCTGTGTCTTCCTCCAAGGGATCAGTCTCGCAAGATATAACACCAGGCTGTTGGTGATTAAACTCGATCTGTATAGTATTATTTTTATCATTATTACTATTACCTAATTCAGAATCAAAATCTGGATAGCCTGGTATAAACATCCTTACAGGGTAGTTTCTTCTAATTGAAAAACTTTGTTCATAAGCTTCGTACTGCGAGCCTCCAAAAATACCACCTCCATTGTATCCTGTAAATAAATCAGTGTTAATTGGAATTGATCTAGCTCGACGGAAGCATATACCTAATGAACCCACGTCATCACCATTTGAATTGTGCTGTATGTACTGCTTGTATGCACCTGACTCTATAAACCACTCCTCTATATTTGGATAGTATCCTGGAGGAAAAAACTCCTGAGTATCGGTGTAGGCACCCCCTGTATTCTGGCTATCCTGAACTATCTTTATTGTAATTATATCACCATTTTGTATAGGTCTGTCTATTTCATAACCGTTAGAGTCGTAAGCTTGAGGACCCCCATTAGCAACAGCAAAACCTCCATATATAGCTCCAACTCCACCTGAATTTGGGTTTAATAGATTGTTTATATTATCTTGTTGAGCTGCATTTGCATTTAAATCACCAGGGGGGCATACATTGTAGTTGGTAGGGTTAGGGTTGGCATTGTTACTAAATACAGGGTAAGCATAAGGGAAATCATCCTCACGAGCCCTTAAATTTATTTTCCATTGATCCCTTTTGTAATACGCAGCGTTTGGATCAAAATTAATTTTAAATAATTCAACAGCAGCTTCTTGATAGTCGTTCCAGTAAACGATGGTCTCTGTAGATATATCTATATCTTGTGCTAACCAGTAGCTCAGGTCCAATGAATCGGTGTACCTGTATTTTACGGGATCAATGTCTTGTATCTCTATCGTGTAACGCTTGTCGTGACGCAAATACTGCCCTGCATTTGTATCGCTCTCACTGACACCTATTGGTAGCAGGTTTGTCGTTAATGAGTTCTGATCTCCCTGTCCAGCTCCTTGAGTGCCTAAACCATAGAAGTATGTCTTATCTCCACGTATACCAAATTCACCTTCTATAGGTGGATTAAGATATCTTGGAGCAATACCAACATAGCTTTGAATGTCATTATCTCCAGATCCATTCCATCCAAAACTAGGAAGGCTGTCTTCATTAAACTGAGATGTGTTATCTACCTTGATCTTAAAGTAAAGACCTGCTGTCTCTTCGTCTCCCAAGAATCCAGAAGGCTTTAATTCAAACTCTAGTATCTTATACTTCTCGTTAGAGTATGTGGGTCCATTCCCGTCAGCCTTAAATATCACATAGTCACCCACAGAAAATTTATCCCTATCCGACTCGTTTATTCTAAAATATCTGTATGCCCCGTCTGAGTAAAACCATATCGGGAATAGATTATAGTAGGTCTTCTTTCCTTGCTTTACAACCAACCTGTAGTTAGTGGCCCAGTTAGGAGGGGTGTTCTTTATATCAACCCTTAAACTGTTACCCTTGTCAGACACGCTGGGGGGTATGTATACGGAGTTATTTTGACTTATCAGGGCGGTTGTCATCCTTCCATAATCATCACCATATAGAATTCCAATCTCGTAATCCCTGTCCGTTCTGAATGTCTGAATTGGCTTCGTCTCGTTTGTCGACTTAGATACATAGTTAACGGTGAAATCTATATCTATACCGTTATCATTTGTGTCTACGATGTTTCTAAACTGTGTGTAGTTCCCATACAGAAGCCTGTTCCCTATTATCTCCTGAGACTTAGCCAGAAGAGGGACATTGTCAAACAGTCTTGTAACCTGATCGGCTGGTAGTGGTGCGTATATCTTATTGTTGTTAAAGACGTACTGAGATACACTATCATTCTGTAGATTAAGCTCATCCTTGTTTATAGACTTTATTACCTTAACATTCAAACTCCTTGTGTCATACGCAAGTAACTGGATCTCTTCAACGAACTGATTACCAGTCTCAAATACAATCCTACATTGATTGTATGTGTTAACCATCGCCTTGTTTATACCAGCTTGAAAATCAATGGCGTAGTCTCCAGGTTTAAATGCAACACCTGAGAATGGTGACATCGAGCTGTACTCGTTGTCTACGTACTTGTACCTGTATGAGAAGTAAAGAAACCTCTCCTCCATACTGTTTGATAGTACGTCATCTGCATTCGAAGGATATATTACAGGCGACTTTAATGGCGGCCTGAGTATCACATCTATATCTATATCGATCCTGCTGTCGTTTACGGAGTACTGTTTAGCCCTCGCTATGTTTATCTTTCTGGGCGGGTTGTAGTTGTCCGTCCAAAATAGTAGTGCACCGTCATCCTTGTGTCCAGGTAGATAATTAACCCCAGTGATCAGGTACTCCTGGTTGAAGTTAAGTGTACTTGGATTCCCACCAGTCTTTGTGCATATAAGGACCTGTGCTATGGTGTCGTCTATCTCGTTGTACTCAAATATTGCGTCGTACTCATCTGCAGCTACGAACCAGTATATCAGGTTCAATGCCTCGTACTCTATAGCACCTATAGTCCTAGCGTTTGTGGATCCTATCGCTGGAGTGTATGAGTTTAATATCGTTGTTATATTTCCCTTTAGGGTGTTTCCTAGTGAGTTTGAAACAGATCCAATGTTAGACCCCTCAGAGGTGTCTATTGTTATATTCAATGCATCAGAGTACTGACCACCAGACAGGAGTCTTTGGTCAAGATCTTTGTTCATCTTTCCTGCTAGGAATGTCTTCTTTAGCTCCATACTTATTTAATCCATTTGTCCCTACCTCTCAAGCTCATTAGTAGTCTCGATGGGTGTAGGTTACTTAATCTAATCTTTGCGTTTCTAAGCGTCGCTGTCTTCTCTTTTCTAGCCCTGTTTATGATATACTCCTGGACACCTGTCTTGTTGTTCAGTAGGGCCCACTTGATGTAGTTGTATATGTATTCCTCTGCCATCTTGTTGATGGTTATCTTACTGTCGTCACCGTTCTCCATACCGTCAGATACGTACTCCAGCACGATGTGCTTGTTCTCTATACCTGAGGAGAAGTCGATCACACCAGCGGCCTTATTTATGGAAAACCTTGGGTTGGTGTTAGCCTCTGCCGTATCCATGCCATACCTGCCTCCCATCCTGTAACCGAAGTACCAGTCTCCCTCGTAGTTGTATCCGTGACATCCGTTATAGACGCCACCACCCATGTACAGGGTCTTCTCCTGCCTGAGTATGTCAACCCTTGAGTCTCCTGTAACGATCTCTCCCGCTGCGTCAAAAAGAATATCTAGGTTATTGTCCTGAAGATATCCAGTTGCAGATATAGGCTGTCTGTTCTCAGTCAATGGGAACAATACATTCCCGCTGAGTACAGATATACGAACATAGTTGATGTAGTCAGGTGGCATAACCATCTTGAGCTGATCGCCCATCTCCTGCTCTATCACCTTTATATTCCTAAGTGCGTCATAGTTTAATTCCTGTATCGCTCTCTTTGCGTGGAATAGTATCGCATAACGATCCACGTTATTTACGAGCTTGTCATTGCCGACATACATCAACATGAAGTTCTTTATAATATCATCTAGAGATACATACTGATACTCACCCCAGTTTGAATCTGTGGGTATCACTCCTCCGTTGGTGTAGTACTGATAGTTAGTGATGTATGCCATGTCTATTGTTTTTGTTGTGCGTCTTGAAGTTCTTCAGATTTAGCAGCCTGAACGATCTCAGCCTCTCTGATCGATACTCCAGAGTATTGTAATATTTTTAATACAAGGTTCACGAAGTCACTCTTAGGTAACTCGAAGTCTTGATAGTCTGAAGCCGACTCGTTAAACAACGGATCTGAGTCTGTTAGACTGGTTGCTATGTATGTCCACTTGGGATCGACAGGATACCTTATGTATCCTATTGTCATGTTAGACGTTATAGTGTTAGGATATACAATAAATCCCGTTTCGTTAATTGTGTATACTGGATACGCCACCGTAGGTGTGGTTAGGTTTGATGATATAAGATTAAGTATCTTATTGTGGCTAACCTTTTCAACCTCTACCGAGTTGTTGTATATAAGCTTGTTGATGAAGTAATAGTCCGTTGGTGGCGTAAACTCTGCACCTGTGTGTGCTAGGGCAGCTACCTTATAAAACGTATCTATAACTTCTGATATCTTCCTGGGTATGTCTGAATACCCCTCGCCATGTAGCCTTGCGTTCTGCTTGACTATCGATGTGCTGTACGAGTATATGTACTGCTCAAATATCTCAAGCTGTGCCTGCTTTGCAAACAGGTTGAACTCAAGGGGTGTTATGTATCCCCTGTTCTCCTTGCTGATTATAGACAGTACAGTGTTCCTTACTTGATTGATCATCTATCTAGTTTTAACAAAGATAAATAAAAAAAGGCACTTCGATTAAAAAGTGCCTTCTCAGAATAAGTTAAATAAATAACCTATGAAACCGTTATACTGGTGATACTTGTAACACCTGTGTTTTCTACAGGTACTACCGCATTTGTCCAGCTGGTTTCTGCAGCTGTTTTTAATGCTGCTTGGATAGAGTCAATAAACGCTTGTGTTGCTCCTACTGTTGTAAGGGCTACCTTTTTAGCTCCTGTTAATTCAAATAAATGAACTGCAGTCGCACTGCTTAAGTCGCAGTAAAGGATTGCATCTGCGTTTACATATTCTGTTCCGTCCCCTGTTGTAAATGATAAATACTTTGCCATTGTTAAAAAATTTAATGGGTTAATAATACCACAAATATACTAATTCTCAGATATCTTTTCATCCAGGAACTTGAACAACTCCAGTCCGTCATTAGACTGCAGGTAAGATGCCAATGTATACAACGGATCCTCTCCGAATGGTATAGTCATCAACTTCTTCTTGTTCTCCTTAAGGTTGAAAAATATCTCCTTCTTGTTGTTTCTAAATGAAAGATAGCCGTCAGATAAAGCTCTGGCCGCTATGTTATTCACACGCAGAGATGGATCGTTAACAGCCTCCATGAAGTCTTGAGGATATCTCTTTGCGTAGAGCATTATATCCCGCTTAACCTCAGCGACAGTCATGGTAGAGACTCTTCCTCCAATAAGTACGTTGGCCACAGCCTCCATAGTGTTCCAGTCTAAATCCCTAGCCGCAACCTGAGCATCAAGCTCGCTGTACATAAAGTCAACATGATCTTGTGCGTCTTTTTCATTATCAAATTCATAGAACTCCGCCCCGTTGTTTGGGTGGTAGTGTAAGAACTCTTGAAGCACTGGGTTTGTCTTTGGGACCCTTAATACTCCATCTTCAAAAACTATTGGCTCTAAAATAACATTGCTATCCTGCTCATCCTGAAATGGTGAGTTTGCGTTACGTGCGTATCGAAGAGGTCTATTTATATTATTCTCCTCGTCGTAGTAAAGCAGTCTGTTTCTTGGTGTGTCTCTCGACGCTATAAAGTAAGCCAAAGGCTCCTTTTCGTTTTTTAATAGGTATACTCTATCCTTAGGTTCGAGTATTGATTTTCTCTTTTTCATTTTATTTTAATTTAAATTTTACAATAAAAACCAGGGGCCGAAACCCCTGGTATATAAATAGTCCTGTATTATCCTTTGAACAATACGAAGTTATTAGCTCCCATAACACAAAGTGCTCTTTCTGACAAGAAGTTAACCTGCATCTTATCGATGTTGCTACTCATAGCTCCACCTGCAGAACCTGTCATCCAAGTTTTGTATCGACGATCCTCAGCCTCAGAAGCTCTGTAACGTACATGTAAGAATGGACGTTTAGCGTTCTTACCAAGAACTTGATCGTACACTGATGTAGTACCAGCTGGTACAAGTACACCATTGATAGCTCCACCAACTAGACCTCCACGAAGCGTAGCATCGTTTAAGTATTTCCAGTCAGTCTTGTAGAACTCATAACCTCTCTTAAATCCAGAGAATCCAAGGTTAAGTGCCATCTCCTCTGAATTGTCAAACAATCCGTAAGATGTACCACCTGCTCCGTAAGAGTTTTGAGCTGCTAACATATCGTCAATATCGAAAGAGAACTGACGGTTTAAGAACAATACGTTCTCAGCGATAGCACCCTGCTTGTCAAGACGTTGTACGATTGTATCAAAGTCTGCCAATGCAGATGGTGTACCACCTGACCATACGTTACCTCTATCCTCGATAGTGTCAAACATACCTTCAGTACCTGCCGCAGTTGTACCTGCCGCTGCTCCTGGAGCCGCTGCTGTAGCTGGTGACAAATAAGCCAATGCTGCAGATGCTGCCTCAGCAGGAACACCTTCAACCATAGCCATCTCTAAGTAATCGTCAAATCGTAGACGGGTCTCATGCTCAGACTTCAAGTACCATAAGTACCCTGTCGCTCCGTTTTCAGTTGTAACCTCAACCCATCCAACTTGAGCCATATCAGATCCAGACACCTCGTAGTTGTCCTTGATGATGATTGGCTTGCAAGAGAAGATTGAATCTTCAGCCTCTAACGATCCTTCCATTCCTGCAGTACCTTTACCGAACTCAGATCCGTAAACGAATGCTGTTACTAACTCGGTAGTTTGCGTAAATGGTGACCCAGATGCGTTATAAAATTTAACTTGAAACTGTTGGTCATCAGCAAGACCGTCGGCAGTACCGACTCCTGAAATAACAGCCTTAGCTGAATTAGCAGATACGCTTTCTGATGATAAAAATACAGTTTGATTCTTTCTAAAAACACACTTTGTTGCTCCAGCAATACTAAATAAAGCAGTATCTGATGCCGCTGCTGAGTCTGGGACTACAGCTGTGTATTTTGTATGTAAACGTCCTTGCTCTGCCCACTTGATTAAGTCAGAGTTAGTAGGAAGTTCTGCACCGACCATTCTCAAGAATGATGAGATTGATCTGTTTCCATATCGCTCAAATTCAGCTTCGTAAGTATCTGGAAGATACTGTGTCAAGAAGTCGAAATTGGTGATGTAATTTGTAGGCAATGTTGCCTTGACCGAACTCGGTGTAATTGCTACACCTGGAGGGGTCTGTAATGATCCAGCCATTTTTTCTAATTTTTAGTTTTTACGTTTTTTAATAATTAATCTATTGCCTCGACTTGCATCTATAGATCTGACCTGTACACCCTCCTTAGGGGTAACCTTTGTGGACTGACGAGTCATGTCAATATTTTTAGACTCCTTAGCCACGCTGTCTACCGCATCTGCCATTCCTTTCTCATAAAAGTACTTGGCAAACTTCTCAGGGTTTGAGGCCACTGCTATAGAACGATGGAATCCCTCATAGTCCTCAATCGATCCGTCCTCCCCTGTAAACTTATTAACAAAGTTATTAAGGTCAGACTGTTCGTTGAGTAAGGTCTTGCTGTCAGCTGGCTTGTAGACAACCTTGTTATCTTCTGATACGTTGAACCCGAAACCTTCGAAGTTCTCAGAAAATAATTCACTCGTCTTACTTGTAAATTTTTTAGCCCTCTCAGCAAGCGTATTCTCGTTTTGCAATCGCTGCTCTTTTTGTTTCTTGTAGCTATCGAAGCTCTCTCTCTCCTCCTCTGGAACAAAGGACTCCCTTGACTCAAGTGGAACCTTGTACTGTTCTTTTAAAGAATTGAAATATTCTCTAGCCTTAACAAGCTCTTTCTTTTTCGCCACCTTCTTGGACTTGACCTCTCTCTCTTCATCGAGATCCTCATCATAAGAAAACTTGTCCTCTATCTCAAATGTTACATCCTCAGGATCTAGTCCCTTGTTTTGCTCTAAGTAGTAGTCAAGTAGTAGCTGGTCGTCGTTAACATTGTCATAATCCTTATTGATCTTAACAAAGTCTCCGATACCTCGACCTGTCTCTTTCTTGTACTTCAGGAATGCCGATACATCCTCAGGAAGCTCTTCGTTAGCGTTACGCTGCTCGAACAACTCGTCCAAGGAATTGATCTCCCTGTCGTACCTATTTCCAATATATGAAAGAACGTCATCGTCACTCATGGACGACTCTTTCACTTCGCCTTGCGGCTCAGTATCTTGTTTTGCCTCTGTAGTGTCTATAGCTACTTCAGCTTGGTTATTTTCATTCTCTGCCTTTGCTAAGAGATCTCTCTCGATCTCCTGTGCCGACTTTTCTTCAAAGTCAACGGCCCTTACTTTAAATTCTTCTGCCATTTTATTAAATTTTATTTATCCACAAAGTTAATTAATATTTTTATATCCTATTTAGGACCAAATGATTCTAGGTTAAATCCATCAAGTGTGTCTTCGGTGCTCTCAAAATTCTGAGGCGGTAGGTTATTCTTTCTTTGATTTATTAGCTTTGACTGCTCAGTGTTTTGCTGACTGATCCTCTCAGACTTAGCCTTCTCCCTCTTGTCCTCTCTACCCATCAATGACTCTGCCTCTATTCCTTTAAGCTGCATGTTGTACTGGAACTCTAGGTCCATTAGATACCTCTTCGCCTCAACCTCTGCATTCATCTTCTCTATATCAAACTGCATCTCTGACTGTTTAATCTGAGCCTTTGCTTGAGCCTCTAGCTGTATCAGCTGTGCCTTCTGCTGTGAGGCAGCCTGCTGGGCCTGCATGTCTTGCTGGGCCTTAAACTGAACCTGCTCCTGCTGTTGCTTCTGCTTCTCCTCCATACGTCTACGTCTCTTGACTTTGAGCATCTCATTAGCCAACTTTATATTGTTCATACTCCTGATATCTATAGCATCCTCAAGATCTATAGTCTGCTGCTGGAGGGCTATATTTATATTGTTCTCCAACATCTGCTTCTCCTCCTCATCTGGTGCAACCTCGATAAATATTCCGAAGTCGTACAGGTAAAGATCCTTTATCTCGTCAAGTATAGAGACATTGTACTTGCCTATCTGCATCGCAAACTCCTCCCTAAAGTCCGCATACTCAAGTATGTCTCCAACCCTTAGTGATATGCATTCAGCAAGCTTTCTTGTCGCATAAAGACCTGCGTTTAATATGTGTCTTGTAGCGGTGTTTGAACTAAGTGCTGCCAGCTTTTGTACACCGACCAGTGCGTCAGGGTTTGGACTTGATCCATCCCTTGCCGAGTTGATACCCGTCACGTCCCTGATCATGTTCATGTAATGGTTATAGTTTCCAATAAGTGCAGCCATCTTAGACTGTCCACTGTTAGAATTAAGTTCCTGTATCGGAACTCGTGCATTATTAAACTCTCCATCCTGCGTATAACTCCTACCGATAACACTACCAGTCTGGAAGTATAACTTCAATGCATCCTCAGGATTGTATGCCGCACCTGTCCCCAGGTCTACCTCATTGATACCGTCGGCATCTATAAATACACCGTCAGGCACAACCCTAGCCATTACCTGCTGTAACTTTAAATGAGTCAACTGAATCTGATCAGCAAAAGGAATCATCCTCCTGACCAATGACTCAATGTTGCCCTTGTATAGCCTTGGTGCGTGTGCCACATAGTTTGGCATCGCACTCTGAGATGCTGACTTGGGTCTGACCATGTTTCTAGCCATCTCCCACTTAAGTAGAATATTAGACCCACCAACAAGTATTCCATCATACCACACCTCTCTCGGTGCCTCTATTATTTCAAACGGAATACCATCTCCTGTTGGAGGATTAAATGTATCTCCCTTTCTTATGACTCGCTCACCGCCATTGTCTAGTAATTTTTTCTTCCATACAAACCTCTTGCTTGTCTTGTAGTTGAAGTACATAAGGGTGACTACCTCATTTAGGAAAGGATCGTCTTGATAGTTTCTTATTATCGGGAAGTAGTTGTTCCAAGCAGAGCTGGAGTTTTTAATCTCAGTCAGCTGCTCATCTGTAAGGTCTGGGTTTATCTTTAATAGCTCAGTGTAATGAACCTGCTTAACCTCTCCGAAGTAATAGCAGTCTGAGAAGTCTTCCTTCTCGGTGTAGCTGTGTATCCAGTTAGCTGGGTCTACATACTCCACATTCACACCATCATTCACAAGAAACTCGTGCTTCATCACACCCACTCCTATGGTTGTAACGTCATAATCAAAGTTCTTCTTGGTCTCGTCAAACTTATTCATCTTAAGTATGGTATCTATAGCGACCTCTTCGGCTATCTCTATCCCAGGCTTGTAATTTATCTGCATGTAGAGCGATAGCTCCTGATCGTCAGCGGGCAGCTCATTCGGATCCATGTTAAATGCATTGATACCGAACTCCTTCTTTGTCATATCCAGGAAGTCCTTGGAAATCATGTCCTTCTCTATAGACTCCTGGAACTGATTCTTTTTCTCAGCAGACATTACGTCTTGAGCCTCAGCCTTAACCTTATAAAGCCTATCATTCATACCGTTGACAACGATATCTACAAACTTTGGTATTATAGGAATGGGGCTCCAGTCTAGGTTTAACATAGACATATCACCATTGATAGATAGCTCATCCTTGTACTTCTGTACAGGCTGCTCACCTCTAGCGTAAAGTCTTAGTCTATGGTACTCTCCCCACTGGTCATAAAACCTACAGGAACTTCCCTTTCTCTTGAACCACTCTCCCTCGATCGCTTTAGCCACGCTTAGGCCATACTTCTCTGAAGACTTTTCTTCGTCAGAGGCCATCTGGTTCGGGAAGGGTAATTGGTTAATTATTACTGAAGGTTTCTCCATTACTTTATTATTTCGCTTCTATTTCCACGATTGTCATATCTTACAAATTTAATACTTATTTTTGATTCTTTTTTATGTACCTCAGAAATATACTTTTTATTTGCCATAATTGCCAATCCTGAACTTATAGATGCATCGTATTTTGTTCTATTGTTGATCTCAAACTTGGCCCAATCTTCTAAGGTCCTAGTGAGATACATGCTGCCAATGTTACCAGAGTCTCTATAAATGCCCTCGGTATCAAAACCAACGTACTGCTCTATGTAGGACTCTATAGCCGATGCGTGAGCCTGTTTCACGTCCTCACTGGTATTAGGTATACCACCGAGCTCTAACTCGGTCTTAGACAGTCTCTTTTTGTTTTTGTCTGGCCTATTCATGGAGAACCCTCTGTAACCCCTGTTCTTAAAATGATACAAAAGCCTAGCCTTGTTGTTCTCTGCAAGTATAGGCATCCCATAAAACACACACGCCATGAGCACATCTTCAAAGAATATCTCTGCCGTCTTAGGTCTAGCTATGTATTCCAGGAAGAACTCATTAGAGGGTGCGTCCTCCATGTGAAACTTTGTTAAACCGTGTAGTGCACCGTTTGATCCACTGCCTCCCACGACCCCAGATATGTCATACGGGTCACAACCAAATGACCCCATATGCTCATTGCCAGGATACTTTACACCACCTCGATTTATAATATTATTTCGATGCTCAAAGCTAGGGACCCATGAAACAACAAACCTACCCTTCTTGTCAGGCGTCCATATCACAGTGGTGTCCTTCTCTCCGTTTTTCCAGTGAAAGTATCCCCTCGTAAGTATCCTGTCCTTAACAAGGTTATCATTATAATCTATCTGCTGGTATATCTTTGTCAGGTTAAATATTGACTGCCTAGACTCATCCCTGAATGCGTGAGACTCTGTCCTAGGGAACTGCCTGTAGTACTCATTCAATGCATCTGGGTCTGACTTTAGTGCAGCGACCTCATTATCCCAGTACGTTATCACACCGTCATCTATCATCTCCCCATCGACACCCTCGACTGGTTTTTTAGGATCATCAAACACAGGCCATCCATACTTGTCTATATAGCCCTCGTAGTTCCACTCCATAGGTATAAACAACGAATACAATCCACTCCGTGTCTGCCCATTACCAGACCTTACACGAGGATCGCTATCCATGTATAGCTTCTTAAAATTACCACCACCCTTTGAAAGGGCGTTTGATGTCGATCCCATCATGCACTTTCCTATTACCTTACTACCGAGCCTCAGACATGTCTTTGTCACACGCCAGTTGTTTAGTATGTTCTCTGGCTTCTCCCACTTACCACTCTCGTCATGTACAAGCAGTAACAGCTTCTCACCGTCATAGCTGTTGTCCGAGGTGTTCTTCCAGTCAATGGTTGTGTCCAAGCCCTCTATCTCGTCATCCTTCTCCTCGTCCATATTCTTACGAGTGATCTTACTGGCGGGAACCCTAAATGCAAGCTCGGTCTTAGGATTGTCCATACCGTCCTGTATAGGCTTGAAAAAGAATGGATAGTTCCTAACGATTGGCACCACCTTATCTGTAAACATCTTCTTGGCATCACTACCAGTCTTAGACAGTATACCTATCCTTGAATCCCTTGATATAGTACCTATGTTGGCACACTCCTCGGATCCCATGAAAGAAAAACCTGAACGCCTGTTCTTTAGGTAGCACATCCCAAAGCATCTCTTGTCAGCCTTGCATGCCTCCCAGAATATGTAGAATATTCTATTGGACTCCCTGAAGTCAGGACGACCGACATCGATCTTTGTCCATTGCAGGTACATGTAGTGAGATCCAGTTATGTATGTCGGTTTGCCATTGTTTTTAAACCAGTGCCCCTCATCCCTTCTATCGAACTCGCTCTCTATGTAGTCTACATACTTTGACTTAAATAGATTGTCCTTCCTGTTCCAGTCAAATATTGTTCGTATCCTTGACAACTCTTTTGAGTACTCTGAAGCAACCCATCGGTTGTTTTCTGCGTCTATGTCTTTCGGAGTCTTTGGTACTGCTATATGCAGACCATTGATCTCATAGATATCACCTATCGTTCCGTCTTTAGATATAACAACCAAGTCATACTTATCATCGTAACCATAGGCCCACTTCTTTGCCCTGTTTCTGGACATCAAGGCATTCTTGCTTATATAATCATTTGATATTTTATACAGCTTATTTTCCATTCTTAGCCCTTCCTTCAGCAAACCCATTCTTTCCTGCATCGATGACCTTTACCTCCTGCTTATCACTCTCCTCCTCCTCGATCTTATGAAGCATGGCCAGTGCGTCATCGAATGCTAGTTTCTTGGCAGATGCTGCGTTCTTCATCTTGTCTGCCGTTATATCATCCTCTGCATGTGTGATTATTGGCTCCTTTAAAACCTTTATCAACTCATCTATGGCTAGCTTTGCCGCCTGTAATATTTCTACCTTTTTAGACATATGTTTCTGTTGTACATTCTGTAAAGTATCTCGTCACCTATCCTAAACTCGTACTCGCTGTCTGGGGTGAATGATATCACATCCCCCTGATGCACGTAGTCTATCTCATCGTTCTTAAAGACCAACTCGCCCCAAAGCTGCTCAAGGTTACCTAGCTGTGTGAACATATGGTCCTCAGACTCTATCGGTCTGACAAAGCAGAACGGATCTGGTGCCATCCATACGTCATCCCTCCTGTAAAGGTAGAGCTGACTAGGTTCGACTATAAATATGTCGTTCATTACGTGATGCCAACTGCTCTTCTGATCTCCCTGCATGTCATAGTAGTACCTGAATACGTTATGATGAACTATAACAATGTCACCTGCCTTGACAGGTCCGTCGTAGTATATAGGAATAGATACAACCTCTGCAAATCTATTTGATACGGTGTGGTCTTCCTGGGATGTGCTTATGATAAACTCCTTGCCATCATAGCTGCGTATGTTGTCATAACGCCTTCCATCGACAGGCTTTATAACGAAGCAGTATGGCGACTTCATCAGAAGTCTATTTTAAACTCTATAGATACAGGCATCGTAGAGCTAAACTCCTTCCACTTAACTATCTCATCATCCCTTCGTATGTATATAGAGATAGAGGAATCTTCCTGTATTATTGAGTCTATCGTGTAACTCTTTCCTAGGACCTCCTGACCTACGACGTAGTGCATGCACTTCATGTAGTCTGGACCGACAGATATCTTTCTAACTATATTCACCTGTCATCAAATTTATGTCCACCTCTCCATACTTCTCAGCGATTTCTTTCTGATAGGTAGCCAGGTCATGCCCTCCCATCTCTAGGTTTGCTATGGCGGTTATCTTTTGATTTTTTAATCTCTCGAAGGTGATCTCAATGTCAGCTATCTGAAACTTAATGTCCCTGTAATTTTTGTTAAGCTCGACTAATTTGTCAAGCTCATCCTTTTCAATTTTTTTCATTTAATTTTATTTACTACCAAGTGGCGATAGCAACCCTCTTCCATGTGTTTGTAGCTACACACACATAGAGATAGCTTGAATCATAGGCAAGTGTTCCAGCAGTCCCTGTTGAGGACGCAGTGGCTGGTACGCTAGACGTGATCATGTAGTCACGCAAGGATCCTACAGTAAAGTTCTTTGTAGCGTTAGCAGCGTCTGAATCAGATCCCAGTAAGAGATCGTTCTCGGTCGGTGTGGTTGTTGAATATGAATCTATCTTTGCCATGTCAGTTATTTAGTACAAATATAGCAATTTTTATTTTCCTTGACCCTTGTAAGGCTTTTTATAATTAACAGATTTCTTTAGCCTTGAGTTATTCTTGCTATGGATACCTGTTCGTTTCTTCTTAGGCTTGCGAAGTGTTGCCGTGTTGTTAGCCATTCTCCAGCTGTTGAATCATTTCAAAATGTATCTTAGCAACCCTGTCTCTTCCAGATTCACTCATGAGTATCTCATGACACTCTCTGTAGTTGGTCATGAAAAAGTTTTCAGAAAGTATAGCGGGCATAGATGTGTCTGTGAGTACAGTGAACTTTGCCTCCTTGTCAGGATCACCATCAGCTGTTGATGGCCTCATCTTACGTTCAGGAAACTCAGCCTTGGCCTTTTCGTACAAAACAGTTGCGATAGGATCCGACTTTGTCTCCCCTGGGGATGTGAATACCTCCCAACCATTTGCAGACTCATCGCTAAATCCATTGGCGTGTACGCTTACATATATACAGGGCTTGTCAGACGATTTAGCTATCTGGTTCGCAGAGTTAACCCTCTCTCTTAGACTTATATCTACAGGGGTATCAACCAGGTTAACGGCATCTATGTCATTGGCATTACACATCTTCATCAACCTATCCACAATGGACCTGTTGAACTCACCCTCGTAAAGAACATTTCCATCTGGCCATTCGGGAGATCTTTTGCCCTGGGTCTGATAGACACCGTCTATAACTCCACCATGACCATTGTCAAATATCCATAGATATTTTGAGCTTGTCTTTGTGGGCTTTATAGACATGTCGAACTGCGTCTTGCAGTGCGGGCATGTGATTATATTTTCCATATTACTTCTCCTTAACAGGCAATGCTATAAGGCTGTCCTTAGACCTAAGGAACATAAGACCGACAGCTAACCATCCTGACATATCCTCTACGTCAGCCTTCTCGGTGTATATCATAACACCGCAAAAAATTAATATCAATACACCTAGTATTGTTGTTATGTAGTTTGAAAATAATCTATCTTTCATGTCTTTTTTTTTACAAATTTATAAATTCTAAACGATATATAAAGTATCGCAATTATGACTATTATAAGTATGAACCAGTTAAGAATCCTTTTCCATGTCGGTGTCTTCTCGTAGTACTTTATAGGGATTTTTCTCTCTATAATTTCTTGAACAGTTACCGTGTCACACCTTCCTTCTATATAAACTTTTTTCTCTCTGTCTATGTAAACCTTTACCTTGAGCTGCTCCTTCTCTAAAAAAATAGTATCGTGAAGCTCATGCATCTCTACAATCGTATCTACACTAACCTCTGGCACTGTTACCTCAACGGTGTCGTGCACGTACAGTGTGTCTGTTGTAAGTAGGTGTGGATGTTTCTCTATCAGTCTTGTAAACCTTCTCTGAGGTGTACAGGACATAAGCAGAGATATTACTGCTATATATATAAATCGATTCATTTTTTTAGTGTCTGGATCGCCTGTATGATCCTAAGCTCCATCTCTCTCATCTCTATCTTTAGATCGGAAAGAGAGGCGTCATTCTTTTCTCTGTTGCTTTCGACCTGTGATTTAAGGTCGTTAATCCTTTTATGTAGCTGGTTCTGAGCCTCCTTCTTGTCGGAC
>Ga0181410_1000436_pt1 | contig 18608 bp, 28 predicted proteins | sample 33SPOviralmetaG_FD_130112 | JGI IMG/M metagenome (GOLD analysis project Ga0181410, IMG submission 130112) | Marine viral communities from the oligotrophic San Pedro Time Series (SPOT) site, San Pedro Channel, CA, USA - 33 SPOT_SRF_2012-06-20 | ecosystem: Environmental > Aquatic > Marine > Strait...
AGAAACTACCAAGTTCGCATTCAGGAGAATTCATAGGTTTAAAACCGACAATTTAACCTCTCTTTATTAAAAAAATTGAAATAGAATTGTAGCAATATAATATAGACAATTAAACAACAATAACAATAACAATATGCTCCGTTCATTTAACAAGCATAAAAACCTGGAGCGTTTCCAAGAGGAAGGCGACAAATTTGAGGACACGCATACTTGGGTAGTAATGGACGGCAACATTATTGACCCAACACCGCTCAAGGAGGCGAACGAGTGGGCTATACGCTTCCTCAAGCTGGAAGAAACCCCTACTTACATAGCTTACGACGACGACACGCAAAAGCTATTTATAGAGGAGTTAATTTACAGAGTAGTCCTGGAACAAAAGGCAAGAGGCTCATTAGCAAGCAACGACAATTACGCATTCCCCAAATACGGGCAGTGCTACTATAACGCTTGGGCGTTCAAGAAACATAACCCTACCGCTAAAATAGTCTTTGGCTCGGTAGGCTACAAGTTCAAGAACAAACGCAAAAATGCTAAAGCTAAATACTTTGTTCTATACGGCAATATGGAGGGAGAAGACCATACGGAGGACTATTTGGAGAAAGCCCTATGCTACGCAAAACGCAAAAGAGACCAAGACCTATTCTTATTGCTACTCCAATTTAATAGGGTCGCAACCGCCTCTAAAAAAGACAGCGACGCAAATTGGGGGTTTGCTTACAAAATAAGAAATGACGGCACTTGCTACGGAGAATATGTAGTATTGGACGACGACGAGTAGAAGTCCGTTGAATCCTCTCAAAAAAAAAACAAAATAAAAATATAGCTTTTCCCAAAACGGGAAAAGCACACACGACGTAACAAGACATTTACCAAAGCAAAAAAAAATTGAAATAGAATTGTAGCAATATAACATACGCAATTCAACAACAATAATGCCGACTTACCAAATGAATAAAATGTGTAAAATGACGAAGAACGCCCTCAAAGACCGCAGAGGGTCGCAAGAAGTCTGCCTATACTTTAGCCAACAACACAGACGCTTGGCGTGGTGTAAAAAGGACGACATTCGTGAGGAGTGTAAGCGTTTCTACAAGTTCCGCAAGGAGGGACTAATAACTATGCTTGAGGAAAATAACGGACAGCTTGAAATGGAGGGGCAGACATTTTACTATTTCGTCGTCCAACATACCGACGAGGACAACGACCAAATTGACCCGTTTGCTATGGCTAATGGACTAATGGTAGAAGGGTTCGTGTATTTCTTCACTCGTTCCGCAAACCGAGACGCACTCTACAAATACATTATGGGTATTAAAAACGAGTAGAAGTCCGTTGAATCCTCTCAAAAAAAAACAAAATAAAAATATAGCTTTTCCCAAAACGGGAAAAGCACACACGACGTAACAAGACATTTACAAAAGCAAAATAAAATTGACGCAAAAAAAAGCAAAATAAACTAACGCATTAAAACTACAATAATGACGGGACAAAGCAAACTCAACAACGAAGCCGTAATTGACGACAAAATGAGGGAGCGACTTAATAACTTATATGCTATTGACTACAACGCCGAACGAGCGACCGAGAAGCTCCATAAAGTAGATAAAAATATGTATGTTAAGGTTATGGACTTTAACGAGATGTATATACAAACGGCGGAGCAAATAGTCTATAACACCTTAACTGGGTATGCTATAAAAGACAATATGGACTTATATTATGAGCTTAAGAAAGAGGACAAAAAGCCGTTGCTAATAAAAGTTATTTACGACAATTTAATTACTGGTAATAAAGACCAATTTACACTTGTGAATATAATTAAAATGAAGGGACTTTACTATGTAAGAGACCGCAGTAATTTTAAGGACGAGTGTAAGGAACTCGGTTGGTGGTTTCTTGACCGACAAAGGCAGTCTAATACTAAAAGTGTTAGTATAGGAAAATTTACACAAACGGGAGAAAACGAACAGACTTGTAATTTTATCACACAAAACAAACAAATACACGGACTAATAGACAATAATACCGCTACGCTTTGCTTACGCAAGAAATTAAAACCGCAAGAAATAGAGCACCGCAAAATTAAAACGCTAATATACAACCATAAGGGTAAGCGTATCCGTTAAAGTAAGTAAGTAAGAAAAAACAAAAAAACAAATAAAAATATGGCTTTTCCCAAAACGGGAGAAGCCCCCACGACGTAACAAGACATTAACATTTATTTTGAAAAAAAATTGAAATAAGAAAAGACATTACTTATATACGCAATACTCAACAACAACTATGGCTGAATTTATGAATAAGAATCTTCACGAAGCTAAAATTCCTGCGTGTAAGGGGGAAATTAAACGCCTTACCGCATTAATGGAATCCACAAAAACCAGGTTTAAACAGAATAGCGTAGCGTTGTCCGTCCACGAGGTAGTGTTTGGAAAAGCCAAAATACTACAAAAGAAAAAGATTCAAGAAGACTATTATAATGCCGTAATTAAACATATTGAAGTAAAAATAATAGCTTGGGAACAATTTATTAATTACGCAAAAGACGAAAATATACTTGACCGACTTAATGAATCTATGGACGAATGGCTACAAAAAAGTTGGCTATACTTGGGTCAAGAAGACATACAAGAGGAAAGTAAAAATGCTATAGACGAATTCGCTATGTTTAAAAGATTGCTGACGCAAGTTCCAAACAAGACCAAGAAACCACGACGACGTGGAGGTAAGAAACACAAAAAAAAGAATAAAGATGTTTGGGACGAAGTAATGTAAGTAAGTAAGTAAGTAAGAAAAAACAAAAAACAAAATAAAAATATTTAATTACCTATTTTTATTTTTGCTGTAGCTTTACCATATTTTCCCAGTGCTTATTCGTTTTCCTGTGGTTAGTAAGGTCACCTATAAGCTCTGCCCCGCACTCGCATTTATTTTTCGGCATAGTAATATAATTAGTCCAACTTACTATATTGTCGCCTCCTTTCTTAAAACATAACCAAAAATAACGACCGCTCCAACCAGGAATATTTAATATACGCATAAATACCAAACCGAATCCTGCGTCCTTACATTTTTGAAACCTGTTAGGAGTAAAACTATTTAACATAGCATTATTTAACAGCACCCATACTTCGTCGCTACAGAGTTCTAACGAACGAAATATAAATGGGAATGTTAATATTTTTCTATTTTTATCCCCTTTAATATGGTTAGACGCATAAGGAGGATTCAATATAACTTTCGTAAATTGTTTGGCTTTAAACGGCATTTTAAAAAAGTCTCTACCTGCTTCAATTTCAGCCCAGTCTTTTTTACCAGGAATTAATTTATAAATAGCACCAACTCCATAACAGGGTTCAAGCGTAAAGTCGTCTTCGCTAAAATTTATGTCTTTTAATAATTCTACTGCTACTGTCGGGTGCGTATAATGTAATGGAGGACAAGGCGGTATTGGTAATTTACTCATTAGTAATGTTATATTATATTATTTAAAATAAAATTAAACTATATAATATAAAATATAATATATTAGTGAGTAATAGCTTTTTTTCGGCTAATAATAGAACTGAATTATTAGAATTATTATTAGCATTTACCTTTGTCGCTATAGAAATATAGAAATACACTATTTATTTTTAACTAAAAACACCTATTACTCACCTCTATACAATAGTCCATTAAATTCGTTTATATTAATGATTACAATTTTAACTTATATGGGTCTTCTAAAGTAGTAGGTTTGTCGTCGGTTGTCTCTATGATTGGCTCTAACCTTGTGTTTCCGTGTTCTGTTATATCAAGTTCCTCTTTGTGTTCTGTGTAATTATTTTTCATACTATCATCACTACTATCATCGCTTAAATCAAGTGGTTCGTGATTATTTACTTTAACAATTAAACCATAATATTTTTCTTCCTGACGCATTATCTCAATAAGGTTTTTATGGCTTTGTTTTAAAAATACCTTTCGCTGGTCTGGATACAGCGAAGTCTCTAAATAAGTAAGAGCGTCATTATACTCGTGGAGCAACTCATCGCTTATTACTTTTGTGTTTCGTGCTTTACCTAATATATTTGTTATTAACCCACTCGCATTTATAATAGTTTCCATTCGTTTTGGGAAATCACGGAATTTAATTAAAGCACTACAAGCAGCAATAACGCTGGATAATAATATTGGAACTAACGCCCACCCAGCCCCATTTAAATTTAACTTCATTTTTATACTTTCTAATCCTCCTGTTACTAAACTCAATACAATAATCCCTTTATTCCAGTCGTCGCTGTCGCTTTTTAATTTTTGGTGTGCTAAACTTAATGCGTCCCGTTTGCTTTTCAAGTCATTCACTATTTCATCTATACTATCTTTTATCATATATAATTAACAAATATGTTTAAAATTCAGCACTAAATCATAAGCAGACGGCACAGGGTTCGGTGCTCCCTCAATTCCATTAACATCGGCAAACTTTATCGTAAATGTGCTGCCCTGCGGTTTCCCATATAACGAAGTAGGTGCGTTATGACTTGCCCCCGCCACCAAACATCTCATCACCGACGACGAACCAACAAGCCCATCTTTCGGCTCTAACAGACCGAGCAAATGCGACGACCCAGCCGTGCCTGTCTGTGTAACCTCATACTTATTCTGTATAAACGGCAAACGACAAAATAACTTGGTGGGGTAAGTTTCTAACAATCCGTCCGCTGTGGTAAGCTTTTCAAGCTGTCCCTGAAAGGTAAAACTTAATTCATACTCACCTTCGGGCATTATACCGAAATCAAAATTAAAGGTTCTTTCTACACCGAGAGCCGTGTTGGCGATACTCATAGCGGAATTGACGTGAATAGTATAAGTCTTCATTTATATAATATATAACTATTTATATTTTCTTTAAACAAAAATATTCGCAGCCTGTCTTCCTAAACTGCGTGCCCTCTCTAACGCCGACGAAGCAGCCGAACCTGATACATCAGGGTTGGTCGCTCTTGACGCTCCGCCCAAAACCGACGACGCACGACCCGCCTGTCCCGTCAAGGCACGACCCGCATCTAACGCCCCACCGAACCCTGTGCCTCTCGCCAAACCGACGAGCTGCGGGTCGCTCAAAAGCTTATTGCCTGTGTTCGCAGCCGAACCTATCGCACGAGAAGCCATACCTAACCCACCCGACAGCGACCGCAGACCGCCAGTTGCTTTGTTAAATAGCGAACGAGCACCACCCGCCGACTTGTTAAAGAACGAACGAGCAGCACCGCCCATATTTACACCTTTGTTGAATAGCGACATAGACATTATAAGTTATATTAATATTTAATTATTTATTAATAAAATTAATCCTCTGCGAAATCTATTCTATCAAATCCTTTGTAAAATTTTTGGTTGTCTGTATTTATAAATAGATATTGGTAAGGTTTATCATATACTACTTTAGATATTTGGGGCATCAACTCTTTTACGTGGTCTTGTTCTACGACTTCATCAAATAAATTTTTCATTTCATTTCGGCTCACTTTAAAAACAAAAATATTACTAAATAGACGGCGAAGCTCTTTCGGCACGGAGAAAAATGTCTGGTTCAAAAAGTAAATGCTCGTTCGTAAATGACGGCGGTTAAATATTAGCTCCTTAAATAAACGGAGCGTTTCCTTATTTTTTAGGTAGGCAGATTGGTCGTCAAAAATAATTACATTTGTTTCTTTTGGGTCTGTTCCTCGTATCCTCTCCATAACTTCCTCTAAATCCTCGTAGTTTAATTCTTCAAAACACTTGTCTTCTGGGTGCTTCTTAAATATATTATTCTTAATAGAAGCCCTGCTGTGCGAAGGCTGAAATAAATAGACATTATGAAAAACCTTATTTAACATTCGTTTATCTTTTAACATAGACCATAACAAACTTGACTTTCCTGATTTTGGCTTACCGAGTAATAAATTAGTGCTATGTGAGTTGAGGTAAGAGGTTAATTCATATTTGTCTAATTTGGGGTGTAATGGCTGGTCGCAAACCATTCCAGGTGGGGTCAGTTTAGGTTTTGCTAATTTGACTAATTCCATATGTAATAAGGTCTTATTATATTAAATTGTTATAAATTAATTAATATAATATATGTTGTTTATTTAGACCCGCACCTGGATTTGACGGCTGGCGACGTTAATGCCGATGAGAGCATCGTAGCAAGCGTAGAGGGTAAGTGTAGCAGCAGCATCAGTAGCATCCGACGGGTTGAGGCGGACATTAATCGGGGTGAGCTGGGAGCTTTCGCCCGACATCATTACCGAGTTAGTAGAGAGCTTCTCGGTATTCATACCGACGAAGTGCGACGCAGGTGTGCTGTGGGTGGAGACGGTGGCGGTGGCGGTGGAGGCAATCTCTACGAACTGACGCTCGGGAATAGCGATGTTGCTATGGTATATATCGTGAGCCTCACCGAACGCCTGGCGAAGAGCAGACATAACAGAGGCAGTGTTGTCCTCACGGAGCGGAGTCTGGGGATAAGCTTTGTTGGCGATGAAAAACTGCGTAGAACCCGATGTCCCAGCGACCTGAATCGCATCATAGAGTCCATTAACCGCCTGACCTTTGGCTGTGCCTGTGCCCTGTAGGACGAGCGACTTAATGGACGACAGACGGACATTATAGACAAACTCGCTCTGCGAACCAGCGACCTGGACGGGGAGATTGACGTTGGAGATGTTCCAGCCCTGCGACTTGAGGACGAGGTCACCATCGGCGTTCGCCATAGAGCGGACTACACCATCCATAGCACCGCCGAAATCCACGAGGTCAAAGTTCATCTCAAGCTGCGAAAACGACACAGCAGGTAACTGGTTTGTGCCACCAGTGTTGCGAATGTAGTTGGCGACCTGGTCGGTGGTGAGCTGAATGCGAACACCGCCCATATGACCGAGCGGAATTAGCTCGGCACACGACGAAAGGAGGCAGCCGAGCGGAATAGCAAACGGGAACGAAGCAGCAACCGCAGCATTCTCACCAGCAGCACCCTCCTGGAGGACACGCCCGTTAAGAGTGTGGAAAGACGGGAAAGCGTTTGAGCCAGTGCCGTCCTTCGCATCATTACCGCCGTAAGCGAGTTCCGCCTGAAGACCCGCCTTCGTGGCGTAATCCATATTGGTCTGCGAAAGCATAGAGTAGAGGCGACCATAGTCATTTACGGACTCAAGGAGCGAACCACCGACAATAGTCTCCACACGCTGAATCCACGAAGCACCAGGCATACCAGCCATAAAGCCAGTGAAAGACGTAGGGGTAGCAGCGGTCGGGTCAATAGTAATAATACCACGAAGCGTAAGCGAACTCGGCACAAGGAACGAGTGGGCGGGAAGGTCAAACTGAATGATGTCGCCACCACTTCTGCTAAAGACCTGTCCGTTAGACGGGCGAACATTAACATTCATAGACGATGTATCCGCAGGGAGCGAAGCCATCGGTTTATTGTATTGAACTTCTTTCGGTAGGGCAGCCATTATAACTTAATGGTTTATTTTATTTTTTTATTTATTTATTATTTAACCTAATAATATATCATCATCGCTTTCTACTTCTATTTCTTCCTTAATATTTACTCGTTCTAAAGGTAGTTCTTTTAAAACAACAGGGAGGGGTTCTGGCTTCTTCGCTGCTTCCTCTACTTGTAACATCTTTCTAAAATTAATAATTCCTTCCTCTTTACTAAACATCTGTCGTCTATGACTATTTAAAATAATTGTAAAAGTCCAATTCGCATTATTAAAATCAATCTCATTATCATCTTGGTCGGTCAATTGAATATCAATCTCATCAATTCGTCGTGCCTTTACAAAACTCTCACGCCCTAATGAGTTATAAATAGTCAAACCAAACGGAACAGCAGAAATAGAAATAGTATCTATTAGCGTAGAGGTGTTTAAACTGACGCTGTCGTAATTATCACCAGCCAAAGCATTAGAACAAACCTTAATTTTAGTAACGCCTAAAAAGTCGGCTGGAAACGGAAAGAACGTAGCACTCAAAGGATTAGCAGCGTAAGGAAAATCTAATTGTCCCGGAGCATTAGCGTCAATTCCTAAAGGAAGCCGACAGGTCGTTCTATCAAGGTTTATGTTTATTACGAATCCTAACTGGGTGTCCGTTAATTGGTATTTCCCTGTAGTCGTATTAAAGGTTAATACACAATTAGCAGCTGAATTCTGGGTGAATGCGGTTTCAAACGCAACCTTAAATGTATTAGCTGTGTAGTTTCCTATGGGAATCGTCCCAAAGTGGTTATTTGTAGTAGCACCGCTGGTTCTATTAAAATTAAAGACGTTATTTCTATCGGTTATATTATAAAATGCTCCAGAGATTTCGGCACTCTGTATTGCTATAGTGTGATATAGGATTGAGTTGTCTTTACTGGCTATAGCGTTAAAATCAAACACTACACTTGACTTTTTGCTTCCATTTAAAAAGTCGGTTGCGTATTTACTATTGAGGCTAATTAAACGACTTTCATTAATAATATGTTCGTCAATCATAGCTGGTTGCGAATTCATTTATATATAATAATATTATTCCTCTTCAATAGAGTTTTCTAATGTCTTGTTTTTGTGTCGGTCTAAATAATTAATATTTTTATGGACTATAGCATCTCGCTCACTCTTCAATTTATAAATTACCTTTTCTACCTGTGCCTTCTCTTCGTCGCTTAACCACTGGTCGTTGTAATGTAAATATAAATAAAAGGTTGCTGGGTTACTCACGCTCATATAAGGTATTTCATTAATAATTGTATCTAACGAGGTAAATTCTGGCGGTCTAATAGGTTCATCTGCTAAACTATTTATAATATCTATATCGGTCATATATATATTATAGTGCTATTTTTTTAAATTAATATATGTTTAATATCCTTCCTCCTCCGCTGCTTCATAACCCCCAGTTCCAGGATACATCCTTGAGCTACTCGCAAGAGCAGGAGGAGGAGCTACAAGTGAGCCAAACCCTCTCCCCGCCATACTACCACCGCCACCAGCACCAGCAAAAGAAGTTGTGTCTTCTTTCAGTATATCACGAGCCATCGCCCTCGCCTGTTCTCGCTCTACGTTGCCTCGTAACCCCTCAAAAGCAGTTTTCGCAAGTGATTTACCCCTGAATGCGTCAGCGAGGTCTCGTTTTTGTGCTCCCTCTTTGGTTCTAAAGTCCGTTTGTGCTATAGGTTCAGTAACTCTCATTTCCCTCACTACTCCCTTCCCTCCTCCTTTGCTCCTTGCTAATTGGCGAGTAGTGTCGGGGGTGTTGGATATGAATGATTCAGGAGCTTCTTCTTCTTCATAACGCTTTGTCGCTTGTGCTACTTTCTCATATTCTAATACTTCAGGCAGGGAGCGTTGGCGTTGGAGGCTGCCCTCTCTTCTTAATGACGGAGGTGTCGGGAAGTCGTCCATATCACGGCTACTACCTGCTCGTGATGCTAATGTTGGGTTCTCTGTAGGCATAGTATCCATACTAATACTACTTGCTACTGATGGAGGGGAGGGCGGAGCGTCTGTTAAAGGAAGGTTTGTGAAAAACCTTTCTAATGACGGAACTTGTCCCGCTTGTGTTGGGACTAACGGAGGAGGTGCGGGGTTTCTAACACCCACTACATTTGGGACACTATCGCTCACTAATGTCTGCGGTCTGGGAGCGAATGCGTTGGCGACACCAGCAGGGGATACTACTCGTGGAGCTTGAGCTTGGAATGCGGAGGCGGAGGCGTTCGGTGGAGGCGGAGCAGGAAACATTCCATACGGCGGAAGCGGAACGAATTGCCCTAATACACGGGACGAACCACCTCTCGTGCTTTCACGAGGCTTTCTTCGCTTTCGCTTACTTTTATTTACATCACGCCCTATATTAACGACTACTTTCTGTGATTGGGTCTGTTTCTGTTTTTGTTTTGGTGCGTCGCTCTTTTTTGCCGAAGTATGAGCTTCGCTAAAACTCTTACCTCCTCTCATTAACGAAGCCATTTTTTTTATGTGTGCTATAGTCTGTGTTTTTGAATGGGCTTTTAACCTTTTTTTTTGAGCGTCTGTAAGAGCAACCATTATAGTAAAAAGCTATATTATTTAATTATAGCGGGTTTTTCTGGAAAAGTTTTATCTTCTTTGAGAGGCAAATCCCTTAATTCTTGACGATATTGTAACACCTCTCTACGCTCCGCATCGGTCATCGGGTAGTCGCTCACCATAACATAAAAATCGCTCGTAGAAAGTAAAAAATCCCGCTGGCTTCGTAAGTGGGTCATATTCATATATAAATAGTGTAGATATTATTATTATGCGTGGTAAATCTCCTCAACCTGAATGTAAGACGTTCCGCACGGGCGGTCGGTGTTTGCGTTACCTGTCGCAAAATCTACAAATGATTCGTTCAAAACAAGAGTGTTGTTGAATGTTCCAGGATTATTAAACGTCGCTTGACGAATGGCGAGGGAGTATTTGACCTTGCCTCCCAGTGTAGTTGGGTTTTCATCTAAATATATTCCTGATATTTGCCTTACAAAATTGGCTTGAAAAACATTATCGTTGCTGTCTTGTCCCGCCGTGCTTACTATCCACCCTCTCGCTCGTTCTGCTGTGGCGGTGTTGCCTCCTTGGTTACTTCTGTCGTTCAACGCATCGGCAATCTCCGTATCATTTCTAAATAACCGACAAGCAACCCAGTATGCGAACTGCCCTCCATTATTTACAGAGTAATTGGCTACAACACTAACTCGTAAATAACTATTTGGACTATACGGGGTGATTTCAACAAAAAAACGGCTGGGTGCTTTTGAGAGGTTAATATATTGGTCTGTCGTTCCATCAGGACCATTCGTGTTTGTGGTAGCAGATGATTTGTTGTGTTGTCTTACTACTTGGACTACCGCTCCTTCTATGAGTGCGGGTTTAGAAAAAGTGGCTGTTCCTGTAAAAGTAATGTCTGCGGAGGGGTCAAAACCGCCTTCTGCTATTCCGCTCATAGTTCGGCTCATTATATATATTATAATAGTATATTTTTATATAATGACTACATAAAAATCGGTTTAATTGGGTTAATTCCACGCCTTAACATATTCATTTGGACGGAGCGAGACGGAGGGCGAGGAGGAGGCGGAGGGCGACGGCGAATCTTCGGTTTTAGTTTTTCCCCCATTTTTTTAACGAGACCAGGTCGTAGGTTGTATGGGTATGGATTTTGCGGTTGTCCTTTTCTTAACTGAAAACCATCTTTCGTTTCCTTACAAGTAGTATAAATTTTTCCGCTTTTTGGTGCTTTCAGCGTCCAGCATTTTACAGCTTTACCTTTTAGAGGTTTATAGGGCATTATAATATAACTAAATATAATTAATTAATAAAATACATATTGAGGTGTTTCTTGGGGTTTCTCCTTCAATTGTCTCTGGGGTGCTGCTCGTTGCGGTCTTTCAGGGCTATAGTCTTCTTCTACTGCCTGTCTTCTTGGTGGTGCTTTTGTTTTGGCTTTGGCTCGTGCCTTACGCTTTGCTACTAAACGCTTTACCTGTTTTACTTCTAATTCATCTACACTATCCTCGTCGCTCAACATTAAAGCAGCCTCTTCAAGAGCTTCACGCTTTTTTAATGCGATGGCTTTTTGTATAGTTCGTTTTTCTAAATTTGTTTTTCTAACAGCTAATTTTGCCTCCTTAATGGATTTCCGCTCATTCCTTCCTGCGTCTCGTTTAGCTCTACCTGCTGCTAATGCTTTTAATTGTTTTTCAGTCATTTTTCTTTTCGGTTTTACAGCTTTGGTTTTGCGTTCTGGCTTTGCTTCAATTACGCTTTCCTCCTCTTCTACCTCTTCTACCTCTTCTCCTTCGCTGTCGGTCTTGAGTATTACATCTAACTCATCTTCAGGTTCATCATCGTTCAATAGCTCACTCATTTATAATACATAGAGACATTTTATTTAATTCCTTAATTATCCTATTATAGGTAAAATATATATATATATTAAAATGAGGGTTTTAGAGCTTTTCGCAGGAACGCACTCTGTCGGTAAGGTCTGTAAAGAATTAGGTTACGAAGTAGTGAGTTTGGACTTGGCTGGTGCGGACATTAATACAGACATATTAGAATGGGACTATAAAAAAGATTACAAGCCTGGTGATTTTGATTGTATATGGGCTTCTCCGCCTTGTGAGACATTTTCTAATTGTCGCCGTTGCTGGATTGGTAGAAAACTTAAATATTTTGGCGATGAAATAGTTACAGCAAAAATGCTTGACGATGATATGGAAGCTCGTGGATTACCCATATTGAGGAAAACAGAAGAAATAATTAATTATTTTAAACCTAATAGATGGATAATGGAAAATCCTTCTACGGGAAAAATGAAAGACTATTTAAAACATTTGCCTCACTACGACATAGACTATTGTCGCTATACTTCGTGGGGTTACCAAAAACCTACTCGCTTCTGGACTAACAAAGAGGGGTTTGTGCCTCTTAAATGTAATAAGAAATGCGGAAATATGGATAATAATAAACATAAAATTAAATTAGACCATATAAAAGGGTTACATTTACGCTACAGAGTGCCTCCAATACTAATAAAAGAGTTGTTAATATAATATAAATACAAATAATATAATATATATATATATAATGAGCCATAAATTCGCAGACGACAGCGACAGCGACAGCGACAGCGACGAGGAAGATGAAAAGAATTATTTGTCTGTTGAGGAGCTAAAAGAACATAAAAAAATTAAAAAGGAAGCAAAAAAATTGCGTGAGGAGGAGGAACAGCTATGCCCTGAATGCGATAAATTACAGACCGACGACGGGTGCGACTGCCGACCTGTATGCTGTATGGTATGCGGAGCAAATAATAAAATTTATGCTATGGAGCATATTTTAGACAAGGAAACTGATGATTACGAACAAGCGTGTTTGGCGGAACGATTAGGTGGTTATTATTGTTATGGGTGCGACCCTCACGATGAGGACGAGGAGGAGGAGGAAGAGCGTTGTAGTGAAAGTGAAGAAGAATATTAATTATAACCAAACCAAGTCATTCTCTAAATTCATCTTATAGGTAAAATAAAAGCAGTCAAACGGAGAACAGGATTTAAACCCTTTTATTGGCTTTCCGTCAATAAGTTTTTCAAAATGTATTCTTTGTTTAGGTATTATAATTTGTATCTCACCAGGACTAAATGTATCACGCATATAACGACAGCATAATTTACTAACAGGCATTATCAATATAAATGGTTTATTTATTTCTTTCAAGCGAGGCATTATTTTTTTAGTAGCATCAAAGGGCGGATTACTTATAATAATATCACCAACATTATTATTAAAAAAGTCAATTGGTTCGTGTATAACATTAAATCCCAATTCTTTTAAATAATTACCGCTTTGTCCGTCTCCATAAAAGGATTCCCATATAACCTTGTCTTTTGGTATTAAATGTTTAATATTTTCCCACGCCGATTTTGGGGTCATATAATCATTATGTATAACGAGTTTTGATAAATCCGCCATTTGTATAGTGTAATATTAAAAATAAGTATAATATGTTATTTATTTTTAATATATGGGGGTTGAATTACTTATTACTCGGCATTAATGTTGAGTTTTCTTTTTATTTTGAGTTTGAGTTTTTTGGGTTTGGGTGGAGGAGGCGGAGGCGGAGGAGGAGGCTCTACGACTTTGTCGGGCATTTTATTTAGTCTTCGCAGTAGTTTCGGTATGTAGCACTCTTTTTGTGTAAAGGTATAGCGTTCCGCATTTATATAAACAACATCTAATTTACTTTGTGCCTCCTCAATTGTATTAATGCCTTCGCATTTTTTACATATTAATTCTTTTACTTGTTTCTCCTCTTCCTCGTCCCATAAACTATGTCTATGAGTAAGGAAATGGGAGTTTTTATTTTGAATTATGTCCTTGTAAGTGCCTCCGCAACCGCAATTAATAGTTTCGGCGTTCAAAACAAGCAACGCCCTTTTCTTTTTATTTTCGGCAAGGTGTTTCTCATAGTATGTTTTGTCTCGTTTTGCCTTTGCCTCTTTTAATTCTTCGGCACTCATATTGTTTCGTCCCAGTCCTCGTCCCATAGTTAATATAATATATAGGCATTTGTTTAATTCAATTTTTTTATATATTAAACTAAATAGGTGAGTAATAGAAATATTCCTACACAAAATAAAGAGTCAATATGGGAATTAGACATTTTTTAGAACTTTTTTCTTTTTCATTTTTACCTTTTATTTTATGTAGGAATATTTCTATTACTCACCTTATAAAGTAGTTTATAATATAGATATTCAGTAATATAATATATAATTTAGAGTATTTTACTCATTTGGAACTTTTTTTGTAGCATTTGGAGAGTTTTTTTTACCATTTTTGGCAACCAAAAAATATGAAATAGAAGGCTATATAATTTAGTATATGAATTTAATATATAAAAATAACTCATTATAAATCCTTCGTAAAATTGTTATGAGTATATGAATTCCTATTTACATATAATCCTAAAGTCCGTTATTTGTTTCTATAATTTCGTTTAAATTTGGGACTGAATGTTCTGTTTTTATTATTTTTATTTTTTTTTCAAGAGCTTCTCGGTCTGCTAATTTGCGAAGCCTTACCTTCTCGTTGCTTTTGGATGTTGCTTCTTTTTTGCGTCTTGCGAAGTCAGGGTCAGCCATTTTTTTTTGCGTGTATTCTCGTGTGTAATTATTATAATTTTGCTTATTTTTAGCTCTGTATTTATATATAGCCCGTTTCTGTGCTTCCGTGTAGCTCGTTATAATTTCATCTACGAGGTCATCTAAAATAATTTCATTTTTAATTTTAATTTTTGGTTTTTTTTCTTTTTTTACAGCTACTCGCTGTGCTTTGCGTTCTCTTAAATAAGCCTCAATTTCAGCATCAGTAAGTTCGTCCATTTAATATATATATTAAATTCTGTTTAAATATATTAAATTATAACCTTAATATCAAAACGCTTCTCGTAATTTTTAATACCTCCACGCATCGTAGGGGCAGACCATAAAATATAATAACTCAAGGCACCAGGACTAAAAGGGTTATTTAAATTGTCGTTTGCGTGTCTCGCTCTGTAAGCTTTCTTAACCTTCTCCCGCTCTGCTATGTCCGTTAAATAAAATTTACTGCTTGGTTTGGAAATCAATGTGAAATCTCTTGCTCCCTCTTGACCGAAGTGTATAGTGCGGTTTTCGTCCTTCGCAACCCATTTTTTGCCGTCTCTATAGCTTTTGCGTAATTTTAACGGCATTATATTAATGTTTCCATAATTTTTCGTTGTAAGGAATATTATAATATTGTATTAATGTATTAATGTCTGTCCCTCTGCGTTCGCCGAGTTGTTCTAATAGACGCAAATCCGCTATATCAGTAATAGCCGAAACAAAGACTTTATTATAGTCGCCCTCTGTAAGTCCCTTGTAGGTAAATTTTTTAATATAGTTGGCGATGCTGTTATTGTTAATGGGAAGCCCATTTTTTTCTAACAAAAAAACAGGTGTGTCTGGTGTGTGGTTGGGTTGTGATTTTAAAGCTTTTAAAGCACGAGCAAATGGTATAGACTTGAAAATGTGTCGTTTTTGCTTGTATTTTTGAGCTGTTTTGTAATTGTTGCGTATATAGACGAAGTCGTTTTTACGAGTTACAATATAGTTGCGTTTTTTGTCTTCTTTCGTTTTATGTATTGTATTTACAAATTCAACATCTAAATCCGCATTACGAGTATTGTAGTTAATTAATAGAAAATTAATAATATAGCCACGCCAATTCTCATTAAAAAACTGCTGGTTCATATGTTTTTTTAATGTATCAACAGAGGGTAAATATTCTTTTTTATTAGCAGCCGTCATTTGTCGCATAGCTTCTTGTGCTGGGAGTAATTCTTTTTTTTCTTTCCAAATAAGGTTGGGGTCTAAATCCGCTAATTTGCGAAACACTATTACAGCTGTGTATAGCGTCGCTTGTGAGTTGGGGTTGTCCGTTATACTTCTAACAGCATTAATTACCTCCTTAATTGTTGCGTCTCTAATAGGCTTTTCTAATTCAGCAGTTATTTTATTATGGCTATTTTTATAGCTTTTAATAGTGTGTTGCGACAAAAACGCTGTCGTCTGTAAATATGAAGTCCATTCGTCTTCTATGTCTTCGCTCATTATATAATATAATATATATTTATTTATATTGTAATAGTTATATGTTTATTTTTGCTTCGTTTTAATATTTTCCATATAGCTCTCTATCCATTCGTCGTGTGATTTTTTCAAATCCGCCAGTCGTGTTCCCTCTTCTTGGCTAATTCGGTGCTCGTCTTTGTGGGTTTGTATTTCTATAGTTGCTGCTGCTGATGTTGCTTCGCTAAAAAACCCCATATAAATAACAGCCAGTCTTTCAAATTCCATAATATTCCTCCAAGCTGTAGCGTCAATAGAGTTGCTTCTCGTCATTAGTTAAATATATATATTATATTTTATTTAGGTCACTTTTTAAAATATTTATTTTTTATTGCTATACACCTGTCGTAATGGCGAGGTAGATTCCTGTCTATCATCTCAACATTACAATATTTACATTTGCCTTTTTTATTAAATACCTCATCTCTGTAGCCTCTGTATAACCTACCATATTCTTTTTTGTCTATTGCTACTTCCGTCCGCTCACCCCGTCTATTAACACAGGGGAACATTTCTATTAACAGAGCCTCTGTTAAAACTGCCTCTTCTTCTGTTTCGTATGTTTCTAACTCTATAAAAAAACATAACCCGCTTTTTAACATCTCACTCACTACACCTGTCTTTTTTTTTTGGTGCTCGTAAAAACGCTTTTGTGGGTGAATGCTCTGTCCGTAATATATTCGCTCATTTTTGTCTATTAAACAATACAGCGTCCAAGTCATTTAATTTAATATATAATTAGCTTTTAAGTAAAAAATATAATATATAATAGATTAGTATATTAGGTGAGTAATAGTTAAATTCCTACATAAAATATAGAGGTCTTTTTTTATATTTTTATGTTTTTTTTTGTGTCCTACTCGTAGAATATGGGGCGGTTGGTCGCAATAGCCCATTTTCTAATAGCATTAATTACATTTAAATAGGGTGCGAGGTCGGCAACACCTACTTTTAGAGCTATGCGTTTTGCCGAGTAAATATTGGAGCAAATGTCCCGTTGCTTGTGGAGTTTAATATTAATACCTACGCCGTTTGCTTGGTCTTGTTTCTTACACACAACCCTCTCGCATTTGGAGCAACGCTCGGCAATTCCCTCACGAATCCTGACCTCGTCGTCAAGAACAACCCTCTCCCGACGCTCACGCCTTACACGGGCGGAGTTCTCTACAACAATAGCCGTGTTCCTAACATTTTGAATAACAGTCGTTCTATTGTCGTTTAGCACTTTTAGAGCATTACACGCATTAAGGTAGTCGCCGTCTTTAATTTCTGGTATGTTCTCAATAATAGCTAAAACCTCGTTTAGAGCGTCCATAAACACCTTTGCTTTATTGTAAGTTTGCGACATAGGTCGTGGGTCAGCCATAGCAGCAGCCAGAGGGTCTTGCTCGTTGGTAATTTGGTCGTTGTTGTTGCTTTGTCCGCTCATAATGTCTTGTTACGTCGTGGGGGCTTCTCCCGTTTTGGGAGAAGCCATAGTTTATATGTGTATGTTTATTTTGCTTTTTTTTGCGTCAATTTTATTTAGAATGCGGTCTAAAACCCTACTCTAATTTTATTAATGCGGTAATAATGGGTTGGCGGTGAGAACGCACTACGGGGTGTGGTTTTTTTGGTTTAAATAAATTAGTGCGTCCTTTTACCTTATTAATTTTACATAACTCTTGTAAGCCCTCTTTTGTAGTAAGGTAATGGGTGGAGCGATGAAAGGTCGCACACCATAATTCTTGTAGTAGTTTATTAGTATGTTGTAGGCGTTGCCTCCCGTAGCCTACAAAGTGGGCGTGTTCTGGGTCTCGTCTTGCGTCCCACGACCGCTCGTCGTATTGCGGGAGGTAATTACAAGGTAAAGCCCAATACGCTATGTGTCGGTGGAGCACGAAGTTGTTGGGGTAGTTGTAGTCGTGAGTATTTGCGTTATTATAATTTGAGCGGTAGTTGGCTATTTGGTTGTATAGCGGTAGGCGAGAGTAGGGCAAATTCCGCCCCGCAGCCTCTACCCACCGCCACTTTCTCTTTGTCCTAACAATTGTGCCGTCAATAAGCTTCGTGGTTTTAGTATAAACACGCCTCTGCCGTTGCGACTTCCATACACCCGCTTTGTGTGGGTCGCCCAAATAACTAAATATTTTAAAGCTAATTTCTGGACGCAACCAGTCATTAACAAACTCGTAGAGGCTGACTTTGGCTAATGCCCCTTGCGAGGTTGCCTTGTAGCCGTGCTTGTTTTGTAGCTCCGTCGTGTATGCGTCCCATTCCTCGTAAGTCATAGCTTTAACTCCCATTATTGTTGTTTAATTGTCTATATTATATTGCTACAATTCTATTTCAATTTTTTTAATAAAGAGAGGTTAAATTGTCGGTTTTAAACCTATGAATTCTCCTGAATGCGAACTTGGTAGTTTCT
>Ga0181410_1000442_pt1 | contig 18434 bp, 25 predicted proteins | sample 33SPOviralmetaG_FD_130112 | JGI IMG/M metagenome (GOLD analysis project Ga0181410, IMG submission 130112) | Marine viral communities from the oligotrophic San Pedro Time Series (SPOT) site, San Pedro Channel, CA, USA - 33 SPOT_SRF_2012-06-20 | ecosystem: Environmental > Aquatic > Marine > Strait...
CACCAAACTCGATGGCATTGAATCTGGCGCAACTGGTGATCAAACTGCTGCTGAAATTCTTACCGCTGTAAAGACTGTTGACGGTACTGGTTCAGGTTTAGATGCTGACAAATTAGATGGTCAGGAAGGAAGTTACTATCGAGACGCATCTAACTTAAACACCGGCACTATTCCTGATGGAAGGATTAGCGATATCGGTGATTCTCAAGCAAGGATTATTACATTAGATAATTTAGAGAAAAGTAATTTAACTGCCGACGGACAACTTAGTTTTGACAGCTCTCAAGGATTACTTGTCTATAGAACACAGCAAGGAACTACCGGTGCTGCAACGACGGTATTGGATGGTTGGAATGTAGCGGCTGGATCAAACATTTCTATTACAAACTTAGGTGGAGGTGCTAATAATACAGATGGATTTACCTTTGCGGTTAATAGAACCAATTTAGATGCAGATCTTTTAGATGGTCAGCACGCAAGTTCATTCATACGCTCAGATGAAAACGATTCAGCATCAGGCGATATTACGTTTAACGGTAGAGTAAACATTCGTGGTCACTTAGATTTTGCTGATGAAGAATATGCTTACTTTGGCAGCAGTGATGACACAACAATCAGACACAATAGTAACGGATGGACCTACGTTGACTTTAAGGATAAAGGAATGGTCTTCCGTGATAGCGGGTCTGACCAAATCATTCTTGAAGACAGCGGTGTCTTTAGACCTAATACTGATAATGCAAGAAGCATCGGATCATCTACTAACCGTTGGGCTGATATTTATGCTGTTGATTTTAGAGGCAACTTTATTGGTACTGGCGGCAGCATCACCGGTATAAACGCAAGTAATATTTCAAGCGGAACTATCCCTGATGCTCGGATACCCGACACCATTACACCTGCAACGTTAGTTCAGACAAAAGAGATTAGAACCTCTACCGGGCAAGAGGTTATTATAAATGCCGGTGAATCAAATGGAAAGATTAGTGGTCAAACGCAAGAATTTGTCTATGTAAATGCGGAGCAAGGTCTTAGAGTTTCCACGCCGTCTGTTGCCAACTGGGGAAGTGGCTATGTAGAACAGCGGACAAACATCAAGGGTAATGGTATTTATTTTCACCGTAATACAACCGCAATGGGTGAAATTACCACCCAAGATACTGACTTTCTGAGAATCAATCAAAGCACAAACAAAAACATCTATACCCCTCGCTACATCCGTGCAGATGCTGGATTCTTTGTTGATGGTACTGCTAAAGGTATTAACGGTTCTGGTAACTTTTTTGGCGGCACGATTTCTGGTGCTTCTGACGTTACTGACGCCAGCACTGCAAACACAGTTGTCAGAAGAAATGGAAATAGTGATATAAACTGCAGACTCGTAAGACCTACTTATACGAACAATAACTACTGCAGCGGTGCGATTGCATTCCGCGTAAACAATGGTAGTGATAATTTCATTCGGTTTTGTAATGATAAAGCCGCACTCCGCACTTTTCTTGGAGTCTCCGCCACTGCTGCTGATGGCAACTATTTAAAATCAAATGCAACCACTACTTATGACAATGGACAGCTAAATATTAATTCAAATAGTGGCACTGGACATTATTGGGGAGTTGGTCTTGAATATAACTCCGGTTGGAAACATACAAACGCAAATAGTTGGGGTTTTGCATTTAGAAATAGTGCTGGTATTCTGGATATTTATTCAAGCAAAGAAGCGGGCACCAGCGGAGGGACCGCTACATACAGGGCGCTAAGGGTCGGCGGAAGCAGCCAGCTCTTACAATACGATGGCCATAATATCTATCACGAAGGTAATAATATTGCTCGCTCAAGCATCCCGAATGTGTTCGAGATAAATAGGTATCTTGATTTTCATATCTCTGAAAGTAGTGGCGCAGATTTTGATTTCCGTATTGATAACAACCAAGCTAACAACCTGAAATTTTCAGGAAGGATTCAAACTCGCGCATCGAGCAATACAGAATCAATTTTAGTTGATAGGTCTGAGTCATACTCTTGTAAGCTTAATATAGGAGGCTGGACCGGTTCTAACAGCAACAATATTGCCCGAATCCGTTGTAGTAGCAACTTACATATAGATTCTGCGGCAAATGGGCATTTGTATTTTAATTGGTACGCATCCAATCGAAACATTTATCTTGGTAATACCGGTCAAAATGTTTATGCAGCAGGTAGTAATAAAGTTTGGCACGCAGGAAACGATGGTTCAGGCTCTGGTTTAGATGCCGATAAATTAGATGGTTTACAACTTGGAGAAGGAAGAAACAATTCAGGCAATCAAGTTGTAAGAACAAACTCTAGCGGTTTCATCGATGCCGGTTGGATCAATACAACATCTGGGTCACACACAAATACAGTAACGAAGGTATATTCAACTTACACAACTGATGGGTACATTCGATATTGCACGCCGAATCATTTAGCGAATTCAATGGGGAATGTGTTGCATTCTGATGCTTCCGATCAATTTGATGGACAAGTTAGCGGCCGTAAATTGACCTTCAGATGTGTTGACGGGCGCAATGCTGCATCAGCTACTGGAGGTTTATTTCCCTTAGAAGTTTATCAAGCTTCAAACACTACAAACTCTGACGCTGCAATGACCTTCCACATTGGTGGTCGTCATGCAACTTATTTCGGATTAGACCGTCAAACAAATGACCTGTTCGTAGGTGGTTGGTCTAAACAAGCAAACAAATATAAAATTTATCACGAGGGCAATAGCTCGTTCATACGCTCAGATGCAAACGATTCAGCATCAGGCGATATTACGTTTAACGGTAGAGTAAAAATTCGTGGTCACGTAGATTTTGCTGATGAAGAATACGCTTACTTTGGCAGCAGTAATGACACAACCATTAGACATAACAGCAACGGCTGGACCTACGTTGACTTTAAGCAAAATGGAATGGTCTTCCGTGATAACGGGTCTGACAAAATCATTCTTGAAGACTCTGGAACTCTTCGACCTTCACAGGATGGTACCGGATTCCTAGGTTGGTCCAATAGAAGCTGGGCCGTAGCCTATGTCGCACATTATTCAAGCTCAAACGGAGTTGCAGGAAACCCTGGATATCGGTTTACCTCTGATTTAAATACAGGGATGTATCGTATTTCTGCTGATACCTTAGGATTTGCTACCGGCGGAGTACGTCGTGGCTCATTCAGCGGCGATAATGTTTCCTTCCAAGGTGTTTATAACTCTACACAAAGCGGTGGTACAGAAGTACGAGTTGATAGCGGAGGACGCCTTCGCAGGCACTCATCTAGCAGAAAAACAAAGACCAACATCGAACCGATGGAGGTTGAATACGCCTACAAAATCTTAGATCAAGTCGAACCTATTTGGTATCGACCGCGTGTTCCAGAACCTAATTATCCGCAAGCATATCTCGACAGTCTTGAAATTCAAGATGAAGTTGAACCTGTTCTACCATCAATCAATGGATGTGAAACTTATTGTTTAGACAATGAAATTGAATGGGATAAAACCGATCTTTGGATGAATGAAGGCGTTAACCCTAATTATAGTTATTGGGGATTTGTAGCTGAAGATCTAGCAGAAATTGATCCGAGACTTTGTTCCAAAAACCCTGAGACTGGAGAGTACGACAGTGTTCAATACGGTGAATTTACGCCTTTACTTTTAAAAATTGCACAGGAACAGAAGTCTCAAATTCAAACACTTGAGCAAAGGCTTAATGCTCTTGAGGATAAATTTAATGGCTGCGTGGCCTGTAATCCGTCAGTATGATTTAGGTTAACGATTACAAACACCTAATGGCCCTAATCGAGATAACCCGCGACTCTGTTGAAATTACTTGGGAACAAAGTTTTTACGTCACAACCAAAGAGCTGGTAATTAAAAACGGTAACGCAATTGCGGAAAAGGACGTGGCATGGTTTACCTACACACCTGTAACACCTATTGAAGAGATACCTGAAAAATTCCGAGGTATCGCAGAAAGTTTATGGACGCCAGAAATCATTAAGGAATACATAGATCGCCACCCCGCTGAACCGGAACAGGCAGAACCAGACCCTGCCTAACTTGTCCACAGACCAATTTCAGCCTCCCGCCGACGACGCAAACCTGCCTCAACTTGAGAACCTGGATTGACGTAAAGACGCATGGCATTTGGCACTTCACTCCAAGCCTTGTCACTTAGACATTGAGTCAGTGTGGTGTAGCCTGGGGAACCGTAAAAATTTGCGCCGACGTTATAGGCAAACGATAGAAGCGCACCCCGCTGACCATCTGCCATTTCATTCCAATAAGGAATACGAACGCGCAAAATGTCCCAAAAATCAGACTTGGCGATGTTTTTCATCATTTGACGAGCAGTCGGTTCGTCAATAGGACTATCTCCATACTCCACCGGCATTCCATCTTCGTAAAAGGTGGAGCCATATCCCAGTGTTGCGACCCCTACCCCATCGTCATACACGCTTGATCTGAACCCTTCAAATTCACAGATTAAATCCAAGGCAACAGCCGGAATCTCATCTACGCGTAGTTCCACCGGTTTACGGTAAAGCTTGACCCACGGTGCGTCGTCACTTAAAAACTCACTAGGTAATGACGATTCAAGTAAATCAATAGCCGCATTTTGATTATCGTTTCGACCTGAGTCAAACCAATAGAAGAAGTTACGCAGGTTGATCGTCATTTGTTTTGAACTGGCTAACAAACCAGCGCCGTTGCTTTTCCATAAGAATAATTGTTTCTAACGAGAGTTCACGCATCGTCTCGATACTTGTGCATTCTTGTACTTCTCTACGCACCTTTTCGAGTGTGAATTGCCAGGTGTAATCGTCAGACAAAGTACCTGTGCGGATACCTAAGATTAGACCCAATATGTAGACAATAGTGCATATTTACTTACGCATTTATCAGCAAATGCAAACTCAGCTTGAACTTTCAGGCTGTGCCAATCACGAAAGTGCTCTCCGCAAAATCAGCACCAAAGCCAGCCGTCAGGCATTAAAAAAAGCAACCCAACCCGCCAGTCAAAATTATGGGTGAAATCGCAGGTCAGCACAGGATTCTTTAAACAGCAATTTTATGGCCGCGTGACTGCCCATAGTGATATTTCCTGTGAACCACTGAAATTGTGCACAACTCCGGCGAATTGAAGGAGAAGCTCGAAATCGCCCTCGCTAGCTAAAAAACCCAGTCATACCAGTCAAAGAGGGGGCCAAGCGGCCCCTTTTTTATTGGGCGTTTTTAGGCTGTTTTAGGCAGGTTTAGGCAGCTTTTTATGGGGTAAGGGCTTGCCCATACCTAGCAAAATACTATTTAGGGGCGGAGTTGTATGGAGCTGTAGTAAGATGCGTACTTACCCATAGTTGGGACCATGAAAGTCAATGTCCATAAGGGAAGACTGACCCTCCTCGGCACGCTTCCAGCCAAAGACGGCAGCGGAAACATGAGGCAGCAGCGGATCGCGTTGCGGATGTCAGACACACCTGCAAACCGTGCGAAAGCCGAAAAAGTGCTCAAAAAAGCAATTGCGGAACTGAACAGCGGCAAGTGGGACTGGTCCAATTGGCAGTTCAGAACTGTTCAAACCAACAAAGGAAACAACGGCAGCGAACCGCCAAAGACCTGGACTGCTGCGATTCGCGCCTTCCACAGAAAAAAAGTAACCCTCGGTCGAACCAGCGAGTCAACCTGGAAAGTGAACCACTGGGGCACATTGAAGTTTTGCCCTATGGAGGAGACAGTCACAACAGAGGGAATTGAAAAGTGCCTTAGCAGGTACGAGCGCGATCAATACACGTATAAAAAGCTCTATTACGACTGCAAACACATCGCACGAATCTGCTTCATCGAGTTTCCTGAGGTCGGAGTTCCGCTCTACAAAACATCATCGATGGACCCTACGGATGTTCCAAGCGATTCAGAAATTATTGAATGGGTGACAAGTGCAAAAACTCCGTATCGCTGGTATTTCGGAATGATGGCGACCTACGGGCTCCGTCCCCATGAATGTGACACCTGCCGCATGGTGCAAAACGGCGACGGGATTTATTTAGTGCAAGTTGATGACGCAACAAAAACGGGATACAGAACCGTGATTCCTCAACAGCTTGAATGGGTCGAGCTGTTTGACCTGACCAACAAAACTGACCGGCCTGAATCAAATCGAGATCCTGACCGTAATGACGGGTGCTCCTGCTGGCTCAACGCAGAACGCTTAGACATGAAAATTAGGTGGCGATCCTATGCGCTGCGACATGCCTACGCCGGTCGGTTATGGCGCAATGGTGGCAGCGAGCTGGAAGTATTTACCGCTGCACAAGTGATGGGGCATTCAGTCAAAGAACACATCGAAACTTACCGGCGTTGGATTGATCCAAACAAGGTGGCAACTTCGGCGCTCGATGCGATCACTCGTAACCAGCTCAAAGTGCGTGGGCAACTTGAAAAATCATTCAACCGGAAGAATCGCAGCCAGGTTGATTCTCAAAGTGCGTCTTGAGGCGCTCTTCTGAGACAAAGTGATGATCTCGCGGCCATGTTTCCACCGGCTCTGCCTGGTGGCATCGGCCTCGTAAATCAATTGGTAGATGTGACTGGTAGAGACGTTAAGAGCCTCAGCAGCTTGCGGAATCGTAAACAAACGAGTCATTACCTGTTCTAGTTAAGTGGATCATCGACGTGAATGGTGTTCTGAGAGTCGAGAACAAATAGAGCAAAACGAACAATCAAGTGCATGGTCTCTTCTGGCGGAAGCGCGGACGGGTGCTGCCCTGCCCACCAATCTCTTAAAAGTTGATCAATCTGATCCGGGTTCATTAGGAGCCTTTCGGTTAAAGGAGGCAAGGAAACGAATGGATTTGGCGTAGTTAAAAAGTCCACGCATTTGAGTTAGCTCGTCAGGTGCTCCAGTTAAGGAATCTGACGTTCTGTCAAGATCTGCAACACACTGACGAAGGATGTCCTGGGTTTGCACTAAGAGGTCGAGCGAAGCGTCAGGTTTTTGCATCGGCACAATTTAGCAAATGTAAAACGCTGCAGATGTATCAACGTGTTCTTTTTTGCCTTCTAAGATCGCTTTTTCCGAGACGAACCCGTCTAGCGAACGTAAGAAAATCAATAGCACGATGTATTTCACCTGCCGTAGCATTAGAAACAGCCTTATACAACAATTGAAGCACCTCTGCCCTGACGGGATTGTCCACAGATGCTGTAAAACTACACTCATTCTATTGAAAGCTCCTCAATCATCCACTCAAGATAATCTTTTGCTTTTAAAAGATCTGTAAGTGGGTTGTCGTGTTTTTTCTCGTACCGCCAGATGTATTTTTCGAGATTACCTTTTAAGTAACCCAAATAACCTTCACGGGACAGAGACGCTCTAATAGCTTCTATGCACTCGATCCCACCAGTGCAATAGTGATCTGGTTGTTGTGCTCTATGGGTCATGGGTCAGGCCGCAAGGCGATCGAAGGAATGATTACTTTCGACCACACCACGCTGATGCTGATAATGCCCACGCAACTCATACGCGCTGGCGGTTTTGTCCAATTTATGTACGACAAGCTGTACCAGTCGCATACCAGCTCGAAGTTCGAGAGTGTGGTTTCGCAGGTTGTTGCGGAGTTCTAAAACAAGTTGGCCCTCCCATGCAGCATCACAAAATCCAGCAAACGAATGCTCATAACCGGCACGCGCTGCACTGGATCGCAGCAACAGGCTTGCACAGTGATTATTAGGAACCTTGATTACCTCTGCAGTATGAGCCAGGGCAAATTCGCCAGGCATCAACAGGTAGGGGTACTTAGCAATTTCGATCTCTTCAAACACTTCGTTAAAACCTTTAGGTGTTTCAACTTTGATGGTGTCACCAAGAGTCAGGTCGATTGAACAACCCTGAACGTTTACCGGTTCATACGGTGTGACGAGACCTTTGCTAGCAAATTCGTGGAGTGTGGAGTCAGAAAGAATCATGTGAGCTGTTGGGAGGATGAAACGGTCATGAGCTTGAGCCGGTGTTGCGAGTGGATAGTTTGTTTTCGAGAACTACCCCACAAAATCTGGTAGTAGAAGGTATTGGCTCCACGCAGATTGGTTTTGGTAACGACCTCAACGACACGGCCTGGAGGCTCTATGTCATTGAATGATCGATAAGGGCGCTTGGCCCTAAAAACAATGTCACCAACGCGGAATTTAGGTTTACCAGTACCCTTTTTAATTTCTGCCTGGGTGTTGAATTTGTTTGGTTTTGTCATGCTTTAGCGGATCCCCAGCTATCACCTACACCACCATCGGCGTTGAAAACAACGGATGGACCAAATATTTCTGAACCAGCTTGCACCATGTGAGCCCTTGCCATTTCGAGAATGGCTGGTCCCTTACCTTCCTCACACTCGATTAGAACCTCATCGTGAATGACTCCGATTAGGCGAGCTGTAGCATCTAAAGCCGGTAAACCTAAATAGATGCCATATAGGGCAAGCTTCATTGCAGAGGCACAAGAGCCTTGAACAATGTTGTTGCACATAACAGTGTGTTTTGCACGGACACCATTTAGAAAACAGCGGCGACCATCGACCATCCGAACCGGTTCACCAGCATCCACAAGTCTTTTGCAGTCCTGATGCCATTTATGGATATTCGGATAGGCATCAATCCAAGCTTCAAGAAAGTCTTTGCCCTGCTCAAGAGAGATATTTATACCTAAGCCTTGAAAGTAGGCAACGATTCCACCAGGCGACGAGCCGTAGGCAGCCGCAAAATTCACAGATTTAGCGAGACGCCTTTGTTCACCAGTAATCTCATCTTCTGTCAGCGAAAACATCTTTGCGGCAGTGGCACGATGTACGTCACCACCCTCTAAAAAAACTTTCGCCATAGCTGGTTCGTTAGCAACTCGTTCAGAGCACAGGCCGACCAGTTCCATACCCTTGTAGTCGAGATTGACCAGTTGACGACCGATCGGAACACTAAAAGCCAAACGCAAGTCCCCTCTAGGGACGTTTTGCATATTCGGATTACTACTGCTATATCGACCCGTAAAAGTACCCTGAGCATTAAAACGAGCATAAATTCGCCCGTCATCCTGTTGATGCTTAATGAGCGTCTTGCACATCTGCAAGTGCTTGTCAGCTTTTTTCCAAGATAGGTACGAGCGAATAATTGACTGATCTTTGTAATCGGCAAGCAGCACTTGATTAACAGAAGGCTTACCAAACTTGTCCTTTGGCTCAATGCCAACCGCTTGAAAAGCCGTTAGCAACTGCTGCGAACTACCGGGGTTAAAACCAACCGGTACTTTCGTTCCATCCTCAAGCTTGTAACTTTTTTTGTTGAGGTTGATCATCCCATTGGGAAGGGTCGGCAGACCTTCGTGGCCGTTGTCCATCATGTGAACATGCAATTCATTCACAAATTCGGACTGTGACTCAGTGCGAATCTCGTCAAATTCGAGCATCTGACCGTCAATCAAAGAACGATCAAGATGAATACCGGTAGATTCCATCTGAATCGTGGGAAGAATAGACTTCATTTCGATCTCATAAGCAAGATCCAGACCTTCTTCAATAATTTTTGGTTGCTGCAGCTCATAGAGTCGCCAGGTGTAAATCACATCATCCATGGCATAAGCACAATTCTTAGCATCACTAAGATCAGCATTCATCCAATCTTGGGCTTGAAGCTCTTTGTCAAGCTCGACGCCTAACTCACGCCATGCTGCAGCAGCAAGTGAATTGTTGGATTTAAACTTTTTATCAATTACCTGACCATTTGTTAGCAAATAGCTTTGCTTCATTCCATCGTGGACCGTGCCACGAAGATTTATACCTGCTCCCTGCAGGCAGCGCAAATCAAAGGCTGCATTCCACCAAATGGTGGTTAAATCTATGGATTCCAAGTTAAGTCGTAACTCATCCCAATCTTCGTCACTGAACTGGGCTAAGTCAAAATAAAACGAATGCTTCGGGCTGTAAACCTGCAGTAGACGAAGATAATCTCGCCCTATAAAGCAGTCTGGTGCGAGTGCTGTTTCAAGGTCAGCAGCAATCTGATTACCTGCTTTGACAAAATTTTCGGTGATAACGGTCATGAAGGGATTTTCGATGAGAGAATTAGTGAGCAAAGTTGTAAAAAAGTTTTGGCACAAATAATGCGAGCAATCTTGACTTGATTGTCCTGACGCTCACTGGTTGCCTTACATTCGGCCCAAAGAATGCCTAGCTCATTGCGAGATAGCTCATAACAATCTGCTGGCTGAATGTATCGTCCGAGAGTGTGGCTGAAAAAACGAGTGCCCTCACCGACTGTTCTGAGATGGTGTGCGTGCTCTGTGGGCTGGTTACGACTGTCCATCAGGGTCTAAGTCTGTGTTTGATTGGGATTTACGGAAAACAGCTTCCAAGTGATTTACGTTCATCTGATGCTTGTGCTTACCTCGTTGGCTAGCAGCAGCCTCTAAAGCACAATCGATAACTTCCTGACTACCTGGCTCAAAGTTGCATTCAATGCTGACAAGCGTTGCATACAAATAAGCAAGAACTTGGCGATCCTCCACATAAGAGGAATAAATGCCAATATCTTCGGCATTATCATTAGCCATCATGCTGACAAGGTAGTAAACCTCAATCGATTCATGCTGGAAAATTAAAGCCCTTAAGTATCGAAAGGCCATCTCCTGAAGTTGTTCGGGTCTGAAAAGTGCGGCATCAGATGCTGCCTCATTCAGTTCATCCTCATCCCAGGAGAACAAAAAGTTGGCCATCAGACGAATAGACCTTTGTAATCAGGAAGGCGCTTGCTTGCTTTCTTAGAATTTCGCACTACGGCGAACAAAGCTATCGGGATCAGAAGGAGAGGTGCCATAAATCAAGAATTGGTTTTTGAGCCGTCGCTCGCGATGACCCTACCTGCATGAGTAGAGCAGTGCAAGCAGAAAGTCGAACGACGAAACCGTTGTAGACGATCTAGTTTTAGTTGGCTCACTCAATAAAGCGGTTTAAGCTTCTCTTAATACTTACTGAGGTAGCCAGACTGTTTAGGTGAGGTTAGAAACCGTCTGCATAAAACAGCTCAGATGCAAGAAAATCAGTCGAACCTTTCATCTATGGAGCTTGGCCCCCTTGGAGGGCTGCCAGAGTCAGCGCGATTTATACCAGTAGTCAACAAACGACCAATAGCTACAAATTGGAACGGAAACCCTGAAGTATGGCTATCTGCAGAAAGCGTTTTAAAAGAAACAGCTAGTAACAGTACATACACAGGTTTCGGTCTTATGACCGGTTCGCAAGTGGGTCAACTGTGTTGGCTCGACTTTGACGGTGAGGAAGTCTCAGCGACAGGAGAGATCGTTCGTTCAGCGTCTATTGATTTTGAGACGTTGTTTTCTCGACCGGTCAGCGACCTACCCCCCGCCCCCCTTAACACCAGTGGGAGACCTGGAAGATTTCGAGCCTTAATGAGGGTGCCAGATGGCTGGACAGACGTTTTTAAAGGCTTTTCTATAGCAGGTTCAGAAATGCCAACTAAAAGTTTTGAATTTTTATATGAGAAAAAAGGCGAGAACAATAGTTCAAAAATGTTCCATGCTGTCGTTGAGGGCAAACATCCAAAAGGAGACGAATTCTATTACCGGTGGTTGGAAGGTAAGAGCCCACGCGAAGTAGACATCCCTGATTTACCGGAATGGATGATTTTTGGGCTGATACGGCACATGAACGCCAAACAATATAGGTATCAAAGCAGCAAGGACGAGACACTTAATGGTGGAGAGGAAAAACAATCTGCCATGGACCTGCTCAGTCCAGGGAAGCAAGTCAAACTCTTACGGCAGATGCAAAAGTTTTGGCCATATAGAGGAGGAGAACAGAACACGCCTTTTGCTGGTCATTACAACCGAATGTCGAGATTGGTTTTAAGCCTTGCGAGAGGTATTGACGACTGGACAATTTTTCGTGCGTGGCTTGAGGGCGGTGAATGGGACAAAAAATCTGACTGGGACGGCTCACACGGAAACGAACCGGTCAATGGCGGGACTCTTTACGATTTTGCTTACTCGCTGCTAAACAGTTCAACTGGTGGGGAGGAGGTTGCGCCTTGGGGCACAGCTTGGAGCATGGCAGTCGAAGGTGGATGGAAACCACCTAAATGGGCTAAACCACCTAGCGGTATTGATCACACGGAACTCAAAGTTTCGGTAATCAAAAAGGTGGAAGCCTTTAAAAAAGCGATGGAAGAAATCGACAACATGGATACACCCCTAGAACGTCAAGCGGCATATCAGAATCTAGGTAAATCACTGGACTGCTCCGAAAAGGAGATGAAGATTTTGGTGCAGCACCTGTTTGAAGAACAAGCACCTACCCCCGAGGGGTACTGGGAGGACGTTATAGGAAATGCCAAACCAATTGAAGTAGCGATCGAACGGCTATTAGCGTTCAACGCTTTAACAATTGTTGGCAGTGACGGCGGTGTTGGGAAATCAGTCTTGATCTACCGGATGGCAGAGGCGGCAGCGAACGGGTCGCCGTTTGCCGGTGCTCTTAAGACAACCAAGGGAAACGTCTTGATCATCCAAAAAGACGAAAGCGATTCAAATATGTGGGCGAAGAATCAATTGATGCAGTTAAACGTTCCTAAGCAGTCAGTTGCGGTCAAATTTAAGTTCAACGCTGGCATGTTCCCAGAGCTGCGCCAGTGGATTCAAGAGCACAACGCCAAGTACGTGCTGATGGATTCCATGGTGTCGCTATTCGGCGGAGGTGCGGACCTGAACGAAACGGAGATTGGCACGTATATGTACCTGCTTAACAGTTTGGCGGCTGAGTGCGGATGCGCGATTGTGCTGACTCACCACCTACGAAAGAGCACGCGTGATAAATCCGGTCCTAGGGGTGACATCAACATGCAAGACCTCTACGGATCAGCGTTTATTGGTGCGGGCACCAGCGACATCTGGGGCGTCATTCGCGACCCGAACAGCGAGAAAGATGAACCCAAGTTTCTCCTGAAAGTTTTGAAGCCAAGAACCGGTGTGACGCAGGGCGGTGACACCTTTCTGCTATCTGGCAGCACAGAAGACCTTTCATTCCAGATAGAGAGCCTTAACAACGGCGATCAAGAGGGTCTAAAAACAATGCGCGAAGGGACTATGAATCTGCTCAGGAAATTACAAGCTCGGACTGATGAAACCGCAATGAGTAGGGAAGAGCTGGCCACAGCTTGCAATATGTCGGGCAGGCAAACACGGAGGCTTCTATCCGAGCTGCTTTCAATACCTGCCTTAAAGATCCACCGGATTTCCACCAGACAGGGTTCAAACGCAGGTAGGCCGAGCTATGCCTACTGGGCTGAAAAAAACTGACCGGGTGTGCGGGGTTTTATGGCCATTAATTCGAGATCAATTGGTATGACTGGTAAAAGTGGATGGCCACTAATTGATTAATGGCCATGAGAGTCGGGAATAAGTGGCCACTAATAAAAGATGGCCATTAATACCCATAAGTGGCCAAATCTCACGTGAGTCTCATAATTTCTGGCCATGAGACTTTCAGTGTTAGCAACAGGTTTTGGATTAATGGCCAAAAAACCCAGCACAGGGGGTAAGAAGAAAAAATGCTCTTTTGGGACCTCAAACTGTACCTAGTAGAAGGTTTGTACGATCGGGCTCAGTTCAGTAGGCGGTTTTTGACTTAGACCAGTAGGCAGTCGATCAAACCCAATTCATCATGGAGAGCCATTTACCCACGGACATGCTCAAAAGGGGCCATGACCAGTGGAGACGTAAGTGGACTGTGTTTCAAAAGCAATGGACACAACCGCAACTCATGAAGCTTGCGGAATTAGTGCTTGGGGAAGTTTGCCTACATAGCAGTCAGATTCACGGCTTCAGCAGCGGCAAGCTCAAGGAGCCTGGACCGAAAGTATTGATGGTGATAGGACATGTGAACCTGGCTCTTGCTGCAGCTAACGAGGACCAGGACGCAAAAGAGAGAAGTAACTTCAGCGTCCCACAAACCGAACCAAAGTTATGGCATGGCAAATCGTGGATTAAGGATTCAGATGGAAGGGCATTAGGACCGGCAGATGTATTTGAAGCATTTTGCGGAATATTGGATCTGGGCTGTGATGACGCCGTTGGCCTCAGACCAGAAGACATGGAAGCTGTAAGTAAGTCGCTCGGTAAATTCGTGAGGATGGCGCTTATCAGTCTTGCTCAGGACTTCATGGACCCTGACGTAATTAGCAGTTGGGACCGGCCTGAATTCATGATCAAACTGGTTTACGGGAAAGTTTTGACTGTTGATGAGTTAGATGAAAACCTGGATTATCTATGCGAAGTGATTGCAGAAGACAAAGAGACCGTTATTGATCTAGCCATCAAAAGTGCGATTGCCTAAAGACATCAGCTAGTAACTCAGCTAGTTTGTATTAAGTTAAATAGGTAAGCATGTCTGACAGTTGCTCAACCGGTGCATGTTCCACCAGCAGATCAGGCATTCGTCCGCGTGGACTTAGTGAGCCTCGGACCCACTGGGGCGCTGATAAGCGGCAACGAACCCTGTCACTGACTCAGGAGTGCTGGCAGCTAGCGGGCCAGATGGCAGAGCAAAGCGATAGCAACCGCTCAGAGGTAATTGAGATCATTACCCGCTATGCAGCACAGAACGGGCTGAACCTTGACCAGACGCGACAAGCCTTCCTGGTATAGGTTGCACAACCTAAGCAAGTAGGTAGGCTGTCCTCAGTTCGGAGAGCCCATGCCTCTTCTCACCCGCGAAATCAAAGACGGCTCCTACAAACCAGCGCCGTCTGCAGACAACTATTTAAATACAAGGGATATTCCCGCTAACCGGGATGGCAAGCTCCGAATCACCCTTCTTGGTGATGATGTTTGCACTGGTTATCAAATCTGGGCAACTGGACCAAAAAGCAATATTGCGATGAGGTTCTCTGACCAGCCTTCTGATGAAGACATCAAGGACCGCTGCAAAGAGCTAGGTGCGTCAGACCCAAAAAAGCCGTCATTTTTCATGGCTTATGCCGTCTGGAACTACAAGTTGGAGAAGGTTCAAGTTTTTCAATTCACACAGACTTCGCTGATTAACCCATTAGTCGAAGCCCTGAGTGACGAAGAAATTGAGATGGAGCCTTGGGCAACCGATTTCAATCTTTCTCACAACGGACTGCGGGAAAAAGAGAAGCGATTCATCGTCACACCTGTTACAGGGAAGCGACGGAACTCCGATAACAAAAAGGTTATTGACAAAGCGTTTGCAGAAGTTGTCGATGCAGGCTTCGACATCAAAAGGTTGCTCGTAGGCGATCCATTTAAACCTGCTTAATGTCCTACGTCCTACGAGATAGGGACAGTGGTCGCTTCTTCTGTCATCCCTACGGGGACGACATGAAGGAGTGGTCCCACGATCCAACTCTCGCCTACCAGTTCATGACAATCGAACGCGCACAAGGCGGAAGAGAAGTCTGGAAAAACATCCATCACAAAGAACTGACCGTCATCCCCTTTTCACTTGCTCTCACAAAACATGCAACGAACGACTTACGAATTGACAATTGACATGGGTGCCCAACACCTGCACACAGATTGTTTTGTCTCAAGCTCAAGAGGCTTGGCACAACTGGCAGCAAGGGACAAATACGGAAATCACATCCGAGTTATCGACATCAAGGTTCTAAAAACAAAACAAGATGAACCCGCACCTGTGATGACACGAAGGCCACCAAGGATTCGGAGGGAAGTCAAAGTAAGCGACCGTGATACGACACCTAAGCCTGAGCTAGTCCAGATAATTCAGAGGGGCGCACGAGTCAAGATGAGTGACCTTGAGCGAGACTTAGATCAGAGATTATTTAAGTCATGAACCAGAGCCTTACACCAGCAGATAACGTTCGGCGTAAGGAAGACAAAACCGGGTATGTCACACCTATGGGCATTATGCCCTCGGTGACAACAATCATCGGATTAACAGCACCAGAGGAGTCAAAGCGAAGACTTGAGCAGTGGCTCAAACGACCCGGCTCAGCAAAAGAATCAGCCCTCGCATGTAAACGAGGTTCTTGGATGCACGAGCAGATCGAGAACCACCTGCAGGGAAAACCAATCAAAAAGCACCTGGCATTTGGTGGCTACTTGAATTCAATTCTGCCATGGGTCAAGGAAAACGTTATTGATCCGGTCGGCATTGAGTGCCCAATTTGGCATCCCCTCGGCTTTAGCGGAACGTTTGATTGTTTGGCTCACCTTGTTGATGATCACGTTGATGACTTGACGTTGCTCGATTGGAAATCAAGCAAATACCGACGATCTGAGGATCTGATTTTTGGCTACAAACTGCAGTGCGCGGCCTACCGGATGGGCCTATCCCACACCTACCTCGTCACCCCCAACAAAGCCAAGATTGTGATCGGTAGACCAGCCGCCACGATGCCAGACATTTGGGAAATTGACGAGGCAGAGCTGATCGACCTGGAAGCCATCTTTGTCGAGCGGCTCAAACAGTATCAAGACCAACTTATTCCAGTACAGTGAAAAACCTGATGAACTCTCTCATGATGATGCTGCAGGCAATGCAGTCCATGCAAACACCACCGGCTGACGGTGATGCAAAACCGACATTCGGGACGGTAATTATCGTTTGTTTAGGTAACGGTGACGAACGTCAATACAGGTTTGAACCCCTGATGAACTATCGAGAGGCGCAAGACGTATTGGATCCAATTCTTGACGACATGGATGGTGGTTCAATTGTGAGCCCTGTTCATATCCACCGGTTTTACCCGTCAGGGAAGATCACTACAGAAGAGGTGACGATCTACAGCTCCGAGGGGTTTGAAGTGTTGTAGTATTTGCGCCGGGGCGATGATTTGTTGATCGCGTAAGACCCCGCTGTTTGCGACCCTAACTTCTGTGAGAGGTGGTTAGGGTCTCAAATGGATTTGCAGATACCGAAAACCCCCAGGATCTCGTTGGGTTTTGCGGATAGGATCTCGCTGGCTTTTTGGGATAGGATCTCGCTGGCTTTTGCGGATATACACGGGGGTTTTGGCGAATACAACCTGCCCCCAGCACACCCCCTAGACCTTAAATATAAAGAATTGGGAAAACATTTTGTCGTCGATGTTGCAACATTTAGCAATCTCCTATCTATTAAGAATACAACTCCAAAAACAGTAAGGTTTATGAAATCAACCCACCGCCCAGTTCTTGTCAGTATCAACAAAAATCTAGATGGATTTTGGGCGCTGAAATTCCAGCATTCAGAGTGCGTATGTTTTCACATCACTTTTCAGGATGTGATGGCTAATGCTTACGAATTGGAGAGTGTTAAATGTAGTGATATGAACGACGGCTAAATCTTGGTTGCGATCGCCTCGGATTGGAATAGGCCACCGGCTCAAACCGACACAGCCGAATCAGAGCAAAAAAAAATCCCTATAGATAGATGTGAGGGAGTGGCCGATCCGAGCACTGGCATAGCTAAGTAGCTAGGTAGGTGGATTGGCTGCATCATGGATCCAAGCAACCGGAACGACCGGTCGCTCACCTCTCACAACCTCTCACTCCATGCTTTTCAAAATTCTCCCTTTTTATCTCGCGGTCCTAGTGACTGGCGACCATGACGCCGGATACGTTGCCGCTTGCATCAACGCGGGGATCATCAAATGAAAAACTTTTTACTCTCAATCTCCGTTGCAACCATGGCCGCGGGCGTTGGTTGCCTCGGCTACGGAATCAGTGAGATGGCCAACTTTGATAAGTCGGCCCGGACTATCAGCGACAGCCAAGCCGTCAACCTGTTTCTAGGCGGATTGGTCGGCGCTCATCTCGCCGTCGCCCCTTTGATGGTTGCCAGCCGGATTGACTGATCTAGTCCCGTTAAATCAACCCTTTACCTAATCAGACCTATGACCGTGACTACCAACTATTTTCTGACCGCTGCAACGCTTAAAGCGGCGTTCACAACATCAACCCGCGATAATGGCGATACGTTTCACCATTTAATCGACGGCGTCCCTGACGAAGTAACTGAGCTTGTCCGTGAATGCCATGACGGAGAGTTGCCTAATGATTGGCGATACTCTGCAATTGTCGGAATCCTACAAGGCATCATAGAAACCGATTTAAGCGGTGTTTATGAGATTACCGATTTAGCAGTAGAACTAGCCAATGCAGAAGTAGACATATATACCTCTGACTTGTTGCAATGGTATGCAAATAATCCTAGCCGTATTGCTTACGTCGATGAGGCCATAAAAGATGATTATAAAGCCAATTTTACTGAGCTTTTATCAATTGGCCAACATCTAGCATTGCAGGGGATGACAATAACCATTATTGGCGCTTTGGGGCTTTACGAATGACCCGCGCCATTCTCGCCGCTATCTGCATTGCGACCTGTTGCCTAGG
>Ga0181410_1000444_pt1 | contig 18401 bp, 15 predicted proteins | sample 33SPOviralmetaG_FD_130112 | JGI IMG/M metagenome (GOLD analysis project Ga0181410, IMG submission 130112) | Marine viral communities from the oligotrophic San Pedro Time Series (SPOT) site, San Pedro Channel, CA, USA - 33 SPOT_SRF_2012-06-20 | ecosystem: Environmental > Aquatic > Marine > Strait...
CAAGACTTAATCGATAGTCATTGTGACGAATTTCCTACTTCTAGAAATTGTTAATAACAATTATATATGGCTACTGATAAACAAACAGCAAAATTATTAAAAGAATCAGCAACCGCAGCAAACGAGTTAAATTTATCTATGGAAGCTCGTTTAAAAATAGAAAAACGAATTTTAGATGGAAAATTAAAAACTCTTGCTGCGGTTAGACAAGAATCAGATGCTTTATTAATTGCAGATGCCCGATATCAAAAATTACTTAAATACCAAAATACAATTTTATCAAAAAAAGAAAAACAAAAAAAATTAGATCAACAAATTTTAGATCTAGGATCGGATTTACAGGATCAAGCTAAAAAGAATGTAAATGCATTATCAATGGTAGGTAGTAGCAATAAAAATAATCTAGATGCATCAAAAAAAATAGTCGAACAAAAACAAAAAGAATTAAATGCATTAAAAGCATCTGGCAAAGTAAATAAACAAGCAATCCAGAGGGCTGAGGCATATTTAGCCCAATTGCGAGGCTCGAATGACGCTATAGAAGCAATAAATAATAAAGCACCTTATTTAGCAGAAGCGATGGGTGAGGCCGGAGATCTAGCAAAAGATGTGCAAGGTAAGATTGACGGCTTCTTTAAGAATATTCCAGGCGGAGGAGTATTGAAAAAAGCATTAGGATTAGATCAAGTCGAAAAACAATTAACTGGAGGTATTAATGCCGGATTAAGTGCGATGGGCACTGCATTAAAAGCAGGTGTATCTCCTATAGGAGCTTTAAGAGCAGGTATGGCAGCATTTAATGCAACAGTAATGTTGAATCCGATTATATTGGTTGTAGCAGCAATTGTGGCGGCAGGTGTAGCAATGAAAAAATTAATAGGATTTGCTACCGAACATGAAAAATTAGCTCGAAGTATTGCAACAGCTCAAGGAGTTTCAGTTACCCAAGGTAGAATACTACAAAATCAAGCAGGCGCGGCTGCTAATTCATTTGGAAATCAATTATTGAGAGCTTCGGAAGTATTAGATGTACAAAAAGAAATAACAGATGAATTAGGCAATTCATCGATAGTGTCGGCAGATATAGCAGCACAAGTAGGAGATATAGGCAAATCATTTGGCTATAGTACTCAACAAGCCGGAAAATTACAAGCACAGTTTATGAACATGGGAATGTCGTCCGAAAATGCTGCAGTTGCACAACGAGAATTAGCTGCAGAAACATTAAAGGCTGGCGTTAACACTGGAAAGGTAGTAGCGGACATTGCACAAAATGCAAAACTTACAACTAAATTCTTTGGCGGTAATGTTAAAGCTCTTCAAAAAGCAGCTATACAAGCAAATAAACTAGGCATGAGTATAGCAGATATGGCTAAAATTTCAGAAAACTTACTTAATTTTGAAGATTCTATATCAGCACAATTTGAATATCAAGCATTATCCGGCAAACAGATTAATTTAGATAAAGCTCGTCAACTTGCATTAGAAGGAAATATAGCAAAAGCAACAAAAGAAGTTATAAAACAAGCTGGGACTATTGACGACTTTAATAAAATGGGCGTTTTGGAAAAACAGGCTTTAGCAAAAGCAACGGGTATGGAAGTCAATCAATTGCAAAAATCATTAGCAATTCAAGAATTAATGCCAAACGCAACCGACCAACAGTTAAAAGCAATGAATGCATTAGGATTATCCGCAGAACAAGTACAGGATATGTCTGCAGAAGAGTTGCAACAAAAATTAGCTCAAGCTCAAGCGGCAGAAAAAATGTCTGTACAGATGGACAACTTAAAAGGACAGCTATCAAAAGCCTTATTACCTCTGGGAGAAGCATTTATGCAAATATTTGCATCATTAACTCCTATACTTAAAATTATTGGATTTTTATTTAAAGGAATTGGTGCTGTAGTAAAAGGAATTGGTGCAGTATTAAATTTTACACTTATAGAACCTTTACAATTTTTAATGGATGTGATTGAAGGAATTGGAGGATTTGTTCAGCGTCTATTTGGAGGCGGCACTGCACCAACTCCGATACAAGTTCAGGGAGTCCCGGGGTCACTAGTAGGAATGGAATCTGGAGGCACTGTTACAAATTCTGGTGCATTTGTAGTAGGAGAAGCAGGTCCAGAAATAGTTAACCTAGAAGGTGGCTCGAGCGTAATACCAAATGATCAAGCATTTGGTAATTCTGGTAACGGAGTAAATTCAAACAATGGTGGATCTGTTAGTATAGATTATCAAAGAATGGCGCAGGCCATAGTAAAAGCAATGGCAGGTGTAACAGTACAATCAGCTCCAATACAAATTGGTGCTCAAGTAATAAATGCTATTAGTGATCAAATCGATGTAAATAAGTCTTATAAATAATGGCACTATCAAATTTAAAATCAGCATATTCGTTTTATACAAAAACACCTCCTGGCTTCAAACCTAATGATAGTGTTAATGATACAGATTTTCAGTATGAAGATGATCTAACATCTACAACTGTAGAAGCAGGATTTACCAATTATGGGTCTTTGATACGATTTCGTAATAGAAGATCTAAAGATGATTTTTCTATAAATGGTCAAGGCACATCAACACGTGTTCAACAATTAGGATCTGGAACTAAATTTCCTATAGGACCAAAAGGACAAGTGCATGATTTTGATATATTAAGAGGCGGTTTTAGTATAAAAAATAAATACCAAGATGTATATGGACCATTATCAACAGCAGGATTAGCAGATACATATACAAAAGATTCTCCTATAGATGACATGTATAACATTGTTAAAGTTAGAGATGTGGCATCTAGGCGAGCATATGCAAGAGAACCATTCATACTAAGAGGCATACAAAGAAATGATAATTCAGATCCACAAAGATTTGGACCTACTATAACTGCTGATATACCTCGAGGTGGACTTCTTACTAATATAAATAGAATGGCATTAGATGTTGCTCGTATAAGCAAGTTCATGATAACTCCAAAAGGATTATTGTTCAATATAAAACAAGTTGGACAACAACTAATGAATCCTAATGTTGAAGGCGTAAATGGCAAGCCTGGAAAAATATTCAATCCTAATAGTACAAAATTATATACTCCTATAAATTTAATGGCCAATATAGCTGGAGCCGATAAAGGATTAAGATTTAGACGCCATGGCATATTACCAATTGGTAGTGCACCAGACATGCCAGGTAAATATGAAGATGTATTCAAACAACGAGGCAGTTCAAATCCTAGTAAAAAAATTACCAATAACAGATTAGTTAGATTGGGAGAAGAATTAGGCATTCTAGATGAAATAAAAAGACAGATTAAAGCTGTAGATTCTTCTCAGGAAGAGCCAAGCAAGATAGAAAGCTTAATGAATAAGGCTAAAGCAGGAGTTGATAAACTTAGATCAAAATTAGGATTTAAGGGACAGGTAATAAATACTTTAACAGGCATAACAGGACCAGCATCTATCGGAGGGATTGGTAGAACAACAATAACAAGAGCTGTCAATTCCGAACAAGAACAAAACACATTTAAAGGCAATCAATTATCAAATTATAAGCCACCAATTAGTGATTCTGCAAATGAATCAACTACTAAATTAAAAGGTACTCAAGACAACTTTGGACAGTATAATGGATTACGAGGAAGAGTAGAAGAAGGAGATTTTGATGGTATAGGCACAAGTCCATTAAAAGAAACAGATACTGAACAAAAATCTAAAAATGAAGATCAAACACCATTAATAGCTAAATATAAAACTCTATCTTACGGACAAATAAGAAAAGAAGCAACAACTCGAATAGGTAATCCAACAAGAGTATTTGATTTCAGAACAAATAAAAAATATGATTATGGCACTGATACTCCTATAGAAGATATAGTAGGTAAAGGTGTTAACAATGATCATGAAAAAGATATTATAATAACTAAAATAACTGATTCAAAACAAGGAACAATGAGATTCTTAAGTTACATAACTAACCTTGCAGATAGTTTAGGACAAGAAATTGAATTGGAAGATGGCGGCGGATCTGGTGAAAATGAACGTAGTGCAGCTCAATTTCCTGTAACCAGACAAATAAGTTTAGGATTAATTGTATCAGCCAGAAACGCTGAAGAATTATCTACAATCTATAAAACTTTGGAAACATATAGACGTATGATTGCAACACCTACAGATAGACGTGGAAGAACAAGACTTACTGTAGGAAATTTTATTAATAATTTAGATGTATATCCGATTGGAATAGAAACAGGGTGGGATACAGAATATACATTTGATTTAGATGAAAAGGTTCCATACACATTAAACATTGATTTAGAGTTCATAGTTGAAAAAGTTTCAACAAGACAATACAGTTTAGGATATAAAGGATAGTATGAACAGAAATTCATTTACAAAAATAGAAAATGCAAAATATGTAACTTCTAGATATCCATCATTTCCTGCTCATGAATTAGATAAATATATAATATCACGAGAAGGCGATAGATTAGATATGTTATCAAACGAATTTTATGAAACAGTTGATAATTGGTGGATAATTGCACAAGCAAACAATTTAGGTAAAGGTTCATTGCTAGTACCAGCCGGCACACAAATACGTATACCTTATAATCCTGGAACATTATTTGATAAACTGTTGCAAGCTAACAAGGAACGATAAATGGATACAAACTTATTCCATAGAGGAGTAGATTCCAGAATTACAACTGAACTAGAAAATCGTAGATTAGGTAAGACCAGAATACGTGCTGCATCCTTTGATGTTCAGGAGCAAGAAAGAAATGGAAAATTTTTTCCTAGTGCACAACGGCAAGCTTGGGTAAAAATATATGATCATTTAGGTAATCTATTTTTAGCATATGGCTGGGATGTGTTTAACGAGTTAAACGAAAAGTATGTTCTTCCTAATGGCACTGAAAGATTGGCATATAGATTAGATACATTAGAAACAGGTATCGCCGGAGATTATGGATCATTACGTAATTTTAAATTGGCATTCACTATCAATATTAGACAGCCAGAAGAAAATGACACTCAATTTAATGACATATTTACAAAAGCTGTCAATGCATTTCAAATAGGTAAAAAAATATGCATTCAATACGGTTATAAAAATATTTATGAGGGATATAATAAAGATGTGAATCATTCGCCATGGAACACCGATGATATAGGAGGATTCAAAGCAGGAACTTTAGGAGTTGATGATGCAGAAGGCAAGGAGATTACAGGAGAAATATTTACAGTAGTAAAGCCAGAATTTACTGTAGCATCATTAAATAAAATAATGTTTTCTATTTCTGGAGTAGGTCCGGGCGCACAAATAGGAGAAAAAAATATATCAGATTCTTTTGATTTTAGGCCGCTAGCAAAATCCAATCCTGGCATGTATAAAGTAGAGGGTGATAAACAACCGACATTTATTACTAATTACGATTTAGATGATGATGAAGGACGATTTGCCCCAGTACATAATATAATTGATTGGATAGATTTTGATGTGCAAAGTCGTATACGAGCATATGAAAAAGATGATACTGATGATGACTTTGAAACTGAAAATGGCGTCGGAACAGTCGGAGACTATCAACCACCTCCGATTGACCCAACTGGCGATTATGGAAATGTAGGATTTGTAGTATTTAAATTTGATGAAGAATATTATACTAATCCACTTCAGATTGATGCAGAAGATCAAGGAGATGCATATGCATATTATGTTACATTACAATATCTGACTTGGTTATTTAATTGGTCATTACAGCCTCGAGGCATACCACCAGCGGCTACAGATGCACAAAGAGAACAAAAGAAAAAAGAAGGTTCAAAAGATTATTACAAATATTTAATTCAATGTGATAAAGAGACTTCCAGAGCAGATCTGGCATTTGCAGACAGAGTAGGCGACGATTTTACCGGTGATATAACATATGTGCCTAGTGCAGACCCATTATCTGTAATATTTAATTATGGTAGTTATACTACAGATCCATCTAGAGCTTCTACATATGGGGCAGTAATGAAAAGCTATAATTGGTGGTATGGTATAGCGGGTGCTGCCATAGGAACAGTAGGATCAGTAGCTTCTTTAGGTATTGGTTCTGTAGCAGCCGTAGGTATTGGTGCTGTAATTGCAAGCGCGGGATATCAAGACAACTTAGAAAATATAATTTCATTTTCGAGTAATGAGCCGGATGATGACCAAGTTCATGATGCACTTAATACGGCATCGACTTTTGGAATTCAAGATAAACTTTCAATGAAACCAAAGATAGGTAATTTAAGTAACATTCTAATAAATAGGGATTGTATTGCAGGAATATTTGATGAAATGGGAGCACTTAAACGTACTAAGGAAAAGGAAGATGAAGAGGTTGGTAAAGTAACTGTCGAAAAATTTTTTAAAAAATTATTTGAAATAATTAAATCTGCATCAGGCGGAACAATACAATTAAAGGCCATTGAAGATCCAGATAACACAGATCCATTCATTAACAAACTGCTTATAGTCAATGAAAATGCTCCTCCGGCAGATGAAGAAATTAAAGTTCCTGTATTTAATAAAAATGATGGAAGTGTTATTGAAATGTCTCTTAAATCTAAAATTCCTAAGGCAATGCAAGTTGCAGCCGCAACTCAAGGGGATAGTAACATTGAAGATATAGAAAATCAAGAAAATCCATCTGATAATGTGACTGAAAATGAGGCTGAAGCAAATCCGGCAACGATTGCAAGTGAAAAAGATGGATTAGTAAAAAATAAATTTGCAGCTTCCAATGTAAAATCATTTAGTGCTTTATTATCAAAATTTGTGAATCGAGAAAATTCATTTTCTGAAACTAAGGTAAATAGAAAACTTACTAGATTTCCTTTGACAATGACTCTGATCATACAAGGCATTACTGGTTTCAAATTTGGAGACACAATAACTAGTAAAATGTTACCACCCAAGTATAAAGAAGAGATAATTAATAGTGGATATCAAACAGATATAATTTTTACTGTGACTAAAGTAACGCAGATGATCAGAGGCAACTCATGGACAACTACATTGGATACTGTAATGAGATTTGCTCCTGGAACTAAAACTATTAAATTAACTAAAAAAGATTAAATGAGAAGACGTTTAAATTATAGAGAACCTTTCAATGTAAGAGAATCAGAAGTAACTGTAGATTACACTAATGGCAAAGAATATGTCTTTTATGATCCTACTGTACCAGGTGCTCAAGAATATTTTGGATTCTATTATACATTATCATCTGGTCAAGTATATATGGGATCTGATCATACAAAAAGTCCAAGAATACTATTACATAATCCTCCTAAGAGTTCTTTCGATGAAAAGAATAAAGTATATTATGAACTAACCGGCGACGCTTTTGATAGATATAGTTACCCTATATATTATTATCCAGAGCCAACTAAACAACAATATGATAAAGGAGTTTTGAAACGTACATTTGTACAGAAACGTAATGAACCTGGAGTTATAGTAGAAATAGATCCTAAAACTGATCAATTATATAACAATCGTAATAAGCCTGGTATTAATGCATATTTATGGGATCTACATTCAATTAATTGGACAATCGCCGGCGATATTACTGAAGTAAGAAAAAATAATCAACGAGTGTTAGAAAAGGCCAATCAATTTATGGATGGTATATTAAATTATCTAGGAGACTTAGACGAATTTCATATTTCAAAACCTATCATCAAAAAACAACGTAATCAAACTTCTTATCCAGATGGCGAGCGAATGCATGGTAATTTACCTGCAGGATATAATTTGTCAGTTAATTCTGCACAACAATGTGGTAATTGTTATTTTAAAAACAATAATTATTGTGGTCTTTGGCAAGCAAATATAAGAAATAATTATGTTTGCGCTAGATGGAAAAAACATCCATATTAATTTGTTTTTCTGAAAAAAAGCTCTTATATTCATATAATGTTTGTAATAGAGAGTAGTTCCGAGTTTGATAGAGTAAAAGAGAGATTAAAGAATACAGATAGCTTTTGGATTCCTATGTTCTCTGATGTGTATAAACATTATACTCACAATCAATTAAGTTATGTATATATCTATTGTATCAATGAAGACTTAGAATATATTGTATCATTCAATCATACAGATTGCTTACGTATACAAAGACAACGTCTGCAAGAACTTGCAAGTACATGCAGTATATTTGTATTAGCCAAGAAACGCTTTGCAAAGTTTTATGCAGGAAAATGTTATGATGCTGACCTAATGACATGGTGGCAGACCAATAGAATGTTGCCATTAAATGAAACTAATACGGCAGCACATGATATGTGGAACAGATGGTGGCATAACGAAACTAACACAAATGATTGGTTGCCGATAACAAGACATGCTGATAGATGTACTGCCATGAAAGATGTATTTATGAAACATTATAATACATTTGAATTATCAGACGAATTCAAAAAATATGAATCATATGCTATAGATAATTTTTTTGCAATAGAACAAAGTGGATTGCAAGTAGATACAAAAACATATACAGATAAATTTCAAACTAACGGTATCCATTCTAACAAAGTATATACAGAATATAATTTATATACAAGTACAGGACGTCCTTCAAATAAATTTGGCGGAGTTAATTTTGCTGCATTGAATAAAGAAGATGGTAGTAGGGATTCATTTGTATCTAGATTTGAACATGGAATGTTATTGGAATTTGATTATGATGCATATCATGTAAGATTGATTGCAGATATAATTGATTATGATTTGCCAGACGGTTCTATACATGAATACTTTGGATGTCAGTATTTTGGTAAAGAAGAATTATCAAAAGAAGAATATGAACAAAGTAAAAAAATTACATTTAGATTGTTATATGGTGGCATAGATAAAGACTTTGCAAAAATACCATTCTTTGGTAAAACTCAGATATATGTTAAAGAATTATGGAAACAATTTAAATCTAATGGATATATTGAAACTCCTTATTTTAAACGGCCTATGCATAAAGATAATTTATTTGAAATGAATCCTAACAAATTATTTAATTATCAGTTACAAGCATCTGAGACAGAACATAATATGTTGGTATTGAATGAACTGAATGAGTATATGTCAGAACATGATAGCAAATTAATATTATATACTTATGATTCATTTTTATTTGATTTTAACTTGGATGAAGGAAAAGATAAAATTTTAGAATTAAAAAACATTATTTCTGAGAACGGAAAATATCCAGTTAAGATAAAGGCCGGTATCAATTATGGGGTCATGAAAGACATGACTTCCAAGGTAGTTTAATATTTATTAAAAAAGTATGTGAATGAATACAGATAAAATAATACATGAATGGTTTTACAGATTACCTAAAGGTTATGCAATAGCCCCGTATACAAAACAAGAACTAGATATATTAGATGAAGTGTTAGCAGAGAATGAAATGTCTATTGAAGAAGTAGATATGTTAGATCAAGGATTCTTAGACGCAGAACCGATAGATACTAAAAAGAAAACACATACTTTGAAAGAACTGCATAAATTAAAAGATAATATAAAACATTTAATAACTGAAGACGTCACTTTGCCAGAAGTAGTTAAACTGTTATCTGACGTAAAAGATAGATTAGATCAGGAAGATTTAACAGATATTCAGACAGTTATTATACGTTCTGCATTTAAGCAAAAAGTTTTAAATTATTTTCAAGAAAAAGGAATTGTGGGTGATGCATACCAATTAGGACCTAAAGCAGTAAGAGTTTTATTTGATGATATTGCATCATTACCTAATGTGGAAGAAGTGATAAATTATTTTGAATCTCCTAAAGATCTAGTTGTCGGCGCGGATGGCAGAACCAGTTTGGAACTATCCGGATTACCAACCGATACATTATTAGCAATGATGACAATGCAGCCGGGAGCTGATAGAGGCGGTAACGCAACAGGTCCAGGAGAAGTAGCTTTGGCATTATTATTTAATAATGTTACTAATTATACCGGTGGCGGAGATTTAGAATTTGACGGAGAGACATTAGAATTAAAAGGCAAGGATGCTAGGCTAGGACAGCAGTCGCGAGGCAAAAGAAAATTAGAATCTACATTTTTAGGTAGCATGATAGAAAGAGCCGCTGACCAAGGAATCATTTCAGATGATGAATACAATGAATATATTAATGATACAGATCATAATAATGTTGCAATTGCAATTCGTGATGCATATGAATTATTAGTAGAAGAAAAAAAATATGATAAAAATGATTTTCTAAAAAGGATACAAAGAGGCGTAGGTGCTATTTTCTTTGAAAATCTCTCGGTAGCACAAAAATATTTTGATGATGCATCTGATTTTAAAAATGTAAATACAGTAATGAAACAACTAGTTAAAACTAACATAGAGTCCTATATGGATAAAATACGTACTTCTCAGATAATGTTTCATAATTTTAGAAAAGGAAAAAGTAACGATTTACGATTTGCTCTAGTAAAAAGAGAAGATATAGATTCTGTAGTAGAAGCTGGCACGATAAGGTTAGGTTCGCAAAAACAAGAAGGAAGTTTCTTTTGGGACAATACCAACCCAAGTGTTAAGTTGAAGTTAGGATAAATTTGAGAACACAATTATTGTGCACATTTGCACATAAAAAGGATTTGGATCTGATAGCAGATTATATTGCAACATCTTACGATGTATCAGAGAAAAGAATGTTTGTGTTTTCAGATGCAGATAATAAAAATGATTTGTATATAACATATAATGTGGAATCAGGTAATTTTAAAAGAACACCTAACACGATATCAATACATAGAAAAAAAGATAGTAACACATTATATACAGTTAATGCTTTAAATGTGGTAATTAAAAATTCAAACAATGGAGTATTAGACAAAACATTTATGGTTGATTGGAGTAATTATGAGAACACATTGTTATTGACAAATGGAGATGAACTAAGACGTGTTGATCTTGTACTTATGAAAAGGATTGACATATAACTGTATATTTATTTAAAAGAGAAAAATTATGTTTAATAGTCAAAGATGGTCAGAATTAGATTTAGCACAATCAGAAGAGATACTTGCAATCTTATCACAAGTAAGTAAGCCATCAGATACTCTAATAAAAAGTATGACTATCATAAAGACCGCAATAAAAGAAGAAACAGAAGCAGAAACTACGGAATTAGATGAATTGATTACACGCGTATCTGCTAGAGGTTTTAAAGATGAGACATTACTACTTCGCCTCAATCTAGAAGCAGCTGAACTTAAAGAAAAGGCTGTGAAAAGGAGAGACAAATATTTTGATTCGGACGGAAAAGAGAAATAGATTAATATCTATATACAATAATAAACTAATTAACAAATAACAAATAAAACTTTTTTTAACTTTTTTTGATAATCCTTAGGATAATAGAAAAAAAGTACTTATATTAATACTAATAAATAATAATTAATCATTTAAAAGGAAAAACAATGGCAATTGATTTAGACGCAATTAAAAGAAAACTTAGTCAGCTTCAGACTACCGGCACCAGACAAAACAACTTATGGAAACCGGAACCAGGTAAGCAAACAATCAGAATAGTCCCTTATCAGCACGACAGAGACAATCCATTCAGAGAATTATATTTTCATTACGATTTAGGTAAAAAGAATTATCTATCTCCGGTGACTAACGGCAAAGCAGATCCAGTAGTGGAATTTGCAGAGAAGTTAAAAGCATCTGGTAATTCAGATGAATGGAAATTAGGTAAGAAGATGGAACCTAAAATGAGAACATATGTTCCTGTGCTAGTAAGAGGAAAAGAATCTGAAGGTGTTAAATTTTGGGGATTTGGAAAAACAGTTTATACCGAGTTATTAGGTGTAATTGCAGATCCAGATTATGGGGATATATCTGATCCAATGAATGGAAGAGATGTATCAGTTGAATTTACTCCATCTGAAGGAGCAGGTTCATTCCCTAAAACAGCAATTAGAGTTAAACCTAATGTTACGGCATTGACAGAAGATAAAAATGTTGCAGAAATGGTTGCAAAAAATCAACCAGATCTATCAACAATATTTAAAGAGCCAACATATGATGAACTTAAAGAAGCATTAGAAAATTGGCTTAATCCAGAAGAATCAGGAACAGAAGAAGCTCCAAAAGCAGAAAATGCACCTAAAGCAGAAGAATCATCTAAAGTTAACAAGGTAGATGATGTTTCTTCAGCATTTGATTCATTATTCAACGATTAAAAAGTTATAATATGGCAAAATCAAAAAGTGAACTAGCAGATGATCTAGCTTCAGAATTAGCAGATAATTTAAATAAAAAATTTAAAAATACTGGATTCAAGGCAGCTTATTTTCTAGACAGAGATACGGATGCACCGAGTGAAGTTAGAGGATGGGTAGGATCCGGATCTTCAATGTTGGATCTTGCAATATCTAATAGACCTGAGGGTGGATTTCCAGTAGGCAGGATTACAGAAATTACAGGATTGGAAGCATCAGGTAAATCTTTATTAGCAGCACATGCTTTAGCAAATACGCAGAAGGCAGGTGGTATGGCAGTATATATAGATACTGAAAATGCAGTTAGTAGAGAATTTTTAGAAGCTATAGGAATAGATCTAGAAAAAATGTTATATGTTCCATTAGAAACAATAGAAGACATTTTTGAAGCGATTGAAAATATAGTTGAATCGATTAGAAAATCAAACAAAGATAAATTGGTTACTATTGTTGTTGATTCCGTAATGGGAGCATCAACTAAAATTGAAATGGCTAAGGAATTTGATAAGGATGGGTATGCAACATCAAAATCCATTATACTTTCTAAAGCAATGAGAAAAGTAACAAACATGTTAGGACGTAACAAAATTTGTTTGATATTTACTAATCAATTAAGGACAAGGCTAGGAGTAGCCTTTGGTGATCCTTATACTACATCAGGTGGAAAAGCAATACCATTCCATTCTTCAGTAAGGTTACGATTGAAATCAGTTGGCCAAATTAAAGTTAAAAAGGACGGCGTCGATCAGACTATCGGAATTAAAACTAGATGCCAAGTGGTTAAAAATAGAATGGGGCCGCCATTAAAAACAATTGATTATGATATCTACTTTGAAAGTGGTGTCGATGATTTTGGAGGCTGGCTCAATATTATGAAGCAATTTAAGCTTGTCGCAACAGCAGGTGCGTGGTATACATTTACTAGGACTAATGGGGAAGAAGTAAAATTCTTGTCTAAAGATTTTGAAAAGAAATTGGAAGAAATTGATGGTCTTAAAAATGAAATATATCAACAAATTTGTGATGCGTATATTCTTAAATATAAGCCTGGAGAAGACATTGGTATTGATGATGTTGAAATAGACGAAGAATTTGTTAGTGAAGAAGGCTGATGAAAGGACGTTTTTTTGATATACTACAGGAAGTAGAAAGAGATCACAAACAAGGTATGGGGTCAAGTAAAGATAGCCATCTATTGATTATTGACGGTCTGAATACATTCATTAGAGTGTTTTCGGCCGTGCCTGCCTTGAATGATGATGGCATGCATATCGGAGGAGTAACTGGATTCCTTCGATCTATTGCAGCTGCTATAAGACAACATAAACCTACTAGATGCGTAATTGTATTCGATGGTAAAGGTGGATCTGTCAGAAGAAAGCAGATGTATCCAGACTATAAAGCTAATAGGGCAAATAAAACGGCCTTTAATAGATATGAAGAATTTGCTTCATTACAAGATGAACAAGAAAGTATGAAACGCCAATACGGCAGAATGATCCAGTACTTACAATGTTTACCAATTACTACATTGGCTATTGATAATATAGAAGCAGATGATGCAATTGCATATATTGCAAATGAAATATTTACTAAGCCAGAAAATAGAGCAACTATAGTATCAACGGATAGAGATTTTTTGCAATTAGTAAATAATCGTATTTCAGTATGGAGTCCAACTAAAAAGAAAATGTATACTCCAAATACTATGCGAGAAGAATTTGGAATAGATGCAAGTAATTATTTATTGTATAGAGCATTAACAGGAGATAAGTCAGATAATATACCTGGCGTTAATGGTGTTGGATTGAAGACAATGATACGTCGTTTACCTATTATTACAGAAAATAAACAATTAAGTGTAGAAGAACTTGTTGAATATGCATCTAATGTAGAAAAAAAATATAAAGTTCATGAAATTATTGAATCGAGTAGTGACATTATTCAGTTAAATTATAAGTTAATGCAACTAAAGAATGTAGATATTGCTGGCAATACCAAATTGTTAATTTTAGAAAAGGTACGTGAAGAAATTAATAAAATGGATGTATTAAATTTTAAAAAGATGTTTATGGTAGACAAAATGTATACGGTCATCAAAGATTTAGATACATGGATGACAACATCATTTAATTCATTAAATGCTTTCAGAAATCTTTGATTTACGAAAATAATATTATATATTATAGTATATGACAGACAGATTAAGTAGTTACGGATATAGTTTTCAAATAAAAGTTATAGCATCATTATTTACTGATAAATTATTTATTAATCAGATAGCGGATATATTATCTCCTAAATATTTTGAAAGTGATGCTAATAATTGGATTGTTGAAACTGTTTTAGAATATCATAAAGAATATAAAACATCTCCGACATTAGAAGTAATAAAAGTTAAACAGCAAGAATTAGACCATGATGTCTTGAAAGAGCAAATTGTAGCTCACATGAAAGATGCATGGAGATATATCGAAGCAGATGATTTACCTTTTATTAAGCAGCAGGCAATTGATTTTTGTAAGAATCAAGAAATAAAAAAAGCAATATTAGGTTCTGTTGATCTTTTAAAACATGGACAATATGATGAAATAAAAGCTAAAATAGATGATGCTTTAAAGTCCGGAGGCGATAAAGATATTGGCCATGATTACATGGTTAGTATAGAAGAACGATATACAGATGCAGTTAGAGATACTAAGGAGACTCCATGGGAAGTTATTAATGATTTAACTGATGGTGGATTAGGCAAAGGAGAGTTGGCAGTATTTGTGGCGCCTGCGGGTATAGGTAAGTCATGGGGATTAATCAATATTGGAGCTCATGCAATTAAAAAAGGTATGACTGTATTACATTATACATTAGAACTTAATCAAGCATATGTAGGATTGAGATACGATTCTGTCGTAACAGGAATTGCAAATCAAAATTTAAAACATTATCAGTCCCAAGTAAAAGAAGAGTTGGAAAAAATGGATGGTGAACTAATTATCAAACATTATCCGACAAAATCTGTATCAGTGATGGGGCTACGTTCTCATGTAGAAAAATGTATAATGCAAGACAAAAAGCCAGATGTTATTATAGTGGATTATGCAGATCTACTAAAAGGCCATGGACAAGAAAAACGTCATGAGTTAGAAGGTATATATGAAGACTTGCGGGGAATGGCCGGAGAGTATGATATACCGGTATGGACAGCTTCTCAAGCAAATAGATCAGCATTAGAAGAAGATGTGATAGATGCAAGTAAGGTATCAGAGTCATATGGCAAAGTAATGGTAGCAGATTTTATTATTTCATTGTCTAGAAAAGTGCAAGATAAATTAGCTGGTACTGGTAGATGGCATGTCATAAAAAATAGATTCGGTCCGGATGGAATAACATTGCCAAGTAAAATGAATACATCAAATGGACAAATTCATATATATGCTGATACATCAGTGCAAGGCAAGGATGCGCAGAAACAAATGGATAATGGTGAAGAGTATACGAGAAAATTACTATCACGTAAGTTTCAAGAGATACAAGGTTTTGAGTAAAAAAACTTAAAAAAAATTATCAAAAGTAGGTATCAAGCATTATATAGCGTATATTTATTGAAATAATACGTTAGTTTTGTATCATTAATAATCATTAATAAACATTATAAAAAGGAATAGATATGGATATATCAAATAGAATTTTATCTGACATTACAGTGCATATGAAGTATGCAAAATATGTCCCGGAATTAAATAGAAGAGAAACTTGGAATGAGTTAGTTACGAGAAATAAGAATATGCACATGAAAAAGTTTCCAACACTTAAGTCGGAAATAGAAGATGTATATAAAATGGTATATGATAAAAAGATATTGCCATCAATGAGATCATTGCAATTTGGTGGTAAGCCGATTGAGATATCTCCGAACAGAGTTTACAATTGTGCATATCTTCCTATAGATGACTGGAGAGCTTTTGGAGAGGTAATGTTTTTATTATTAGGAGGGACAGGCGTAGGATATTCAGTACAGAATCATCACATAGAAAAGTTACCGGAAATAAAAAAACCAAATATAAATAGAACTAGAAGATTCTTAATAGCCGATAGTATTGAAGGATGGGCAGATGCAGTTAAAGCATTAATGAAAAATTATTTTCAAGGCGGATCTAAACTAAAATTTGATTTCTCCGATATTAGACCAAAAGGAGCTCAATTAGTTACATCAGGTGGTAAAGCACCAGGCCCTCAGCCATTAAAAGAATGTTTAATTAAAATAGCAGGCGTTTTAGATTTAAAGAAAGATGATGAAAAATTATCTCCATTAGAAGTACATGATATAGTATGTCATATAGCAGATGCAGTTTTAGCCGGCGGTATTCGTAGAGCTGCTTTAATTAGTTTGTTTTCTGCAGATGACAATGAAATGATTAGTTGTAAATCTGGCAATTGGTGGGAACTTAATCCACAACGAGGTAGATCTAATAATTCCGCAGTACTTATGAGACATAAAATTACTAAAGAGTTCTTCATGGAACTATGGAAAAGAGTTGAATTGTCTAATGCAGGAGAGCCTGGTATATACCTGTCTAATGATAAGGATTGGGGAACTAATCCATGTTGTGAAATAGCATTAAGACCTTTTCAATTTTGTAACCTATGTGAAGTAAATGCTAGTGATATTGTGTCTCAAGAAGATTATGAAGCAAGAGTTATGGCAGCAACATTTATAGGTACATTGCAAGCATCATATACAGATTTTCATTATTTAAGACCTGTATGGCAAAGAACAACAGAAAAGGATGCATTGATTGGGATATCAATGACCGGAATAGGATCTGGTACTGTATTAGGATATGATATGAAATCTGCAGCAAAAATTGTTAAAATAGAAAATGAACGTGTTGCTAAATTATTAAATATAAATAAATCTGCAAGATGTACCACCGTGAAGCCAGCAGGAACAACATCTCTTACATTAGGAACTTCATCTGGTATTCATGCATGGCATAATGATTTTTATATACGTAGAATAAGAGTAGGCAAGAATGAATCTATTTATACATATTTAAAAAATAATCATCCGGAGTTAATAGAAGATGAATATTTTAGACCACATGATACTGCAGTAATTAGTATACCACAAAAAGCTCCAGATGGCTCTATAATGAGAACCGAATCTCCATTTCAATTATTAGAACGTGTAAAGAAAGTTGCTCAAGAATGGATTAAGCCAGGTCATAGATCTGGAAATAATACACATAATGTTTCTGCAACAATTTCATTAAGAGATCATGAATGGAAACCTGCAGGCGAATGGATGTGGGATAATAAAGATCATTACAATGGACTTTCAGTATTAAATTATAATGGCGGAACATATGAACAAGCCCCATTTGAAGATTGTACAGAAGAAACATATAATTTATTAATGAAGACATTAACCGAAGTTGATATTTCTAATATTACAGAATTAGATGACCAGACAGATTTATCAGGCGAAATAGCTTGTGCTGGTGGAGCATGTGAGATAGTATAATGCGTGCGGATGATTGGATATCACATTTAGAAATCAAAGAAAATGTGAATTCTCAAAAAGATTTTTATTGGGAAAATGGGATGATGGTAATGACATCCCATTATCATCTTAAGCGCGGATATTGTTGTAAGAACGGATGTTGTAACTGTCCATATTAATTTTCATTGCATTTACTAGTTTCTAGACAACTTTCTACATATTTATGATAAATGGAGATTGTATGAAACGTTTTATATTAGCTATATTCTGTTTAATTACATTTACAAGTAACGCGCAGAATATAATATTCGGTTGTACTGATACAGCAGCAGCAAATTATGATTCAACAGCAACACAACAGTTAGAAGGAAATGTTGAATTTCCAGTTGGGTGTAATCAAAACGGCTGGTCTGGAAATTATGTAGGTATAAATTTAGCACTATACCAAAACAATACATCAGAATTTTCAGTAGGAAGAAAAGTAACAATAGCAGGACATGATTATTGGATTGATGCCATGAACATTCCTGGAAATTGTAATCAAGGTGTAGCTTTAATTTATGTAGCATTAGCTCCTGGATTAGCAGATGGCAATCCATGGTCGACAGCAGGAAATGTA
>Ga0181410_1000446_pt1 | contig 18369 bp, 27 predicted proteins | sample 33SPOviralmetaG_FD_130112 | JGI IMG/M metagenome (GOLD analysis project Ga0181410, IMG submission 130112) | Marine viral communities from the oligotrophic San Pedro Time Series (SPOT) site, San Pedro Channel, CA, USA - 33 SPOT_SRF_2012-06-20 | ecosystem: Environmental > Aquatic > Marine > Strait...
AGACTTCTTCTAATATCATTGTGGTATTCATCTAAGACTACAACCTTATATTCATCTGGATGGGATAGTAATTCTGCCCCACCAAATAATGCTTCATCATCAGGATGAGCTACAATCATTATTTTATCAATCACAATAAAATACTCCTACGTTAGTATGTGTTTGTAAAATAGATGCTGGAACATCCTCTGTAATTTCTCCGTACAATGCTTTATGTAAAATATCCTTTTTATGTTTTCCATTAGCCATTAGTATTATTTTTTTAGAACTCATAATTGGTTTCAATCCCATAGTTATTGCCTTTGTTGGCACATCATCTATGGATGGAAAGAATCTTGAATTATCTTGTATAGTTTGTTCCGTTAAATCTACTACTCGTGTTTTTGATTCAAATGAAGAACCTGGTTCATTGAATGCAATATGACCATTACTACCAATACCCAATAAACATAAATCTACATTCTCTCCATACTCCTTATCAGGCCAAACTGCTATGTCATATGGAAACCATATATTATCTTCATCAATATTAATATGTTTAAATAAATTTTCATTCATAAAGTGAAAGTAACTTTGTTCGTGAATTGTGTTGTCGAGGTATTCATCTAAATTGTATGTGATTGCATCACTCCAATCTAAATCCCTATTTACTAATTCTTTATACAATCCAATTGGTGTTGAACCTGTTGGTAGTATAAACCTTGAATCATCACACCAAGTATTATCCGATAAACAATACTCAGATTTTTTAAGTAATTGTTTTTCAACTTTGTCTGCAACTGCGTCAGACATCTCTTGGTAATCTTTACATTTATTTATCTCTAACACTAACCTCTGAGTCCTTTCTTAATCAAATCTTCTCTTTTCTTTCTATCCATCCACTTTTCCCATAGATGCCATTTGAACCAACTCGTAACTTTACCCACCACATTCTGTATTGGTTTGAATAATTTGGTTAATACATTATCAACCTTTTCTTGTGGTGTTTCATCATACTGAGTTAGGAAATCCCATCCTAAATTATCTGGTATAATTATATCACCCTTTTGGTCTTGAAGTAATTTTACCTCTTGACCATCAACATCAATAACTACATCATAGTTATCTTCATAATGATGTGAGTGGCCAAGAAATGCATTATCTTTCATCTTCTCAATCTTCTGTGTTTCTTTCTCTAACACTCTTGATTCCCAACCATTGTAATAATCCATCATTGTATTAACTACCATCAATGGTAATGCCAACACTAAGGTTAGGTTCTTCCAATACTCAATTATCTTTTTGTACATTTCTTCCACTTCTTATTTTATTCCATCCTCTTTCGTGGAAATAAAAAAATATTAAACCTGTTAGATTCATAATCACAGCATTCCAAAATGGTACTTCTGTTAATCCTAAGGCCAATATCATCCAAGAATTACTGAATGCAATAACTCTCCAACTGATTGATTTCTGTGTACTTCTACTTCTTGTTTCTTGGAACATCCCAACTAACTTCCCAATCTTTAAATTCAGATGCAATACAATCTACCTTGTAGTCTTTTCTACCACCAACTACTTCCATAATTTTGTTCACGGCGGTGTTTCGTATACCATTAAGTCCGTGTGTCAACATCAGATTATCACTACCCTTTTCACCTTTACGAACTTGTGATTCATTATACCAAATGTGTGCGTTCATTTGTGATAACACTATGATGGCTCTGATTACTTCACCTGTAATCTCACCCTTGTGTTCCTTTAGAATTAAATTGATATCATGAACCATATCATTCATTTCTTGGGCATAGTTGTCTTTATTTTCAGGTATAAATACCTCTTTTAATTGATGAATACTTAATCTATCTACTAACTCACCTAATGTTGGTAACCATCTTCTATTTTTTGATTTCATCTTTGAACTCTCCGTATGTTTTAAATTTAACTTGTCCACTAAACAATTTATTCAAATTTCCCTTACTCATCTTTGTGATTGTCTGATACCAATTATTGTCTCTTCTCTTGAAATGAGTAGACTTAGACTTATCTTCATCCTTAACATAAAGTCTTTTTCTTGGATGATTTCTATTATGAACCTTTAATACATTCTTAATAACAAATTGTCTATAATCATCACCCATTAATTTCTGACACATTGCCATAAAACTTGTATCATCACCCACCATTGATACTGCAGGTGGTAAATTAACTCCACCTCTTACCAAATCTGAACTCATTATTAAACAACTACCATCAAATTTAGGTGAAGTAATTAATTGAACATCAAGGTCTTCTGTCTTGTCATTTACCTTTTCCATCTCATCTTGACTCATGGTGTATCTAATACTCCATGGTGAGTTTAATGCCAACTTAGTGTCTTCTTCTGTATCCATATCATAATAAGGTTTATCAGTAAACTCAGGATGTTCTAATATTCTCCAACTCTCGTCCCACATTTTTCTTAGTGCAAATGTTAATGTATATCTGTAGATTTCTTGAGAGTTTGCATACTCTTTTACACCCTCTAATACATGAAAGAATTCTCTTGGTAATAAACAATCACTTTCACCCCATACTAAATAATCAACTACATTACACCACTTATAATTAAAGTCTCTTCTGTAGTCTGCAATACAATAAGGTTTATTTTGGTCATAGACTTGACTCTTAACCAATACACCAAGTTTGGACATCTCTGAACACTTACTATTAAATTTCTTTATCAGTTCTTTCTTTGTAGTGGTTTCAGTATCTATCTCTTCAAAAAACTCTGATATATTGAAAAACAATTCAACAATAATATTCTCAGGATTCTGTACTATCTCAACTGCCTTCTTTACCGAGTTTAAATATTCATCTAATATTTCTATTTCGTAGAACATTACATGACAACCTATTGCATATTTATTTTTTAAGTTCATAGTTCTCCTTGATTTGATTCCATACTTGCATCATTAATTGATTCCTTTGTGTTTTCTCAAATCCATTGAAGTGCCATACATGACCAACTTCCCACATGGGACATAATCCACCCAAAACACCTCTCAAATGTAATTGGGATAAGTTAAATCTCTCATCAAGATATTTAAGTTCGTGTTCACTTGCACGAATCATGTAGTTAATTGGTGTTTGGTCTGAACCTTTTTTAAGTGTTTCATGTTGTCTCTTCCTAAGTTCATCTTCATTCTTAAGATAGAAGTCTATAATATCTTCACATAAACCTTTGTGTTTTTTACTCATGACTATAAATCCACAATTAAAATAACTTGTCCAATCAAATTTAACATCTGGCCAGAAGTCTTGATAACCTTTAATACTATTATGTGTCCATTCAATATTGAACTTATCCATCACTGCACTGAACTCACCATCTGTTTGTTCAAAGAAGTTAGGACAATCCCAATGAACCATTGTGTCTACATCAACCAACGCAACTTGGTCATATTCTATTTCATTAGACTCAAGTATTTCATGTACCCACCATCTTTGCCATGTAGGTTTCATGATTGATTTATCTTTTATCTCTTGGTCAAGTACAAATAATTCTACATCATTTTTCTTACACCAATAGTCCCATGATTTAAAACACCATTCTTTATAATCTAATGTGTGTGGTGCACCATCCATACAAGTCATAAATACTACATTTTTCATTTAGTAACCTCTTCAATGTAATCTAATACATCTAATGTAGGTTTCCAACCTAATAATTCATGTGCCTTTGTATCTATACAAAGTGTCTCTTGGACTTCACCTGGTCTTTTGGGTATGTAAGTATATCCACAATCAAATGATTGAGCGATTACATTTATTGAATGATTTTCACCTTTACCCAATTCAAAAATTTCTCCATCAACTTTGGCATTATATGCATTTGGAATCACTAAAGAATTACCACATTTTACAAACCCATCTACAATATCAGATACATGAGTGAAATCTCTTCTCTGTTCTCCATCACCTGTGATTGTTAATTCAACACCCTCTTTGTATTGTTTTTCAAAGATACCAATTACGGTACAATATTCACCCTCGGTTAGTTGGTGTGGGCCATATACATTGTAAAACCTACATATACTCATTGGCATATCGTATGTTTTATGATACATCTGAACTACTTCCTCACCTTGCCACTTTGTAAATGTGTAAGGATTCTTGTATACTCCACCATGAAAACTACTTGACCCTGCGTAAACTATTGGTATTTTATTTTCTTTACTTCTAATCCATTCCAATAGATTAATTGTTCCAAGTACATTTGCCTCAAAGGTTAATGCAGGATACTCAAATGATGGTTGAATTCTTGGAAGTGCTGCCAGATGATAAATTACATCTGGATTTTCCATAAAGAAATCAAAATCAATTGCATCCCTTAAATCCACATTGTGATAGGTTACATTTTCATGTTCTATCTCATTCGTTTCAAATCCTGTTGAGTAATTATCTATACTGACTACCTTGTGACCATCTTCTAATAGTCTTTCAATTAAGTTAGTTCCTATAAATCCTGCTCCACCTGTTACTAATACATTCATTTCTATCTCCTATATCTTATAAGTTTCAAATTTAGTTCCTTCTAATCGTAAATTAATAAATGGATTCAAAGAACAAATATTTACATCATGAAAGTTTAATAATTGTTTTATTGCAATTGTCTCTCTTTCCATGTTATTTAAGAATCCTTTTATACCATCCCAATTACTTGCAGACTCCCAATCTTTTTCTACATATTCACGGTAATACATTTTTCCATCAATCTCTCCACCATCATGTCCACACAAGATAATGTTCTTTGCTCCCATATAATATGCAATGTGTATTGCAGTCGTCACGGTTGAACGACTAACAATAATTTCCTCATCAATATCAAGTTCCATTAACTCCATATCAAAATCTTTTTTCCTTGGATTGTGTGTGAACATATATGAATTAGGATTATCACAATTGTTTAGTCCTTTTTCTTCATAACCCTTGTAGTACTGACTATAAATTAATGGTATGTCCTTTTCTTTTAGTTCTTGTACTAACCTTGGAAATCTTGGTTCTTCGTTACAATCTTTTACAACTACATAATCACAATCAAAGTATCTGAATATATCATTTACTCCAAGTACTATTTTGTTTTCAAAAAAACTCTTATCTATGTGATTAAGTGAAGGGCCTCCACTAACAATCCATATATCTTTGTCTTTGTGTATATTCTGTAATGATTTAAAGTCTTTCATAATTCTCCATGTCTTCTAATGTTTGTTTCCAATTTGTAAATCTAATACCTTTGTCATCAATATAAAACTTTGCATTAGGTTTTCCCCAAACAACCTTCTCTACAAATTTATACATATCGTGTTCTCTTAACCACTCTTCAACTAACTCAATACCTGTCTTTTCATTAACCTTTGGTCTGTTAGGATTTGCCTTACAAGTAAAAAGAACTATCTTGTATTTCTTACTTATCTCCTCTAATGATTCATAACTACCTTCAATGACATCATCGTAAATTGTACCATCATGAAAACCTTTACTATTTCTATGAATCACTCCATCAAAATCAATCGCGATGGTATTTTTTTCATCTTGATTAATTCTTTCTATTTCTTTATTAATGTCCATTGTTTAATCTCTTGTATAAAAACTCTGCAAAGTCAAAGTCAATCGGTGTATCAATATCAACTGATTCTAAATCATCCATTACATAAAATAGTGGATTCTTTCCTACTACATTTTTATATTTTAACATGTTTTCTTTACTGATGATTGATATTCCAAAAGTTAAGTTATAAATCTCTGGTAAATCTTGTGAGTTAGGAACATTATCCAAATCATAATTCAATGGTTTATTATCCAACCACAAATATTCTTTAACCCTTGATACTGAATTGTAACTATCGTGTCCCAAATCTAAACAATTATTAAATCTGTTAATAAAATCATAATAAGTTTCAACCTTTACCAATGGTGCAGTACATGGTGTGTGCATTATATAATCTGTATCTGTAGTAAATGCTAAGTTTTCCCAATGTTCTGTATTAGTACATTCATTACTTGCATAATACTCTTCTCTTCTGAAGTAACTAACACCATACTCTTTTGATATTTCAATCGCCTCATCTGAATTAGTATTAACAACTATATCATCTATAGTATCAACTTGTTTTAGTGTTTCTAATTTTAGTTTTAGTAATGTAGTATCACCAAAAGGTCGGAAGTTTTTGTCTTTAACTCTTTGAGAACCAACTCTTATTGGAACTACTGCTGTAATTTTCTTTCTCATAGTCTATCTTTTATTTCCTTTGCTCTTGTATTGTACTCTTTAGAAAATCTTTTGTAATGTGATGACTTAGTATCTAACCATAAAGATTCCCACTCTAACATTAATGAAATTATTGTACCCAACTTATTGATATTATTTTTATTCAATCCTAAGATTACATTTCGTGTTTCAATACAATCTAAGAATCCCTTATCAAATAAGTCTTGGATGAACTCTATACTCTTAGTACCGATATTACCACCCATGTAGGTTTTCATTCCTAATTTTTTTGATTCTTGTAGGATATAAGTTACTACTTTACAAATCTCATCTGACATTACATCTTGTTTTCCATACCCAAATGACTTTGTTAAATCAGAACGACCTACCACAATACCACTTAACATTTTACTTGTAGGTGAATCTAATATATCATCTAAGTTTTTATATGCCTGTACACTTTCAATGTTGATAAATTTATTACCATCATAAGGTAGTTTAGTAATAGACTCTGAAAACTTTTGTAATGCAAACCTTGACTCAATCATAGGTGCAACTATACCATCAACTTCTAAATCAATACAACGATTTATATCAGAGATAGCCTCACAACCACCAATCTTAACACTTAACTTTAAGTTTAAGTCTCTACATACTTTAGATATTTTCCAAAGGTCTGAATCTAATACACCCTCATCTTCAAACGATTGTTTTATACCTACGACACCTTGGTCTTTAAGTTCATCTAATAATTTTACTATATAACTCATTTTGTTTTTCTTGTTTCTCTATTGTTTTTGGATGATAAATACATAACTCTTCATGTGGTGGTAAATGTGAGTAAGTCTTACAACCTGTAATCCTTTCATGTACTGGTCTCTCCCACCTTATATCATCTCTGTTTCTAAAAACTCTACTTTGATAGTCAGGAAAATTAACCCAACCTTTTTCTGTTACTACCCATCCCCACATATTGATGTGGTCTTGTGTGATACCATCAACCGTATTGATTCTTGGAATCCAAATCAAATCTACATCATTAATTTCAAGTATGGTTTTTAGTTGTGACATAAGAGTTTTATTTGGTATCTCATCTGCATCCAAATGAAATATGTAGTCACCTGTTGATTTTTCTATAACTGAATTTTTCTGAGCTGCAAAGTCTTCTTCAAGTTTTCTATTGTAGTGAATAACTCTACTATCTATTGAGTATAACTCAATGGTATCCTTAACACCCTTATCATTACCATCAACACAAATTACTACTTCATCATCCTCATCTATACTAATGAGAAGTGTACTTAATAATTTTTCAAGTTCTTTTTGTTCGTCATGAACGGTTATTCCATAAGTTATCTTCATAGTTCAAAATCTATTTCCGTGATTTGTTGTTCTAATAATAAATCATCCATAGATTCTTTTGGTAGATAACGATAATCATCTTCAAGATAAACTCTTCTTTTTCTACATTCTCTTAGATTGTATGTTCTGAATATATTATACTTCTCTATGAAATCTTTTAGTGTATTATATAATTGTCTAATGTCTGATGATGACATATTGTCTTCAAAGTTACCAACCTCGGTAATCCTTTTATCTTTACTTAGTCCACCAAATTGTTCAATCAATGACTGAAATTTTGATGCAGTAATTGGTCTTGATACGGCAGTATCTAATTGTAACCCTACAAAAAAGTATGTAAGTCTTCCATTTTTCTTTCTATATGGATGTCTTTTACTTAAACACAATACGGTTCTCTTGATTCCTTTTTTTTCATTTTTATTCTTATAAATAAAAGAAACTATTTGACCTGGTTGAACCCTTTCCCAAGATGTATTCTTCATTCTTTAATTATTCCCATATCTTTACATGCATCCATGAACTCATGTTGTCCATATGATTGTGCATTATCAACATCTAATTTACTTTCATGTCCTTCATATTGTGGGTCTTTTTGTTCTTTTTCTGTTAACTTAGTTACTTGTGCAAACTTCCATACCCAATTATTTTTAGTACCATCAGGATAAATTATTCCGAACTTTCCCATGTTTAATACTGATGGAAACCAAGTTATTTTTCTGTCGTAATCAAACAATGATATCTCATTCATTAATTGTGTTGATGATTCAACTGCATTTTTAAGTTCTTCTGTATCGTTTTTGTAAAATGAATTACTTGTAAACCCACATTTAAAACAAATGTAGGAAGTAAATTGTTCATTAGTTTCTTCAAAACATTGATTCTCAGAAAAACAATTTGGACATTTAGTTTTTATTTCTGACATTATATCTTCCTTAACTTAGGTAAACTTTTTTCTTCTTTTTTGTCTTCTTTTTTCATGTTAGGTAACTTTATGTCAACTTGTTTTGGAAGTGATGATAATTGTTGGTCAACTATCTGTTCTAACTTCTCTCTCATTTTATCATGAGTAAACCTTTTTCTATTAATTAACATCAATTTCTTACCCTTGACGGCATACTTTGTATAGTTTTTATGTACATCTCTAATTATTTGAGATGCAAGTCCATAGTTTACACCAAACCACTCACATGTATCAACATAAAATTCTTTAGGAAAAGACCTATTTGGAACCTTTACATATTGACCAGGTAGTTTCACGGTATTGTTTTCATCAAGGAAATCTTTTTGACCAGTTTCACATGGTGCAATAATAGGTTTACCACTAAATGATGCCTCTAATAATGGTCTACCAAATCCTTCACCATGAGTGAATGATAAGTGTGCCTTTACTTTTGGATGATTATACAATTGGTTCATCTCGTCATCTGTTAAGTCACCATGTAGTAACCAAATTTTAGGAAGTGTTTTTGCCTTTATCTCTCTCTTAATATAATCAACTTTCTTTTTGATATCTTCTCTATCAACTACTGAGAATCCTGCACTACTTGATTTTAGTATGAGTCCTGGTGGATTCTTATGATTCTTAAATACTTCTAAAAATACTTTAATCATCATACCGACATCTTTTCTGTCCTCACCCAAACCACCTTGTAACCAATGACCTGTATATAAAAAATTCCAATCAGTAGATATTCTTTCAAACTCACTAACAAGTTGTTTTGAAAACTCATCTGTTTCTTTGAATATGTCAGGGTCTGCACCTTCAAATAATGTAGTCATTGGACTATTAACTTTTAGTTGTCCTATTAACTTACCTTGGTTATCTTTTTTATCATATGATACATTCTTAAAATTAACTGCACTCCATTCAGATGTAATAATATTTACATCCATACGATTCATTCCCTCTACCCATTGACCTGGTGGGATTGTGTGTTCTATACCTGCAGTGATTCCAATATTCTTTTTTGCCAATGGTTGAAATTCATTTGGTACACTTATATGTAAATGTACATCTGGTTGTTTTTCCATTGATGGTTGTTTTAAGATTCTTTTATGAATCTCTCTGTGATGTGGATTATGTTCTTCCAATGCATTTAATGGTGTACTTCCCCACCTCATAGATTGGATTCTGACATCATACTTATCACTTTCAATCAATGCTCTACAAATATCTCTTGTGTGGTTCCCATATCCACTTCTTGTGGCAACTGGTCCTGTAACTAATACTAATGGTTTACTCATACTTCATGTACCTCATAACTTTTTCTTGGTGTCCACTTTTCAAACGCAGTTTCCATATGGTCTATAAATAATTGACTCATATGTCTTGTTGACATCATTGCGTCATCACTTGTTACAAATTCATGTCCAAGTAACCCTGCCTCTTTTCTCTCTTCTGGTGACTTATCATACCAATATCTTAATGCATCTGCAACATCAACCCAATCAACTCTGTCATCCATAATGAATGGTGTTGGAACTGAACCTTGAACTGAACGAGTTCTTGGCCATACTGGTTTTACCCACTCTCCATGAGTTAAGTCTTCGTTGTTTTCCCACTTTCTCCAATCGTGTAGTGAGTGGATATCTTTATAGTCTTGATAAGTAATATATTCAAATTGTTTGTTCATATTTGATGGTGCAACATTCCATTTAAATCCACATTGGTCTTGTAATCCACCTGTAACATTAACGATAATTGGTGTTCCACACATCAATGATTCACAAGTTCCTAATCCGAATCCCTCATTGGATGCAATATTCACGGTAAGGTCAACTGCATTATAGAGTTGATTCATTCCTTCGTTATTAAGTTTATCCTTTGAGAACACAACATTTAAATCAGGACACAACTCTTCAACAACTGCAGGTAAATCTGTTCCATTGTTATCAACTGGTTCAGTATGTAAAACGAATCCAATTTTCTTTCTTTGGTCTTCTGTCAATCCATCTGCAAAAGTCTTAAATGCCATAATTAAATCTGAAGTCATCTTTCTTCTAATGTTTCTATTGATGAATAAAATACAAAATTCTACTTCTGTACCTTGGAACAACTCATTTCTTAATTTATTTACTTTGAATATTTCATCTTCATCAACAATTGGATAAAAATGTTTTTCATTAATACCATGTGGAATATAAGTTGAATCCCAATCTGTTCTTGGTTTGTTCTGACATACATTCTGAACAATGTTATGTGTTTGTTTTGAAATATTCATAATCAAATCACAACTTTCATAAAAAGGTTCATTCCATGTTGGGTAAGGTAAGTTATCCCATATGTTATAATAATATATTGGAATACTTTGTCTTATCTCATGTTCCATTTGATATAACCAAATCCAAAATCTTGGGTCGGTGTAGTGTAGAATGGCATCTGGTTTTTCCTCTATCAATAATTGTCTTAATAATTCTTGATTACCATATCCATCAATAGGATATATTTTTAATGATGCATCTTCAACACCAGTCTCTTCTCTAACTGCCTGATTCATATCAACTATCTTACCATTATCAGGATGTTTGATAGCACCACCGATTTGTACCCAATCGTACTTATCAATAGTTCCGAATACTATTTCTCTTGACATAGTACCGACTCCACTATGCATTCTTAAATCGTCTGACAACAATAAGATTTTCTTCTTTTTTGGTCTTGAAGAAACCTTTTGTAGTTTTGGTAATTGCATTTATAACCTCTTAATATTTAGAACCACTTGTTTCCAAGTCACTATTTTTTAATACTTTATCTTTAAAATCCTTATCGTACACAAATAAATGTAAACTACGATTTACTAATTTCTGTAATGAAAAATCTTCAGATATGGATTTTTCTTTAAACTTACGATATAACTCATCAATAACTTTTACTGATGTTAATTTGTCTTCACTCATAATAATCTCTTTTGTTAGTTATCTATATATACATATATATAAGTATCTTGTTAATCAAAAATAATTACTTTTTTATCAATTTTTTTTGAATACTTTAATGCAGAACCTGTACCTTTTGTAACCACTCCCTCAGTTAAAAATGCAACTACATTGTCACTATATTCTACTAAGTCTTTATTTCTTTTATGGTAATTACCAACATTATATATTTTATTATATCTAAATGCACCATGTACACAATGTTGATTATGTGGTTCGTGATATGGTGGAAACTCTGAATAATTTATATCAAACTCAAGTGCAAATTGTTTTGCATATTTATCAGAACCTTGTTTTGCTCCACCACTTACTATTTCTAATTCATCTCCAACTTTTTCTTTTAACTTGAAGACAAAATCTTTTATCTTTCTTTTGTTAGTATAACTTCTACTACCTATGATTGCTACTTTCATCATCATTTCTTTTTTGTTTCCTTGGTTTATTTTCTGGGTCTCTTGATACAAATTCCCAAGTCTTCTTAAAGTTCTTTATACCCTCAACTATACCTGTACTTGGGTCACTATATACCCAACTAAATCTTGAGTATTGAATGTAATTATCTGTATGTATGTTTCTTGGTATTACATCGTACCAAATAAAAAACACTTGTTTATCAAAAAACTCTGGTCTGATAATAGTCTTCTGTGGTTTGTTAGTTTCATTTTCTCTTTGTTTTAAGAATTGACTTAACCTACTTAAATCTATTGATTCTGTATTTCTATCATACCAAAAATAAATACTGAATTGGTTTTGAAATACTTCATTCCCTACATCAGATAGTTCATTTAATACATCTTGTTCCCATGGTTTATCAATAAAATCTGATAATTTTAACCTTAGTGTTGGTGTAATCATTATAAATCCTTACATAATCTACATTTTTTGTGTTTTTCACACTTCTGATAATCATTATCAATAATGTTACCATCTTCATCATAACATTCAGACATAAACTCGTCCAATCTTGTCATAACCCTATTAATACTTGGTTTCCCACTCGCAGGTGAAAATTGTTGTATTCTTTTCTGTGGATACATTGTATTCTCATACAATCTTCTCTTCAATATTAAATATTCAACATCTATTTTATCAATAGGAATATCTGCTTGGTCTGCAAAAAACTTCTTGTACAATAATAACTGATTAGTTTTGTTCTTATCCGCCTTCATGTATTTGTTCCAACCCATTGTGGCTGTTTTGATATCAATAATCTTTATACGACCTGTACTTTTGTTATGTATAACCACATCCATATACCCAATGAAAGTTAGTTTGTTATCCAACTCTTGATTCAAGTCTAATTCAATACCAACTAACTCAGTACTTTTCTTGGGAAAATAACTTGACTTTCTTTTCAAGAACTCATCAATAATAGTTATACCATCTTGAAAAAACTCTTTCATATCATCTAATGATACATCAAAGTCATCACCATGTTGTTCTTTAGACTTCTTGTAATTCTCTTCCATTCTGTATTGTAAAATATCATGTAGTGGAAGTGAATCTGCATACTTGATAGTTTTACTATAGTATGCAACTAAGTATGCCTGAATAGTTTCATGGATTGCGGAACCAAATAGTGTATATATGTTTCCCTTGAATGTACTAATCTTATCTACATAATCTAATTTCCAAGTGTATGGACATTTGTCCCACTTACTAAATTGACTATAACTAATTCTACTCATCTATTATTGCTCTCCCTTTCATTTCTTCCCAATCACGATTATCACGAACTTGGTCATTGACACTTTCAACTGCCTCTAATAAACCATATGTTTCAAATTGACTGATAATTGCACTTAAATCTTTTGGTAAACAATGACCACCAAATCCATGGTCACCATCAGGACCAGGTACTGCCCAATGGGACTTACCTAATCTCTCATCATAAGTTGCATACTCTACAACTTTATCATAATCAATATCTACTTGTTCACACACCTTATACATTTCATTTGCGAATGATACTTTGGTTGCCAAGAAGTTGTTAATAAAATACTTTACCATCTCTGCAGTCTTACTACCAGTCTTAACTATAGTTGCGTGTGGAAATACCCTTGAGTATATTTGTCTTAGTGTATTAGTACCATTTCTCTGACCACCTAATATAATTCTTTTTTGATTCTTGAAGTCTTCTAAAAAGTTTTCTTCTGTTAAGAACTCAGGATTAAATATTACGGTGACATTTGAATAATTTTTATTCATCGTATCAGTAGTACCTGGTGGTACGGTTGATTTAATCACCACGATAGTATCATCTTTTGAGTAACTATCTATCTCTCTAATTACCTCTTCTACAATACCTATATAACAAGTTCCATCTTTTCTCATTGGTGTAGGAACACATACAAATATAACTTCACATTCTTTAGTTAAATCATTTAGGTTTGGTAATGTAGACTTTGCCAAATCAAACTTATCATAAGTGTGTATTTTATAATGTGGGTCAAACCCTACCTTGATTGCAGTTCCAACATAACCTTGTCCAACTATTCCTATTTTCATTACTTTGCCCACTTACCTCTCGCGACTACTTGTGCCATCACTCCATAGTTTGATATATCTGAATAACTATCTACCAAACCCTCATTCTCTAAAGAACCATCATCACCTCTCATAATAAGAGTTTTGATTCTCTCTACTTTATCATTAATCCTAAACCAAATACCCATTAAGGATAGTCTCTTATCCTCATCATTTTTTAGTGCAGTACCAACTGCAATGTTTTGTGGGCCATAATCGTGTTGTTTTCTTAAGAACAACTCATATTGGTCTTGTTGGATTTTCTTAAACTCTGATGTCATCTGTGGATATTTTGTTTCCATGTAGTCTATGACATCTACATTCTTTGTGTTACCTTTAGGTGTATCCTTGATAACTTTCATATTATTCTCCAATTTCTCATATGTTAATATACAAAACTTTTACTATACATGTCAAGCTTTTTATACAATTTTATCAACAATTCCATACTCTAAACAAGTTTCTGCATCAAAGTATGAATCGTTTCTTCCTGCAAGTTCCCAAAACCTTGCATCTTTCTTTGTAACTTCACCAAGTATTTCATTAATATCTTTCTGTAACTCTTTTAAGTGGTCAACACCTTTCATAACATCAGTAGTCTTACCTGCCTCAAATGCTGAACCCTCATGTACCATCACGGTTCCATGTTTGGTGATTGTTCTTTCACCTGTACCACATGATAATAGTACTGATGCAGCACTCATACAAGTTCCAACACAATGTGTGTTAACTTTTACTGATAGTCCTTTGATATAATCTACCAAACCTAACATTGCATAAACATCACCACCATACGAGGCAATATTTAGATTGATTGGTGTATTAGGATTTACCCTAATTAGATAATCACACTTCACTATTGTTGAATATAGTGAATCTATATCAAATTCAAAATTCATGTAAGTAGTGTTTGTTTTTGAATTAACACCCCACTCCATTTCCTTCATATAAAATGCTTCTTCGTTTCTATAATTCTTACTCATTATTTACTCCATATTGTTTTTAGTTGTTTATCATCTACACCATACTTCATGATGATTGTTTTTACTTGTTGTGGTGTTAGTATCTCCAAGTAATCATCTACTTCTTTTGAACTACATTCAAAGTAATCAGTTAAGTGTTCCATAACCCATGGATTTACTTTTGACTTATGTTTTGACTTTGTGTATTTAAGGAAAGTTCTACCTCTTGGTAGTACATCAATATAAAACTGATACACATTCTTAGGAGCCAACTCCCAATACTTCTGTACCTCATTTACAACTTGAATCCATTCCGACTTCATACTAAGAAATCTATGAATCATGTAATTACTCCATGTCTTTTTATCACCCTCACTTAATGTATCCCAATATGTAGGACTCTGTACATTTGTGATTTGTTTTACATGGTCAAATAAACCTTTAACTTTACTCATATTTTAAACCTTTTAAAACCTTTTGGATATTTTTTATTAAACTCTTCCATATATTTTCTTGTAACCGAATGTAACTCAGATGGTGGTGGTTCATTGAAACCAAATATGTTTGGATTATTGGTTTCTGTCCTTGTTTCTTCATATATCTTTGAACATATTCTATCCATAACTTTATTACCTACATGAGTAGACCAACAAAAGATATCAATCTCTGGATATAATTGAAAGGAATAATTGATACAAGATAGTATACAATTCAAACCCCAACCTTTAGTTCTCTGTTGTTTATAAATATAATAGTTCCTACCACAAACAACATTTTTTTTATCATTTCTGTAAATAATATACATTCCTATCGGTGTTCCATCAAAATCATAGTATTCAAAGTTTTTCATATCAGATTCATAGAAAATATCTAACTCTGGTGTATCTTCTTTTACATCTTCCATTCTACTAAATGGAATCTCCTTATGCTCTAACACATACATACTAATCTCCTATTATAGTTACGAATTGTACTTCACTACAATGGTATCTGTATTTCTCCGACATCTTTATATAATCTTTATCATTCCAAAATTCTAATGCATTTTTTTTATTTGGGAACTCCATAATCAATAACCTACCATCTATATTACCTTGTACTGATGTTGGATTATCATCATACACGAGTAATTTACCATTATGTTTTTTTAAATAACGAAATATTCTTCTTTCATATTTTCTGTATTCAGAAGAATCTTTAATTATAACATTTCCGACTAAGTAAGAACTCATTCCCTACCAATAACTATCGGAAGTTATAACCGAATTTGTATTATCACCTGCAAAATATCTATCTTCTGTTTCTAAGTCTAATGAATAAAATATAGATTCAGAAGTTACTAAATTTATAGATGATACTGATTTTGTAACAAATCCTTTTGTAACGAAAATATCATCAACCTTAATATCTCTCATTGGTTTAAATTGATATTTTGAATTATCATAAACCATGATAGAATCTTCAGGATTTATTTTCGTAGAACCATTTAACTCATAGTATCCCCAAGAATATACTTGTGGAACACTATTAACTGAACTTGTTGATTCACTCAACTCACCGATTGAACCTGTCCAATTACCCTTATCAAGAATAAATTGAGGCCAAGTTACATTGGTTGTTGATGACTTGAATGTAGTGTCTCGTTTTGGATAGTTGTTCACTACTACACTCTTAACCACATCACCTGCATCTATACTACCAATTGTTTTTACTGAACCATCTGACATTGATACTTGTGTGTTACCTTCAAAATGTCCTGTCTGCCATATTCTTATGTTATTGGTATCATAAATATTAGTGGATTGTGAACCAATTGTAACTGAACCACTTGGTTGTCCAAATTTTCTATAGTTAATTGTGTAAGTTGGATTCTTTATTAAATATTTAACACTACCACTACCAATCAATATAATACTTCTAAAAGCTCTGTACCTATTGTTATCTATTTCAGGTTCAATATATTCCTCTACATAATTATAATTATTATAAATTTGATTTCTATCAGTTGTAAAGTCTGTAAAAGATACACCCACACCCATATCTTCAGTTGGGTCTTTGATAACAACATCAGGTATATTTGTTGGATTACTAAATGATGAAGAAATTTTATTACCAAATGCAGGAAAGAAGTCTTCACCTAAACTACCTGTTATAAAATTACGAAATGTAGTCTTGTTCTCACACAATACATCAACATTATGATAATTTAAATGTCCTTGTCTTAATACATAATGTGTTGAAGATGGTGTTGGTATAACCTCATCCCATAAGGTATAATCATGTGTAAATGTACATCCTGAAGATGATAAACTTGAACTAAGTTGTTGTTTAAAAATATCTAAAGTGTCTTCAACTCTTTGTGGTTCTATATTGAAATTTAGATAGTCTTCATGATAAGTACATGTATTATGACCAGAACTTGTAATATGACTTACTAATTCACTAAAATCAAAGTATGGTTTCATCCTACCACTTAATCCTATGTTAGTGTTCATTTCTAATAGTTTTATTGAACCACTTTGTGGTATCCAATCCATGCAATATATCATACCTTCATGTTCAGTATCCCAATAGGCACTACCAGTAAACAGATTTCCTACCTGTAAACTTTTTTCTTTTAATAAATTTGCGTAAGTTTGTCTTTGTGAATTGTTCATATCTATAAATATTGATTATTTGAGAAAGTTTTCATTTTTCATCCAATTGTAACCCATATATCCCATCTTCTTATGTATACTGATTGCCTTGTTGTTCCAACCATCAACATATGCCAGGTCATATTTTATATTCTTTCTAATAAGATAGTTTGTAATATAAGTGTAGAAATGTTCTATCAGTTTACCATGTTTTCTTGAAGTTCTGTGTTTAGGTAAACATGCCCAATATCCACCATAAGAATGGTCTTTAGGTAAGTTCATATCAATATTCCACTCGTGGTCATAAAAAGTAAATTCACCCATAAACCACCAATTCCATTGTATCATTTTACCATCGTGAAACATTGCACATAAACTATGTCCATCTTGTATTCTTTTCTTTGCAGTTTCTAAATCCCATAACCAAGTTTTTCTTGTCTCTTCATTAATCCATTCCATGTTCATTCTATCCCACTCCTTGAGTCCTTGTAGAATTTCCCATGTCCACCCATCAAGTTGTTCAAGTGTATCAATGTCTTCATAAACAATATCACCAATATCTGGTGTTTGGATTTCATATTCATGTATAGGTTTTCTACCAAACCAATAAGTTTGATGACCATCAGATAACCAACCATCATTACCATCAATTACATTTTTTCTGATTTCAGTTATAAATTTACCATCATCTTTATAAGACTTGGTTGATGGAAGTCCC
>Ga0181410_1000447_pt1 | contig 18359 bp, 15 predicted proteins | sample 33SPOviralmetaG_FD_130112 | JGI IMG/M metagenome (GOLD analysis project Ga0181410, IMG submission 130112) | Marine viral communities from the oligotrophic San Pedro Time Series (SPOT) site, San Pedro Channel, CA, USA - 33 SPOT_SRF_2012-06-20 | ecosystem: Environmental > Aquatic > Marine > Strait...
CATAGCAAAAGAATGGAATATTACAGTAGTACCAACTATTATAGTATTAAAAGAAGGTAAAGAAGTTAAAAGATTTGAACCTGGTATTAGTATGAGTTTTAATGAAAAAACTATTATAGAAAGTATTAGGAAAGAAGTTAGATAAGGTTTATATTTGACATCATGCGTGGAGTAGGACAACAAGTTAGAAAAACTAATGGCAAAAAAAAGACTCGGCAAGGTATGTCAAACAATACTAAGTTCGGTAATAAGTTAAGTAAAAGATATAAAAAACGTAGTAGGGGACAAGGGTAATGAGTAGACAAAAAGATTCAAGACTTGCTAGAGTTGGTGTGTCAGGATATAATAAACCTAAACGCACACCTAGTCATCCTACCAAATCGCATGTAGTTGTAGCTAAATCAGGTACACAAATAAAAACTATAAGGTTTGGACAGCAAGGTGTTAAAACAGCAGGTAAACCTAAAGCAGGTGAATCTAATAAACAAAAAATGCGTAGAAAAAGTTTTAAAGCAAGACACGGTAAAAATATAGCAAGAGGTCCAATGTCAGCAGCATATTGGGCAAATAAAGTTAAATGGTAAAAGGAGGGCGTTATGCCACGAGGTAAAGGAACATATGGTAGTCAAGTCGGTAGACCAAAAAATAGTACTGACAATTATGCACAAACAAAAACGGGTAAAGGTTCAAATAGTACAGATAATATGAATGACGGAGCTATTGATAGAAGTTTAAGTTCTTTTTTATCAAATAGAACTGAGGAAGCTATTTTAAGGAAACTTAAAAAAAGCGGTGCAAAAATGCCATCAGAGCATAAAAACAAACCAAACAAACCAAAATCTAAGTTTACAAAATTATATGAAGCTAAGATGGGTAGAAAAACTAAAGACGGTAAAATAGTGAGGGATTACTAATATGGCTAAAACAGTAAGTTGGATGTGGGGTGGCAAACGTTATAAGGGAAGTCTTATAAGAGAAACCAAAACACATAAGTTTGCTAGAACGCATAATGGTAAAATAAAAAAGATAAAGAAAAAATAATTACTAACAATAACAGGAGACCAGTAGAATGGCAAAAGAAGCAAAAGTAGACCTAAAGCAAGAAGCACAAACCAAGATGGAATCAATGGTTGAACAACACAATGCACTTGTGCAGGAGTTACAGGGAGCTAACGAAAGATTAGCTGAAATTAAACAAATGATTATTGAACACCAAGGATATATGAAAGGCCTTGAAGCGTGTGAAGAATCATGTGAACCAGGAGAAAAATAATGGGACCTATATTAGGAAAGTTACTTGCAAAGCTAGGTACTGAAAAAGTACTGAAAGCTATCGTATTACATTTAGGAGAACACTTAGTTGCTAAGTCTTCAAATAAATTAGATGACAAGCTATTTGCAGAAATTAAAAAAGCACTTAAATAAGAATTAATAATAGGAGGTTTCGTTGAAACTTAAAAAACGTGGAATTGTAATACCTGACCAGCATTACCCTTTAGAGGATAGAGCTGCAGTTGAATGTGTTAAGAAAGCAATACTAAAAGTAAAACCTACGGTTTTTGTTAATTTAGGAGACGTAGGAGAGTGGGAATCTTGTTCTGCTTGGAGATATAAAGACAAGAAGTTACCACCACTAGAGTTTCAACTACCTATTGTAGATGAAGACATTAGATTAGTAAATGAAGGATTAGATGAATGGGATGAAGTACTTGAAGAAATCGGATGTAAAGAAAAGTATTTACTACAAGGTAACCACGATATCTGGCTGGATAATTTTGCTAATAAGTATCCTTATCTTGATAACTACAAGTTTTTTGAAGCGTGTAGGATTAAAGAAAGAGGATACAGGTACACGGAATACAACTTACCAGTCCAAGTAGGTAAGTTAGTATTCTTTCATGGTGCGTTTGCAACAACATACCATGCGAAAAAACATTTAGAGACATACGGAGAAAATGTAATGTATGGACACGTACATGACATACAACGACATACTATGACAAAGCTTAATAGTAATATTGGTGCTTGGTCTATGGGGTGTTTAAAAGATATGTCTCACGAAAGCAACAAGTGGCTCAAGGGTAGATTGCATAACTGGGGTCACGCATTTGCTATTGTTGATTGGTTTGACAATGGTGAGTTTAAAGTAGAGACAGTAGAAATAAGAGACGGCAAAACAAGTGTATGGGGTGAAATAATTGACGGTAACAAGTAACTCTGTCGGGGGAAAGTCTAAAGGCGTTTCTACAAATAGTAGTAGAAGACTATACAACAAAAAGAAAAAGAGAAAAAAGAATGCCAAAAAAAGCTATAAACGTAAGTAATTTTAGTGGGGGAGTAAATAACAATACTAATCCTAGGGATTTAGCTGATAACGAATTTCAAATATTGAATAACGTTACTAACGAAGTTCCTGGTAAGCTTAAAATGATTGGTAAGCAAGACCTTGTTACTACCGATGCTGGTATTAATAATATTACAGGGTTGAACTATGGTAACGGATTGTTACATACAAACTTTGATAGAAACCTTGGTGCTCCTACAGTTATTAATGAAACAGAGTATTTATTTATTAATGATACTGTTAATAGTGAAATAGAAATATTAGATGTTACTAATAACGATTTAGAGTCAGATAAGATTGATTACGGAAATACTTCTTCTAGAGTTGAAATGTATAATGTAGATGGTGCTGTACGTGTAGTACCACACTATGGTAATACTGGTAATATACCTAAAGTATTTACTTATTATAAATTTGAAAGAAAGTTAGGTATTGCTGCTTCTTTAGTTGGTATTCACAACATACAAACAGGAGATTATGATACTACCGATTTATTTATAGCGCCATTACGAAGTAGGTTAGGTTATAATTACGATATAGATAAATTGTATAGCCATATAGAGCATGACGGTGAACCTCATTTTGACCCTGCTGAAGGTTCTGAAGTTTATATACCTTCAACTGTTATTTTGTCAAATATAACTAACAATAATAGATATGGGGTTACTTTTGATACATTAGAGCAAGATTTAGACGATTGGGAAGATTATGTTGTTGATGCTTATACTGTTAGTAAAAAAGGTTCAATGGCTTTTATACCTTATTTTAAAAATCATAGTAATCAAGATGCAACATCGCAAATATTAGTAAATACAAATAAACGTTATGGCTTTTGGTGTTCAAAGGTGTATAAAGATTTTAATGGTATTTCCCAAGAATCTGCTGCTACATATATTGGTATTGCACCTCAAAATACTAACGCAGATGATATTACCCAAATATTACATTTTGGTTTGGTAGGTAGATTAGGAAATAAAGATTCAAATTATGCGGGATTTAAAATATACTGGGCAAAAATTGATGACTTTATTGCAGCTGATGGAACTAACACTACAATAGATGAAGGTTCTGTTGGTTCTAAATATTTATTTTGTGAAGTAGATTTTGAAAAAGGTTTGCGTATTGCAGGAGAAAAAACTTACGCACCTTTTAGTACAGATGAAAAAAATACTGAAGCACATTTTGTATATCCTTCTACTTTTTATACAACTGGTAGTGATGCATATGCAGTAGGTAAAGATTTATTTATTTTACCAACTGTAGAACCATACATTATAGATGCACCTAGTATTATAGGTGAAGCTAATACTGGATTTAAAACATCTACGATGCTTAATAGAAGAGTGTATGCAGGTAATGTTCAGTATTACAATGAGAAACGTGAGTTAGTAACCAAATCAGATAGAGTGTTAAAATCACTACCAAATCAATTTGATTACTTTGAAGAACAGAGTTTTATAGATGTTGAAGTAGAAGATGGTGATAGCATTGTTAAGTTAGCAAGTACAGGTAACAAGTTATTACAATTTAAAAAACAAAATTTATTTATTATTAACGTATCAAGAAATATAGAATTTTTAGAAGCTACATTTGAATATAAAGGATGTCAAAAAGATTATCACGTAGTACAGGGTGAAGGATTTGTAGCTTGGTTTAATACGTATGGTGCTTACATATATGATGGTAATAGAATATTAGATATACATTTAAATGAAAATGGTCAACCATTATTTGATGACTGGGAAACAAATTACTATCACGATAATAATGTTATTGGATTTATACCAAAAACAAAACAGTTATATATTACTAACACAGTAACTGGTACTAATATATTAATGTTTGATATTAAGTCGCAATCTTGGATTACAAGCAATACATCTTTAAAGAAATCTATTAGTAATATGATAACAAGAAATGACGGTACATTACAATGGGTCGGTATGTTAGGAGTTGGTGGCGGTTCAGATTCTATGAGATTGTATAAATGGGATAATTCTGCATTTGGACATAGTATTACTGGAACTTTAATGAAAAGTAAAGAGTATGATTTTGGAACTCCTATGGTTCAAAAGAATTTAAATACATTATATATAAATTATAAAAATGGTGCTAATGTAACTGTAAAAGGATTTGGTAGTAAAAAAGGTAATGCACCATTGGGATTAACCACTATTGGTGGTTTAAGTGGTACGTCAGGTACCTTTCAGACGCTAAAATTGCCTGTTCCTGACGACTTCAAGAATTTAGTGAGCTTTGGTATAGCATTAGATGCTTCAGGAGCTATATCAAGCGATTTTGAAGTTAATGATATTCAATTAGTATACAGGGATAAAGTAGTGCGATGAAAAAAGAAGGTAAAAGAATTTTAGATAGAGTGCATACTATTAAAAACAATACACAAGATATTGAAGAAACAAAACAACAATATGAAACACCTATAGACGTTAATAGAAATATACCTAAAAATATAGAAGGTAAAGACGGAGATAGAAAAGTAGTTAAAGAAGGTAACGATAACTATCTATATATAAAAGTAGATGGAAGATGGATGAAGACGCAACTTCAGGAGGTAAGATAACATGGCATCACAAGAACAGTTAATATTGGCACAACTAGGTGCTGAATCAGCAGATATATTTAAAGAAGAAGTAGATACAGGCTCAGGGCTTGTACAGGATTTACAGGCGGGAGTAATGGGAGCAAAAGCATTTGATGAGGCTGTATACGCAGTTAAAGGAAAATTGGGAATATCAGAAAAAGGATTTGAATCAGATTATATGTCCAATAAATTTAAACAAGATAGTTTGTTAGGTAAAGTTGGTAGAAAGATGTTTGGAATGTCAGATATTTCCCAAGTTGATACAGGCATTACATCAGAGAGTGAAGACGTTTTAGGTGATTTTCCAATGGAAGATTTGGTAAACGATTTTGAATCAAGTACTTCGAATGTAGAGCTATCACCAGGTGGAGAGATGATTACTAGGCCATTTGATGTTAAAAGACATGTAGTAGGTCCTGCTTTAAAAACAGACAATAGTAGAAATACATCTTTTGTTGGACCAGTAGGTATGGTATCTGATTCTGAACTTGAGGATATTTACGATACAAAACCTAGTTCGGATTTATTATCTAGTAATTACAGCACTCAATATAGTTTGTCGCAAAACAATCAACTACCTGAAAGTGTGAGAGAAGACATTTCATCAATGCCTTCTGGTTATTTTAATCTTATGGACGAACAAGTTAAAGATAATTATGGTAATTTTCTTACAAAAGACAGGACTAATGCTTTAATAGAGTTTGGAGAAACATTTGGTTATGGAAATGGAATACCTCAAGTGCAAAATGCATTTGATGTTTTTTCAAAAAAATTCAATGAAAAGAAAGGATATTAAACAAATGCAAATTAATTTTGATTTTATAAAACAAAACGAAGGTAAAGCTATAACCAAAGCTTATATACCTGAAAATAAAGATGGTTCTATTTTAGGACAATCTGGTGTCACTATTGCATCAGGATTCGATTTAGGTCAACAAGATATAACATCTATATCTGAATTATCTAAAGATTTGCAAGACAAATTAATACCATATTTAGGTGCAAAAAAAGACAAAGCAGCATCTAAGTTAAAAGAAACTGGTGGGTTACAATTAACAGATAAAGAAGTTAATGAAATAGATATGATGGCTAAACAAAAATATTCTAATAAGGTAAAAGAATCATATAGTAAGTTAACTGGTAAAAGTTTTGATGAACTTCCATCTAATTTACAAACTGTAATTGCAGATATACAATTCCAATATGGTACTAATTACAATAGAACACCAAAGTTTGCAGGGATTATACAAGAAATAGCAGAGAATCCATCTAATGTAGAATCATACATGAAGTTAGAAAATGAATTAAGAAATTTTGGTGATAGTTATTCAACTAGAAGAGGAAAAGGAGCAGATTTAATTAAAGACCAAATAGGTAAAATGCAAGGTAGTGCTCCTGAAATTATGGACCAAAAAATAAAAATGCAAGAAATGTACATGAAAGCTAAAAAACAAGCTTCTTCGAGAGTAGCAATAAAATTTAATATTTTAAATGTAATGAAAGACTTAGGTCAAGTTTTTCAGTCGCATAACAAGGAGGAAAAATAATGCCATTTCCATTATTAACAGCAGGTATAAAATTAGGTATAGGAGCATATAAAAATAAAAATGCTTTAGGTAAATTAAAAATGTTAGGTAAAGGAGCTTCTGCTTTATCAGGATTCTTTGGAAGTAAAAAGAAAAGAGAGAAAGAGTCTCAAAAACTAAAAGATTTTAGTGGTTTACTAGAACAACAATACACATCCTTAGAGGGGACTATAGGTGATGTGCAACAAGAATTTTCAACACAAAGACAACTTGTAGGTGAAGGACAAGACATTCAACAGAAACAAGCTGTTATGGGATACGGTTTAGGTCAACAACAAATGGCTGGTCAAATAGGAAGTACTGGATTAGCAGGTAGTGGAGCAGGTCAAGAAACTATGCAGTTAGCACAACAAGAGTTTGCTAATCAACAAATGACTAGAGCATTGCAAGCAAGGGAGCAACGTTTTAGTTTGGGCCTAAGAGAGTCTTCACGTATGCGTGATATACAAGCTGCAGGTTTTCAGCTAGATAGAGCAGCAGCAGAAAAAGGTTTAAAAAGTAAAAACTATGGACAGTCCTTAATGGACATGATGGAGGTTTAATATGGCGAGTAATGAAACAATAAAAAATTTAACTGCGATATTAGGAGCATTATCAGAATACAATGCTCCACGTAGAGAGGTTGAATTATATGCAAAAAAAAGATTAATAGATTTTAATATGGAACAAAAATTATTAAATTTAGAACTAGAACAAGCTGCAGCTAGCGATAAAGCTGTGGGTATAGAAATGGCAGCTCAACTTGCTAGAGATAAAGATTTTGGAATAGTATCTACTCCAGAAGCTTCTGAATCATTAATTAAAAAATATGAAGATGACAAAACTTTAACTCCTATGGATATTGTAAGGGGAAGTGTGAGAGGACCTGGATTGCAAGGTTCTTTAGCACTTACTCAACAAACTCACAAAGAAAAAGTGCAAAATGATTTATCATCTGCTATAGACTTACTTGCAACAAATGTATATAAAGGAACAATGGATGAAACAGGTATTCCTAATGTTATTGGAACATTTACTACACAAGCAGGAGTAGCAAAAGGGCAAATGAAAACTGAATTATTAGAAGACGCAGCTAAATACAAGTCTCAAATAAATAGGATATTAAATAGTTCTGAATACAAAGGAGAAAATCTTTTAGACGAAAATTTAATGGATAAATTAAATACAACCAATGAATTGTTAGACTTGTCTATCGATAGTTTATCAAATTAATATATGAATCCGCAATTACAATATCTTAATAGATTAGTTTCTATTAAAGCTATAACACCAGAAGATTATTATAATAGACTGGGATTAGCTTATAGGAACTCTCCTACATCATTCAATGAAGACGATGTAGATTTCATGGAAAAAACTTTCAAGGAAGCTAGTATACCTTTTAACAGGGATATGAAAGCTGCTGAAGCTAATCTTGGTTCTACATTAAATCAATTTGTATCTGGACTAGCTGAAGGATTTACTACTTTAGGTTGGGCTGAAGACCCTGACACTACAACAGAATCTATTGCAAACAAAGTAGGACACCTTGTTGGTTTAGCACCTGATGTTATTATGGGTGTTCTATCTATGGGTGCAGCAGTCCCTGGTATTGTTGGTAAAAGAGCAGTAGCAAAAGGCGCTGTTAAAACTGCAGCTAGAGCTGGTCTTGCTCAAGAAAAAATAGTAGGTGCTAGTCAAGCGTACGAATCTGCATTATCTGCAACAGCTAAACGTTTAAAGATAGGTAATTTTAATCTTGCTAAAAATGTAGAAGGCAAAACATATTTACGTTCTGTTCCTATGAAAATAGCCGACATTATAGTAGACAATGCAAAAAAATCTATGGGTAAAAACAACCTTCTTACATCTGGGTTTTTTAATAAAGGTATATTAGGTAGTAAACGTTTTAGAGAAACTGCTGAACAAGGTATACACCTTGGTGTTGGACTTGGTGTTAGTGCATGGAAAGAAGGTCCAAAAGGTATGGCAGAAGCAGGAATGCACGGAGCTATGGCAGGTGCTGTATTTGGTGGTGTAGCACAATATGTAGATATTGCTAAGCTAATGGGTAATCCTGCAACGGCAGCACTTGGTAAGCAAGCTGTTAAAAACACTGTAAATAAAATGTCTATGGAGCAAATGCAAGCTATTAACGTTGGTTTGCGTGGTACAATAGGTTCTGCATATACTGGTATTACTGCACAGAAAGCTGATTTACCATTACCAGAAGTAGTATATGAATATTTATTAGGATTCTTTTTTGGTGCATCTGGTACACGTAAAGGTGAAATACAACGTAGAAGATTATTATTTGACAAAGATAATAATAGCAGAGTACGTACATTGGATAATCTTGAAGTTGTTGATAAAGAAGTAAAGAAAACAAAAGAATACCAAGAGTTAGAACCACAAGATAAAGCATGGTGGGAAAATTATAAAGAAACATTATATGACCAACAAGTTATTTATATAAATGCAAAACGTACTACAGCTGCTAATATTATATTTGAAAATGTTAAAAATCAAGAAGGAAACTTTAATAAAGATACTTTAAAAGAATTTAACAAAAAACAAATGGAGTCTGAAGAAATAAAAGATTCTGGACTTTCTCAAGAACAAGTAGGAAACATTACTAAAGATAGTATTGAAATACAAAAAGAATTTTCTAAAGAAAAAGATGCAGACTTAATTAATGAACAATTTAATATTAAGCTTGAAGAAGCGGGAGAACTTCGTGTTAAATTAGAAAGTAAAGATTTAACAGATGAAATGTCCTTAGGTAATTCTTACACACAATTAACAGACAGCTTGTTAAACATAAAACCAGAATTAACTAGAACTCAAGTACAACAAAAGTTACGTAAAGCTGTTAAAGATAGTAAGTTTGATATTGATATTTTTAATGCTGAATTATCTAAAGAGTTTAACGAAACTACTGTTAAACAAAACTCGAAAGAACTTAAGAAATATTTTTACAGAAAAAAATACCATGCAAATCACAAAGAACTTATGGTAATTACAGAGTATGGTGATAAACAATACAACATATTAGGTATAGGTTCTGGTGAAAAAGAAATAGAAGTAAGTAAAAAAGGCGATGACCTCACTGTTCCACAAACTCAAAACAAAGAAAATAAAATGTTTGGTGGTATAGTTAGAAAAGTTATCCAATATATAGATAGATTTATATATACACCGAAAGGTCAAAAGGGTAAAAACGTACAAGAACACACTACTCCTCTAGAAATGAAATTTGGTGAACATACTTTAGGTATAGATATTATATTGAATGAAATCAATAAAAAAGTAGGTGATAACTGGTATATACAGGGTGCTAATAAAGACAACGGAACATTAGTTTTGCATCAACATGGTGTTAAAAAAGGTCAGGTTAAAGAAGTATTGAATGTTGTACAACAAAAAAAGTACGGTATTATGCCAGAAAAAGGATTTGAAAGAGAAACTGCTAGTAATATTGTATGGGATTTAAGACGTAATGGATTACTAGAAAAAGATTTTACTAAACAAGATTTAGAAACTGCAATGGATATATTTATAGACCCTGCTAATGGGTTTACTACTAATCTTGTAAAATGGAATAAGTACCAACCATTATCATCTGGTATGGATTTACCATTAGAAGCTAAAGATTTTAAAAGTTTGTTATCTGAAGTTGTTGAAGGCAGTATAGATATTACGATGTATTCTGGTGCTGCTGCAGGTGCAGATAAAGCATGGGCAGAAGCTGCTAGAAAACAAGGTCATAAAGTTAAAGAATTTATAGCTGGTCAAGCTGGTCCTGAAGTTGATGTATTTTTAAATAAAGCTAATGAAACTCTTAAAAGAAATTTTAATGGACAACCCTTATTGAGAAGAAATTATTTACAAGTTAAAGACTCTGATATGGTTTTAGCTGTTAGCGAATTATTACCTGGAAATAAGATAGTAAAAGGAGGAACTGCTTGGGCTGTACAAATGGGTATAGACAAGGGAATACCAGTAGAAGTGTTCAATCAAAAAGACAATACATGGTATAAATGGAATGGAAAAGAATTTGAAAAACAAAAGTCTAATTATGTTCCTACACCAACTCCTAATTATACTGGTATAGGTACTAGGGGTTTAAGTAAACAAGGAAAAGCTGCAATAGATAAGGTTGTATCAAGAGTTCAAAAAGGAACAGAGGGTCAAATTGACGGTTTCTTTAATATGATTACTGCTAAAGATGGTAAAATATCAGAAGAAATATTAAAAAAGTTCCCCGAGTTTAATGCTGACACCGCTACTGATGGTGTATTATATTTTAGAAATGATGTTATGGATAGAATGTTAGATGTATTCGGTTTTGATAAAAACATTGGATTTGTAAAACCAGTAGGTTTTATTAGACCTAGAAATGGTAAAGGTAATATACTATTAAAAGTAGGTGGATTTAGACCATCAGAAAAATTAAATCAATACATGGTAGATAATAACATTCATATGATTGCTTACGAATCAGGAGTCAAATCAAAAGGTAATGTAAAGTTTTCTGATTTAGATTATAATTCTAAAACAAAACAATGGGAAACTACAGAAACACCAGAAGTGTTAAAAGTTAGACCAGATGAAATAGGTATTAATGTAGATGTATATGAAAAAATAGAATCTGGTAATATTAAAGTTATGAAAGGTGTGTTTGATAAAAATACATCTATTCAGTTTAGTCCTGAGTATTGGGAAACTCTCGATAGGATACGCAGTATAGCTAAACGTGGTGATAGTGCAGTTAATGAATTAGTTGGTAAATCTATTGCAGATAAAACTACTATAGCACAATTAGATATTGATAAAGTTTCTTTGAAGTTAATTAACGATATATTAGAAAAACATTTAGACAAACCTATTGCAAAGCAAGTATTAAAAGAAATATTTAATAAAGGTAACAAAGAAGATTACCAAGTATTAGAATCTTACGAAATAGATGGTGTTCCTGGATTAATTGAAAATTCTCAAGTAGTAGAGTTGTTAAATAAGTCTAATAGTGCATTTACATTTATGACATCACCGAGGTTTCAACCTTACATACAAAAAACAATACGTAACTATATGGCTGCGAGAGTTGTTCGTTTTAATGTAGAGAATGGATTTAAAGCTAAACTATATGGATATGATAAAGAAATATATACAGATAGCAGAATTGGTAACGACCAATTCATGTTATCCGAAGGACATAAAAAAGATTTGATAAGAGTAGAAGGTCAAGAAAAACCTATGACATTAGATGCTGCATTTCGTGAATACCAACGTTTACAGAAATACAAGGTATCTACACTTAAAGAAAAAGATTTACAACGATTTGATGCACTCGAAGAAGCTTTAACATATCTTATAGCAAGAGCACCAATATCTGGTAATGGTGGTGTAAGAGCATTGCGTTTTAATGGTTTTGTTAAACGTAAAGGTTTTGGAATGTTTACAAATGAATACAATGATTATTATTTAGGCGGTGCTGACAAAGATGCTGATGCAGTTCACGCATATCAAAGTATAGATAAAGTAATTAAAAAAGAATTTGCTAAACCAGAAATACAAAAAGAATTAGAAGATGGTAATAAATTTATAAACATTAAAGATAAAAAAATTGGTAAAGATTTATATGGTGTTGAAACTGGAGAATCGTATACTTTAAACGATTTATTTAGTCCTAGAAAAAGATTAGAAATAGGTTATATGGCACACCAAGGTAAAAAACAAATGGGTGAAATAGTAAACGCTGGTGTTAATATGATTAACTTATTTGATATTGCTTCAAGAACAGGTGGGCGTATTGATGTAGGAAAGCTTACTGAACAAGGAATAGAAAGATTAGACCAAATTACAAAATCTAAAGCATATTCACGTGGAGAAATTATAGTAGATTCTATTGAGCCTAATGTAAATTATTCTTTTGTAATTAAAGGAAATTTAAAAGATTTGGTTAGAGATGTATATAACGGTATTAATTGGATGGCAGATAGTGCCGAAATATCTAAAGTATTTTCTGCTAAAGAAGCATTATCTAGAGTATTTAACAAGCATTTTAATATTAGAAAAGCAAATGGGGAAATGGCCGAAGTATCTGATTTTTATTTTTTAAAACATTTTGAAGGATACGGTGCTTTTAAAAACTTTAGAGATAGTTTATTTGGATACAAAGCTAATACTGAACTTAAAAATATATCAGAACGTGCAGAACATTTCTTAGAATATTTTGGCAGTAGAGAAGGTTCGCCTAAAGGATTTTTAGAAGGATTAGCAAAACAATATAAAAATATATCATTAGAAATAGACCCATTTAAATACTATAATAAAAAAGATGTAGTGACTATGTTGCGTAGATTTAATCTTGAATTAGCAAATAATCCTTTATTGAAAGACCTTGATATTCTTGATACGTATTCTACGTTATTATCTCCAAAAGAACTAGACTTGATGATAGAGTCGGATGCTTTTGTGTATCAACGTGCACAAGATGTTATAGGGATGCAATTAGCTATTAATCAAGCTGGTAAAGTTATTGACATTATGACACGCAATGGTATATCTCAAGAAAAAGCTACAAGAATTATGTCTGATATGGTAAAGAAAACATACGATATCAAACAAGATAGCTATGAAAGAAATAAAGAATTTAAAGAAAAAAGAACTAACAATATTAATAGATATATTTTCTTACATAAACAAGCCATTAAAGATGCTATAACAAAACTAGGGGGTGGTGCTAAATTAAAAGAAGTATTTAGAAAAGAAATAGACACTGCTTACGATTTCTTTTTAATCGCTAATCCAATATCTAAAGATGGTATGAAAAATAGAAAAGAAATGAAATTTGCTGAAATAAATCAAAAAGAAATTAAAGAACAAATTAAAAAAATTAATGAAGAAGTAGAAACCTTAGGAGATAGACAATCAACACCAAGGTTAGAAAAATTGTATTCACAGTTGAATTACAAAATCGGTAGATATAGTGGTCGTGTAGACTCTGTGATGCAAAGTCCTTTGGTTGAACCAAGTAGTATAAAAAAGTTTTATGCGTCTATGGACAAATTATTTGATATGTCTAAAAAGATTAAATCAGATGAAACACCTAATGCAGTTAAGGAAGGTAGAGGCGTTGAAGAGGTTATTGCAAAAGAACGTACAAGCAGAGCAGACCAAATAGAACAAACTACTACAGATTTAATAGAAGCTATGCCAGTAGTTGATGGAATTAAAATAGATTTAGAAAAAACAAAAATGGATATATTAAGTAAAAAAGATATTAATCCTATAGACATAGAGTTTTTAAATACCATGGAGATTATTAAAGACCGACCTGGCTATATAGATTATATAGGTAATATGTTTTTAGAATTTCAACAAAACTTTTTAAGCAAAGCTGGTAAAGTTAATGAAGTTGAATTAAGAGATTTGCAATTATTTAATAAATATTTAAAAGATTTAATGGGTGCAGAAGGTAGCATTTTTAAACAAATTGAAAAAAGTAAAAAAAATGACGGACCAAAAGGTAAACATCACATCTTATTTTTTGGACAAGCAGAAAAAGCTATGCGTTCTGATATACAAAAAAGATTAACAGATGTTATGGTAACAGATAAAAATGGTAATGTTGCTAAGGTTAGTTTAAAAGTTCCCACTACTACACTAACTAAAAATTTAGAAGCTGCTAGATTTTTTCACAGATTAGACAATAGATTAAAAGTTGTAATACAAGAACGTATGCAAGAAGAGTTCAAGTTTTTAAATAAAGATGATGCAAACATACAACGTGGTGATTTTGATGCAATATTTACTGCTGTAGTTTTTGAAAAACAAATGCGTTTGTATGATATACAGCAAAAAATTACAGACCAAGGTTCAAGCAAAATAAATGATGCTGAGCAATATGTTTATTCAGAATATAAAAAGTCTCAAAAAGTTTTAAAAAAATTAAAAGATAGTAATACTATTTACAAATTAATAGACCCTAAAGTTAAAGGAGAGTTTAAAGATACTACTCCACAAGAATTGTTTAATCGTATTGATAAATCAATTACTACATTACTTACACAGGTTAAAAATGATATTATTGTAAGTAAACATCCTCTTATAAAAGATATTTTAATTAAAGAAGGTAAAAAGGTTAATGAATTTAAACCTGAAAAAGAATTAACTAAAGATGACCCTGGATTTGAAATACAAGAATTAAATAAATTGTTATTAGATAAAAATGGAATTATGAGTGACATGAGTAAAGTGGATATACTTTATAAAAAACTTTTAGAAACTGAAGTGTTAGACCCTCTTAACATTGTAAACAAAATGTTTTCATTAACTGATGCTAGATATATTGAATACCAAAAAGGTGTTAGTGATATGATAATAGAAAAATTTCCAAATATAAATTTACAAAAATTAAATAAATCTCAAGTAAAATTAATTAAAGAATATAAAAAGTTTTTAGAGGAAGTGTATCCTTACGAAAAAAATATATCTATTGGTAGATTTGAATCACCAGATGGTATGGTTAGAGATTATTTTCCACAATTAGGACAATATAATATTAAAAGTAATTGGCCTAAACTTAAAGAATACGTTGAAAATAATATTGAAGGATATAGAAAAGGAATTGTTAGCTCTAAAGATTTACCTGGTAATTTAAGAAGACAATACGACACTGGTTTATTAAGTTTTCCTGCAGCTAAAGCATTAGCAGTAGAAGCACGTAGACAAATGCTAGATAGAATGCGTATTACAGGACTTTCTGGTGACCTTGCTACTTCGGAAGTAGCTAATTCATCTATATTGAGTACAAGACCACAAAACTGGTTACAACAAACTACTGGTAATTTAAAATCAAGAAGTGCAGATTTTATGCCTTTTTATGACACGAGTGTAAATGCTTTAGATATGTATATGGGTTCTGTGTATAGAAATTATATTGACGTAGTAAGAAATATTAGAGTAGATAATAATATCAGAAGATTTGAAAAAGAAAAACCATTTGGTGAATTTACACCTAATTGGTCTGCTTATATGAGAGATGCACACAACAATATAGCTGGATACCCTTCTTTACGTAACTTTGACTTACATGGTATTAAACAAAAAGAATTAAGTACTATTAATCGTTACATTGAATCTGATTTAGATTTTGTAAAGATGAAAGCAACAAATGTAGAAAAAAGATTTTTACAAGATATGCAAGAACAATTAGGACTTACTGCATTGCAGCAACATAAAATATTACAAGAAATTAAAAAACCAGGTAAACAATTAATGGGTCCAGAATTAACTAAAGAAGCATTGAAAGAAAACTATAAAGAATTAGCACAATCTAAAAATGTAAATAAAATAAATAGGTTTGGTACTGCATACCAAGTGTTTAGTGATGAAGCTTTAGTAAATGTAGCAGAACGTTTTAATGATGCTTTTGGTGGTAACTTATTTAAAAATGCACCTAAAGAAGGTAAAGCTAGAAGATTTTATTTAGCTAATAAATTCAAAAACTTCAGCACACTTGAAGGTAAATTTGAAATGTTATCATTACTATCTCACCCTAAAACAGCTATTACTAATTTTTATGGTGGTTTTACAAATACCATATCTGATGTTGGTTGGGAAGCATTTAGACAAGCTTCTTCTTCTAAGTGGCTGTTAAGTAATGCTTTTCCAAACGCTGAGTATTTTTCAGTAAATTCTAAAGGTAAAAGAATTAAACAACAAATAAAAAGCAAAGAAGATATCAATAGATTTATGGCAGAACTTGGTGTATTTGAAGACATGTTTATACAGGAAGCATTTTATTCTAGTAGACTATCTAAGATAAATAGTAAACGTTTCTTAAATGAACTAGCAAGAAGATTGAATGGTAAAATTAAAGAAGGTGAACTATCACTAGAAAATGAAGCAAATTATAACAAAGTACAAAAACAAACATTAAAAGAAGTAGCTAAAGAGTTTGGTATTCTTGACAATGTAGTTGAAAAAGGTGCTTTTTTTATGAGACGTTCTGAAATGATATTACGTAGTACTACTTGGTTAGCTAATTACATACAAGGTAGAAATTTATTTATTAGAGATATGGGTGTTGATTTAGCTTTTAATGACCCTATGTTATTAAACTATGCAAGTAAAGGTGTTAAAGCTTCTCAGTTTATTTATCATGCTGCAGAAAGACCTAATTTTAGTAATACATCTTTAGGTAGAGTTATGACACGTTTTCATCCCTATGCTTGGAATAGTATTAAAAGAAGAATTGATATATATAAAGGTGCTGGATATGAATCTTGGAAAGGTGGATTATCTACACAAAAAGCACAACGTCAATTTACTGCAGATGTTATGGCACTATCATTAGCAAGTATATTTACTGCTAGTATATTTGAATATGCATTATCACCACCTATGTCTTGGATGCAAGATACAGCATCATTAATCTTTGGTGATGAAAAAGCAAGAGATAGAGCTTTCTTTAGTCAATATCCTATACCAGCATTAGCACCATTAAGTATTGTAACGCCACCTATTGGTCGTTTTGTATTATCACCATTAACAAGTATTATAAATGGTAATTGGGATGATTTCTATAATTATCAATTATATACATATTTCCCATTTGGTAGATTAGGAAGAGATTTATCTAGAACTGCTAAGTCTCCTGCTATGTTTTTAGACTTTATGACTGGTATTCCTCAACATCAAATACATTCTTATACAAGAGATATGATTTCTGACTATAATCAAGTAATTGATGAAGAAGAAAACACAGAATTAGATTAAATATACCATTAATACCAGTTTTAGCTTTAAACACATACTACAATAAACTATCTATATTAAGGCGACACTTATGTCGAATAATTTATTTTAAAGCCTTGTAGCCCTATTTAAATGGACTGTTTTTCTACGATTCTTAAATTTTCTATCAATCTTTCTATATTTACAAGAATTCCTAGCGATGTGTTATTATCACCACCACGAACTTTATCTACTGCTAATCTACTCTTTACTAAATACTTTAAAGTCTTTTTTAATAACTCTGTATCTATAACTATCATGCAGCCTTCTTGTATTTTATATACCCAAGTTTTAGCTTTGGTAGTTGCAAGACCAGATTGTTTACCTCTAGATTTATATTCAATATATATATTACCAGTCTCTATTGTTTTTCTATCGCTTTTTATTTCAACAGTAGAATCTTTTACTATTTCAGCAAATTCTGTTTCTGCTTTATTTCCAAATTTTAAATCATATTGAAAATCTGAATTATACTCCATCTTCTAAAACCAGAAGTATATTTTGCTGTCTCATAATAATATATTCTATTTTATCTATTTCCTGAACAACAAATCCAGGACCAAACAAAACCTTGTCACCAATATTTAATTCTTCTGCTTTACTACCCATAGCTACTACTTCACCAACGTTTTCTTTTATAGCTACGTCTGTTGTTAGAATAATACCTGCTTCTGTTTTATTTTCTCTACTTTGTTGTTTTATTACTACTTCATCTCTTAATGGTTTCATCTTATCTCCTTTTTATTCCCCTTCGTTATCTAATTTAGTGCCAACCAATTAGCAATACGATAGCTTTGCAAAAAATCTCTCACTTAATCGATAACCATTAACTAAGTAAGCGTGGACCTAACCACTCGGCTCCTTACACCGCACTGTGAAGGGGAATAATCTATTTATCTAATTAAACATCTCGTGTATCTTCTCTAACATATTTTTAATAATCTTATGTTCTCCCTCTGATACCCAGGGAGCTTTTTTGAAATTAAGTAATGCTGACCTTAATATCAATAACTCTTCTTTGTTGAATTTAGTCATCACAACACTC
>Ga0181410_1000448_pt1 | contig 18341 bp, 20 predicted proteins | sample 33SPOviralmetaG_FD_130112 | JGI IMG/M metagenome (GOLD analysis project Ga0181410, IMG submission 130112) | Marine viral communities from the oligotrophic San Pedro Time Series (SPOT) site, San Pedro Channel, CA, USA - 33 SPOT_SRF_2012-06-20 | ecosystem: Environmental > Aquatic > Marine > Strait...
GTGTGATTGTTTCGCGGCCATGAATATTACATAAGCGACCACACCGAAATGAATCACATTCAGTGCGAGCATGTTATCAAAACAACTGTTCCCAGAATAATAACATGTAGACACTGTCATCAAAGCATAACAAATGAAAACTACAATATGACATTGTATCACGAGCGTCCGAAGCGACGCATCTATTTGGTTTGTCAGATTTGCAGACGATAACTCGTATGAAAGACCACTGTCTACCGACGCATCCGTGTCACTCACCGTGAGAGAAGGAGGCGGCGAAGAGTCTCTCGATTGAGACATGCTCTCATACGTGAGATTTCACTTTTATACGTCACACATCAACATTTGACGAGCACAACACGTGACCGAGCACAACACGTGACCGAGAGTAAAATTATCGATAATTTATAGAGAGCGTGCTCGGCGTCGTCGGGCGTCGTCGTGCGTCGTCGTGCGTCGTCGTGCGTCGTCGTCGTTTGTCTTTCGGATGGACGACGCATTACGTGCGTCATGCGCAGATCTACTTTGTCGTGAGGGTACGGCCCCGATGCACGACATCGCACGTCTCTTTGCGAGCGATATATCGACGTCGACCACGTACAAGACCTTCGTGAATGCTCACGGCGAGATTATTATTGGTATGAACATGTTCGTACATCGTGTGAACCGGTATGAAAAACCCATTGAGTTCTTGACTCTGTTGCGTGCAATGAATCCACGCGATGTAAAAGAAATATCGCGTCATGCTCCCAAAGTTATACTGTTTGACGCGTGGAAGTGTCAGACTCTTCACATTATCACTACAACTCAGATATTGGCCTCATCTATGTGTTACGGTCAATCTTTCTTCTCACCTAAAAAATCTCAAACGAATTTTTCACCAAATTTGATTTCCATCGCGTCAGAGGCATACGCGCCACAAGTAGTATGCGATAAATTCAATCAAAGTGTCAACAATATTATGTATATCACTTCCGTGAGTGGATCTGTCGATATGACCAATCAAATCGTAGAATATGCGAAAAAACACACAAAACCTTTGATAGTTGTCAAATTGAATGATGATAACTTATTGAATGTAGCACTTTTTGAGACATTAGTGATTGGTGATTTGACTTACTTATTTCATCACACTGCACTCCGAGGTGCCATGACACCCTCAACTCCATCTGCTAAAAAATTCAAACAATCTCATGACTCTTGTGATTCTCTGCACTCATTCAGTCCTTTATCTAATTTCTCCGAGTTATCCCCAAGAAAGTTAAACAATATATTTGATAACGTTGATAGTGATGATGAAAATATTTCTGCTGGGCCGCGTGGTGAATCAGGTGTCATTACTGGAAAATCATTGTTTTCATTGGGAAAACCAACAAAAAAAATAGTCAACCATGCTCAATTATTGTTTACTAGCCTCGCGATGGCCAAAGAAATGGTTCGCAGTAGTGAAGCTTGTAGTCTCAATGAATACACTGGATTATATAAAGAATTGCCGAATTTTCTAGAAAATTCCAAATACAAACTTGGAGATGATAACACAACCATCATGATCTTTATCATATCAAATCAAAAGAATACATCTAGTGACACGCTCGAATTGTTATCGCATTGTGACAAGCTTGACATTGAATATGACGATGTGTTTACAAATCTATCATTAGACAAATTGTTGTCTATTTTCACGGCATTATGCAATTGTGTCCAAGATGATCTCGACTTTCAATGCGCGGACATTCTTTTCTACTTGATTGGCCAAATAATAAGTAAGACATTTGATTGCCACGAAACAACATTATCTCTCAGTTCGATGACCGCATCCCTTCTTGCAATCATGATACTGAACTATAAGAAAATTGAGGAAAAGATTGATCTCCCACTCTACTCTCATATCAAAGACATATGCAATGATTTCAGTTTGAATGTAGATTCGGACATGATTCACAATTTCATCATGAACGATGTCATCACTCAGATTCCGTCTTTCGAAAGTTGCGAGATTCAATAAAGTTCTGGAGATAACCGGCAAAGTTCCCCTCCAAGAATAGAATCAAATGCTAAAAGTCCACGCGCGCTCCCCTAGTATACCCTAGTATATCCACCAGTAAGACCCCCGATAAGCCATTTTTAAAGGGGATCTGCTCGGTAGCACCGATCGGCAGGATGACGCAGCATAATAAGTCGCACTACATCCCTCATAAATTGCTAGACCAACTTCCATGATTGAATATGCCTGTTTTTTTAAGAAACTGAGTCGCGTAACTCTTCGATAAATTTATGGGAATAAAATGAGAGATAGCATATAAACACGAACTCAAATGAGTGGGATCGAGTATATTAAATTATCCTTTTTCGAAAAAAATGGAGGGATAAGGTTTCGCGTTGAAATCATTGCGGAATGTTGAGACGCGATCAGTTTGATTGATCGAGCCTCGGGGACATGTGTAAGTATCGCTCGATAGTCTCTCACGACAGAATGCGTGAACTAATCTCCATCAGGTGAATGAGTGAATCGAGGGAGTTACTCGACCGGGGAAAGATTTCATCGACGACTCGACGAGCGATAACGATGGCAACGTGATCCCGTAAAAATACACGGACACCGTATTGACGCACGAGATGATGGACGGGGGCACGAGATGGCTCAGAGGAGGTGTTGGTAGGCGCACACAACAGATTTTATTAAGGAGTGAGTTCCACTCGAGCAGTATACAATGCTCTGAATCGAGACTACAATGCTCTGTCTCGAATATCTTTTGTTCGATATTTTAGTAGACTAGCCTAGAGGCTATACTAAAGGTTTATTGTTTCTATGTAGATGCGTGTAGTTTTGAAGGTAGATGAGAGGGTGGTGTGCTGGCGGAGGTAAGTAGGATGACGCGTGTTAACTTGGAATCTGTGGTTGGCGAGGATATGATCTATAATCGTGTTATAAAATCCATTTAAAATATTTTAAAAACTATCTTAAAATTCCTTATAAAATACGTTAAAAATATTTAAAAATCTGGCTTGATTTTTGTAGTCTGTCTTGTAGTGAAGTTAGAGTAGAATATTATGTAGTATGAGCGTTATTTCCACGGTTCATTCTCTAAATGAGTTTCTAAATATTATCGAAAATGATTTGAAAGGTTTCATGATTGATGATGCTGTTGTAGAAAAATGGCACAAGATTGAATTGAAGAAGATTAAGAAACAGGATATTCTCAAGATTAAACGCGAAAATGGCTTTAATGTATTTCTCAAAGAGCAGCATGCTGATAACAAAGATTCCTTTTCAGATATGAAAGCTCTCAAAAATCAGATTGTTTCCGATTGGCATTTTATGACTGATAAAGAAAAACAAGTTTACAAAAATATTGCCAAGGAAAACAATAAAATCAACTTTGAGAACTGGAAGATTGAAATGAACAAGCTTGAAAAAAATCCTCCCGTGAATTTGACACCTAATATTATCGAAAAGATGGATAAGCAAGAACTTTGTGACAACTTATTTTATCTTGATGTTGAATTCACACATGAGAATACAAAAGAAGAATTGAAAAAGTTGCTAACAAGTGCCAGTTTCAAGCAAAAAAAGGATGAAATTATTGTAAAGACTGAAATGAATAGAAGTCTTAAAAGGAAATTGGATGGATGAATCCAATGACTTTTTTAAAAATGGTTTGTCAGCAGAAAATTTACCTTATCCGCAATTAAATATGATAACAATGGAGGAACGGCATTTCCTATAAATTTATAAGGTAAACTCATTGACTTTTCGGTAAATTTGAACGTTGGTGAAAATGTTTGAATAAGACCTGCTTCTCTAACAGACAATCGTCTTTTATCATTACGAAACTCTATATTTCCATGATGTTCAGCTCTCATCGTCGGCCCATACCCTCCTAAATCAACAACCGATTGCCCTTGACCTTTTACCAGTTTCTTAGCCTTTGAAAACAACTTTTGGGAAATATCAGTGCTTATATCTGGTTCTTCAAGATAATTTAAGTAATGCTTTAATTTACAACTACACCTGTTTTTTGTAATAACATTCCAATTTGTAGACAAATTCCCAGTATGATCATTGCGAATACCCATTATAATTACACGTTGTCGTGTTTGGGCTATTCCGTAATCAGTACAATTTACAAGTTGATACTGTACTTTATAACCTAACATAGAAAAATCATTACATATTTGGTTAATCGCACCTTCAATTGATAATAAACCTTTTACGTTTTCAGCAACGAAAATCTTTGGTAATTTGCGTCTTACAACTTCGACAAAGCATTTATACAGATTACCTACATTGTTTTCGGAATTAGCGGGTGATTTTAAATCGTGTGATTTGTCTGAATTGAACCCTAACCTTTTTCCTGCGTTGGAAAAAGGTTGACAAGGAAATCCTCCAATAACTACATCGCATTCAGGAAACTCAAAATCAGTTGTGCTTATTAAATCATAAATTGATTTTGTATTGAAATTAGCACATTTAAGATTGTTCCATTCGAGAACTTGCGATACAGGCAAAATATCGTTTTGAAACACAATTTCAAAGTTTTGTTTCTTCAACTTTATAAACTCATGATCACTATCAGAATCAATAAAATCTTCTTCTATTATCGCTTCCTTAGGTACTTCGACCGCACTACCAAATCCGTGATCAAACCCACCGATACCAGTAAAAAGAGATATAACTCTTGACATTACTTATTATAATCTTTTTAAATTTTGTTAAAAATACGCAAGTATTTTTAATCAAACGATACAATAGAATTAAGCTGAATTTTACGGGCAATGTTTCTAATAGTCTCGCAATTGGAATTAATTGGGGTGATCTGTTCTTCAAGTCCCTTAATGTAGTCTTGTTCTTCTTTTTTCTCTCTTTTTCTGTTTTTGTTAAATTTCTTTACTTTTGTTTCAATCTCCTTAATATTATCGAGAATATATTTAATCAATTTGTTATCAATGGCCCATCTGAAGAAGTTAAGTTGACCGCATGTAGATGTGATTGAAATATTGTGTGATTTTATAACCACTTTTTGAGAACTGCGACAGAAAGGATCGAAATTTTTCTTAGCAAATGCTTTGAGCTGGTTTTTATATTGTGAGTACACGTAAAAACTTTCGCCATTTAGTTCGTAATTTATGGATTCCGTTTTAGCATACTTTGTTATGAACCAATCAATTAAACGAAGCGAGATCTTAGGCTTATCTTTTAAAAGCTCTGCAAGTATTGTAATGGTTTCTTTTTTCTGGTAATATTTCATAAGACCGATTTCGAGATAATCTTCTTTTGATGAAGAAACTGAAGACATATTTGAAAAAATCTTATCTTAACTTAATTTTATATTTTTATATGATAAAAAAGTTCAACATAGAGTTTTATTGAGATGGTTTGTCAGGTGTTTCAACCGGTTTCACGTTATTTTTAAGAATATTATCACTTTTAGCTTTTCTTCGTAAAGCTCTTATTTCTGAATATTCTTTTTTACACGATTTAACCTCTTTTGAAAGATTCAAAATCGTATCGTATTCTGGATTCAATACGGTAAACATTAATACAGCAACGAAGATACAAATGATATAAAACCAGAATGCAGTATTGACATCTTTAAAATACTTCCTTGTTGTTGTCTTTACACTGTTGTTTAAGGACATAGAATAAAATATCGAATTAATAATAGCACAAAATAGACCGGTTTGGCTCAATCTAAGAGCGAACCTAAATTTCTGCACAATGGCTTGGTTAGTAAAATTTATTACAGGTAACACTATAAGTGCGACTACGAATGCAATAATTGAAAATTTTGTTTGTTTCCCAAAGAATTTTAAGGCAGCTGTCGATTCATTCGTATCTTGGTAGGTTGTATTGATAAAATAGAAGAAGCCAGGAAGACACATAGCTATGTTCAACGTATAAACTACTATACGATCCGCACGAGTCATTGTGCGCCAGATTAAGTTTTGAAGGATTCTAGTGTATTCTTTTATTTGACATTCAGGTTCAACAGCCATTATTATAATATATAATATAAAAATTTAGAAATCCTAAATGACATCCATAAGGATTTGTGTTCATCACAAATCAAATTTTACAAAAGTTGATTAAAACCCCTTATTATTTTTTAAAAAATGTTTTGAAAATTAATTTACAATTATTAGGATTTGTAAAAATGAATGAATTAATAAGAGAGTGTAATATATGTGGTGAAGATAAATTCCTTAGTGAATATTATAAAAACCGTAATCAATGTAAGAAATGTTTTAGTTCTAAACAAAAGGAAAAACACGAAGACTCCATTAAGAACAACAAGACACAAAAGTGTAAGGAATGTGGTGTAGAAAAATCCATTACTGAATTTCCAATGACTTCTCTTAAATGTAAGGAATGTTATAAAGAAGATCATACAGAAAATGTTCTTGATGGTGTCGCAAATGATATGCAAAAGAGAACACCAAAAGACAACCGTAATCCAAAAGAATATTACAATGAAATTTTAACTCAATTAATGAAAAATCAAAAAAACAAATGTTTCTATTCAGGAGAACTACTAACTGTAAAACAAGGTTGCTATAATACTATTTCACCAGAAAGACTTAACGAGTCTATAAGAGGTTACAATGATATAAAAAATTTAAGAGCAATATGTCAATTATTTCAATCTGGTGTTGTACCAGTTAATGTTGAAAGTTCTAATACTATTATTACAGATAATATGAAAAATAAAATCTTGGATGAACCAGAAGATATTCAAAGAATTTCTAATGAAAAAGGTCAAGATTTAACAGATGGACATGTCTATAAAAAGGTAATTAATTTCAATATTAATTTTGATAATGAAGATGAAGTTAAGGAAGAAATGAAATTTTTACCGAAACATGTGTTTTATAATAAGAAAAAAGAACGTTATATTGTTAAGAATAAAGAAGGAAATGAAAAATATTTTGGCAAAAGAAAACATAAAATATTACAAGGTCGTTTTATATTGGCTATGGAATATTGGAAAAGCGTATATCAAAATGACTATGAAATTAATGACCATAAGTATATTGAATATTTTGTATATTATAATAATAAATTACGTAATATTCATATTTGTCCTGAAACCAACTATATGACAGTTGACATTAATATGTTTAAAAAACATAAAATTTATAGCGAGTTTCCTGATTGCTCTCCCGGAAAAGCCCAGTGGTCTAAGGAGAAATTCAACCTTGTTAAAGAATTAAGTACATGTGTAGATTCACAAGAACGAAAAGACCGTATTGATAAGATGATTAATGAGTCAAGAGATATTGTTGATGAATATAGAAATAAGGATGTTAAAATTGAAAATCATACTGAATTAACATTTCTTGCAAACAAATTTGCGATTGCTAAAAGTAATAAAAAAAAATTAGGTTGGAAATCAGGCGAATACAAAGACTTATTCCTTACATTTTATGACAAGGTTTGTAAGTATCGTTTTCGTTGCGAATACACTAATATTTCAATGAGCCTTAGTGCTTGTAAAAATTGGCATATGTCTTATGAAAGATATAATAACAAATCAAATTATTGTGGAACAAACATTGCTTTTGTGTGTAATGAATTCAACACACCTTTCCATTGGATGCCAGAACATTTTAAAACATTTTGGGATATTGAAGTTCCCGATTACGTTAAAGATAAGTTTAATTCTATTGGATTCTAAAATATATAAACAAAACAAAGCAAAACAATGATTGTATTTTTGAAAGAAGGACTCAAAACAGTTCAAAGTAAAATGAAAATTGAAATAGAAAATATAGATGTATTCCTTGAAAATATGATTTCATATAAATTTGATGAAAATATTGTAATTGAAAAAATATACTATCGTAAGAACAATGAATTAACTGTAATTAAAAAAGTAAAATATGATGACGAGGATAATTCGAAACTAAAAACATTCCAAAGTGCTGTCACAATTGAAATGACTTTTAAAGGAGTCCCCTTAAAACTTCGCTTTTTTTATACGAAGCACGAGAAGACATTTCAAATTTCAAATGGTTTTGATATTGAAAATATTGAAGACATTCTAATTAAAATTTCAGACTACATTCAAACAAAATACACTGTCGATTATGAATTGAAATACATCCTCTATAATGGCGTTGCTCAAACAAAGTCTATTAATCTTATTCAAATGTCTGCAAAACTTGCTCAAAATGGCAATAAGTTTTTATACACCCCGTCACGTTCTGCTTCTTTGAAAATTTACAATGATCTTGGAACAGCTTGTGTTTTTTCAACTGGTAAAATACTGTATATGGGTACGAAGAACAAACTGTGTTTAATGGGGTTACATGAAGAAATGAACTTGCTTTTCAAGAAATTGTATTCGTCTTAATTATTCAAGAATAGATAAAAGTTTTTATCTTCCTTATCATATTTGGCAAATTTCACATTACCTAAATATATCGTTTTTGTGAATTCATCGAAATTCACACGAATACCGTGAAATCTTTTAGGAATCCATTTTTTATTAGGAATAATTATATTCATAAATTTATCGAGTTTATTCACTGTTTTTCCATCTATTAAAGGATGAAATGTGATGTCATTATCGTAACATTTTTCCGCAAAATAATTTTCTTTACAATCAACAGAAGATGTATATAAAATATCTAAAAATTTTCTGATTAATTTTTCTTTTCTTTCAGCAACAGAAATAACCAGTTCATCCGCTGTCATGTTATTATCATTTCTAATTAACTTTTGATAATTGTCTGAACTTTTATTTACATTTTCAGGAAAAACTGATTTGTATCTATAAATATTTACATTTCTTTGTTCTATACCTAATGCGGAATGAGACCCTTTTCGGCTTACGCGTCCAATAATCTGCTCCTCTCTATTAATATTCCAATGTGATTCTATGATGTGCATATGTCTTGTTTCTTTTAATGTAATACCTTCGGCACTTTTCTTACCTATAAACAATGTATTAATTTCTTTGCCTTCTGTATTATCTTTAGCATCTGTTTTTCCATCAGGCGATTCAGAATTAAAAATTTTACGAATATTTTCATATTCATTATCAGTTTTTAAAACTAAAGAAGCGAATACCTTAGAACTATTATTTGGGTTGCTCTCACCATATTCAACCCACCCCAAACTTCGCAACATTTCCATAAAAGTTAATAAACCACCTTCATTGTTAATTAAATGCGAATAGATGACGTTTTTCTCATTTTTATTTTGAGCGTCTTCAATCCTTTTAATTATCGCATGAAACTTTGGCGAAATATCTTTAATTTCCTCTAATTTCGCTTCTTTCGTTTCATAATCATCGAGATGTTCTTTTAAACGTTCTTGATATAAGTGTTCGTTATTATTATCTGTACTTATACCTTTTGTCTCAATATTATGAAAACTACCATTACATTTTCTTATTGAATTTGCTAAAAAGGTTTGAATTTCTTTCACGTCTTTTTTCATTGATCTCTGTGTTTTATTTTTTTTCTCAAGCTGTATTTCTTTTATACGTTCTATTTCATAACCAATATATTGCATTGATGACATTGGAATTTTATCGTAATCATTGATTATTGTTTTCGGATAATTTGCTTTTTCAATAATTTGTGTATTACCTTCACGAACGGGGTCATCTTGTTTGAAACCAGCCGATGATACAAGGCCGCTAATTCTGTTACTTAAAATACTTTTGTGTTCTTCAATTAGATCTAAATTTTCATCTATAAAAAAATCATCAAAATCATCATTTTCAGGAAATAAATTTGTTTCCTTAATGTCATTTTTTTCAACATTTATATTGTTAGATGATAAGAGATCTTCTATCTTTAATTTGAAGTCGGTTATATTTTCTGGGGCATAGTCCATATCCCTTTTAATTAAACCATCCGATAGTTTTTTAAAATAGTAAGGAAGTGGTGTTATAATTGCGGTTTTCATATTTTTTGAAACTTCAACAAAGTCTACATATGGATTGTTTTGTAATATCTTTTGTAAATCTGAATGAATGTTTTTTGTTGTTATTTCTAACATTTCTATTTTTCCATGAATTAAATTGAAAAGAACAGCCAATTCATTTGGTTTATTTATAATAGGTGTACCTGTCAATAGAACAAATCGTGTGTTTTTTGCTCCAAAAACCCATTTACGCATTAATATAGCAGTAGGAGAGTCTCCAGTAATTCGTGAGATGAAACCATGTGATTCGTCAATTATCACAATTTTATTATCGAGTGTCCTGTCCTTAATCAACGTTTCTAATTTTGCAGATTTCAAACCTGTATACCTATAAAACGTATGTTCCTTTGGTTGTTCTATATTACCACACATACGAATCTCGTTTTTGAAATTTGCTTCGAGCTGAGCACCTGGGACGATTATAACGACATCTCGAACACCCGCAAACATATCAGCAATTCCAATAGCGGAACAAGTCTTACCTGTTCCGACACCATGATAAAGAAAAATACCGCGATAAGGTGTGTTTTCGTTCATAAATTTCTGAACAAATAGCTGATAGGACTCCAATTTTTTCCCATCCTTATCCATCAATCTTTTTATTTCCACATTAGGAATATTTTTAAAAATTTCATTTATTTTTGTATTAAAATTATTCGAATGTAACAATGGATAACTCATATTTAACATAACCAGATATATTTTTTACGATTTTTTTACGAATTTTTTTACGAATTTCTAAAAATAAAGTTATTGTGGTCAAGAGCCTTTTTGATAATATTTATTTCAAGTTCAATTACAACATTTGCAGTATTATCTGTAAAGGTGACAGGTTCGCCATTGGGCTTTATTAGTTCAAATGTAAGCTTTGTTATTTCCCCACGAGGGTTCAAAACAAGCATACCCTGATTATCACTTTCTTCACTCAAGTTTTCAAATTCATATATTATAAAATTTCCTTTTGAAACCCCGTTGCTTAAATAACAAAAAGAAGATGATATGACGTCGTTTGAACCATACAGATTTCTTCCCCCTAATTCGGGTATTCTCAGAAGAATATATGGCAGTTCATCGTTAGTTGCTGGTAGTATAGCCCTCTTAATAGCAACATATTCGACCTCAGTAAATTTGCGTTTTACGTGAGGTTTGTATCCGGATGAATTCACATTAGTTCCACCAAAATGAAAAGAAAAGGAAGAGTGTTCAGGAAATTCATTATTATTTTTATCATTCGAATCAACTAACACAAAATTAGATTTATATACTATGTCAGTCATTATTATATATTAAGATTTTAAAATTCGTTCAATTTCAACAGAAAATTTTTTGCAAATTTTGTTGAACGTTGGACCAGATGTTAATTTTGTTCTTTCAATGAACTTTTTGACAGATTTCATTTTATTTTTTCTTTTCAAATAAATGAAAATCGCGAATGTTAGTTTTATATTTTCGCCTTCACTATCAAGGAAGTTGAGTTCATTATATATTCTTAAAACAACATCTTTTGATTTTATATGAAAAACTTTCATAATATCATCTAACCCATTTATAGGCTTGTGTTGTTTCTCATCATAATTCTCATCAAAAAAACCAATTTCGCTATTTTTTAAAAGTTTTCCAAAATGAAATTGTGTTATTTCTAAATATTGAGCGTGTTCATTCAATGGTTTTAGTTTTATTTTATTCTCTTTGCTGAATTCTAATACTATTTTCAATATCTTTTGTTTTGTTTTGAATTTATCAATTGATTCAAAATTTAGTAACACCTTCAATTTTTCGGTATGTTTTTGTGAAAAGTTTAAGAATTTGATATAATTTATTATCGAAGCATTTAGTTTTGTCGTATGTATTTTACATCTTTTATGGATGTTATTTTTATATGTTTTTTCATTTCGTATTTCACTGTTGTCGTTATTTTCAAAAACAAAGCCACATTTAAGGCAAAGAAACTCAATATCATTAATATTATCAAAATCATTTATATTTTTATTTTTACAATTAGAACAATTCATAATATTTTCTTTGTGTGTTTTGTAATTTTTTTATATATGTATATTTAAAAGAAGAAATGATAAATCCAAGCAAATTAATTGAGATTAAAGACCATGCTCTTACTGCCTCTTCAAGTGCATCCCACGTTAAATCAGCTTTTAAAGGCGGATTTGGCCCAGCTCAAAAACACATAGACGATGAAAGCTTTGTGAAATACGGTGAGTTGACAAAATCCCGTAAACGCACTGAAACTGCTTTTGCACGTTCCAATATTCAGCCTTTATTAGCAAAAAAGGAAAAGAATGTTCAGGCACCTGTTCACCTTGTTGAGGAAGCCAATTACGCTATGTGGACTCGCGGAGGTTTCCCCTCAAGAAGTGTCAAAGTGGTGTCGAAAACGAACATCCCTTTCCCTGTTGCTGAGTGTGGTTAAGTATAATCTAATTTAAAAAAATGATTAGGATTTGTGTTCATCACAACCCAAACTTTACAAAAATCTATTGAATTTCCTTATTAATGTTCATTAGGATTTGTGTTCATCACAAATAAAATTTGGAAATCTTGATTCAATTGAATTGCTCTAATCTTCAAGTAAATATTTATTTAAATCAACAACATTTTCTGGAAATTTTTCGTCAACCAAAAAGGTTGAAATAGGTTCAAAACCGATATCAGAAAAACAAGTTGAAAAAGACGAAAGTTGCAAGTATTCAATTACATTTACATTTTCGATTTCTTCGTCTTCTTCCTGTTTATTAACTGGTTTAGGTTCAGGTTCAGGTTCTTCAATTTTCTTAACAGGTTTCGGTTCAGGTTCTTCCTTTTTTGAAACTTTTCTTGTTAAACTCTTTTTAGGTTTTGAAATTTTCCTTGTGTAACATTTCATCTTATTCTTGAAAATTTTTGCTTCACACGATTCTGTGTCATTTTCATTTGGATCGGTTGCTTCTATACAGGTTCTTCTGATGGCCAATTTGTCAATTTTACAATTCATTATTATATTTAGATTACATTTTTTTTATATAACTTTATATTAATATGGCATTTTCGTCGAGCTTGCTGGGATGCCCATTTGAAAGTTTCTCAAATTTAGAGGATAGACTTGATGAAAATGAAGAAACGCAAAAAAATGATAAAAAAATCGATTATGTATATGATTCGAGATTTGAAAAGGTATTTGATGAAATTGATAAACTTAATAAGCGTATAGATAGCTTAATGAAACGCACAAACACATCTTCAGAAAAGCCAAAAGAAAATAAAAAAGGTTATTATTATAAACGCAACATAGGCATAGAAATTCTTATAATCCTTTTAACAGTGTTTATAGTGTATATATCGTATCATTTGTATTGCGAAATTTTTGAAACATCACCTAAAATGCCTAAAATAGGTGGAGGTCATAATATGCCTAATGTAGGACATATGCCTCATTATCCTCATCCTTATCCATACCCGTATCCTCCTTATCCTCATTACCCACCTTACCCCCCCATGTATCATACGAATACATCTACATATCCGGTGCCTCCTACATCAAGCTATTATTATGAATCACCTGTAACGTCCAATTCGTAAATAATCATTTTTTTTATATTTGTGTTCAACACAAACCTAATAATTTATAAAATCTATTAGGATGACATAAAATATTTTTTTAATATGTAAAGCGTTACTAACGTATTTATACCTGTAACACCTATTGTTTCGAAAATCAAGACCCATTCAGATTTTTTGACACATAGAAATACACATGGATCTGGTTTTGGTTCGTATTGATAAATGATAAATAGTGTTAGCAAAGACACAAAGACAAATAACCCCCAATATTTATTTATAAATAAAGACCAAAATATTAGAGAAGATGTAATTAAGCAAACAAATATAAAATAAGTCTCTTCTATATTTTTTTTACCAAATATACCAATATTTACATCAAGAAAAATCATAAGATATAGTATCATACATATGACAGCAAATACAATTACCCCAGGTTCTATTTCACGATCCATCTTATATATAAATGTTACAAAAAAATTTATTAGAATATCAATTAATTTACCACGGCATCTTGTATTCAAGCTGTTTTGTTGTATTCATCGCTTTAGGCCTGTCAGGTAATGACTTTACATATTTGTTTTGATTAATATCTTCAATATATTTTTGGTGCTGCATTACATTCGACACGATGTTGTTCACACAATATTTTAAAACGAGTTTGTTGAGTTCAACAACCTGCTCATTAATATTTTCTGCTTTGTTACGTGAATTCTGGAAAAAAATAGACCGCATGACTGTTGTGAGCTCATCATCACTCTGTCGTCCTATTTTAACACCTATTTTCTTATAAACTAGATTTTTCATATTCACTTGTAGAATTTGTTTGTTATTATTTGAAAAAAATTTTTTTGATAACGGAGACGCAGTTTGAAGAAAATTCAAATCGTTATTCATATTATATTAACTTAAACATACATAAAAAATTGAAGAAACATATAAAAATATAATATATGGTTATTGTAGAAAAGTAGAAAATGTTTAAACAAATTTATCAAAAAATTCTTTTTAAAGTCGCGAATGTCATTGGTATATTTTCAAAAACTGTTCGTTTTTATATAAAAAAAATCAAATTTGTTCAAAGGGAAACAATTATCGATACACCTTTAATTGATAAATATTTTTCAAATTATTATGAAGAAGATTATATTTTTCCGTTTGAAGATGTATGCGATATTAAACTTTTTGATCGCAATAATAAGGAACTCGAATTAAAAGATGATATTTTTGAAAATATTAAAAATATTGGAATTATGCCGGATTCGTATATTTATTTCTCTGATTTAAAATATTTTGTAAATTTACCTGTAAATTCGTATACTGTAGTTTTGGAGGTGTTTCCCTGGGTCGAATTTAACAATGGAACAAATTTCGAGACTATTTCGATTGGTCATCCTGTTCTATTTTGAAACGGTCAAAAATTTCATTATTAACTATTTGATGTTCTGGTGTTTTTATGCGAAAATTTTCTGCGATTTTAATATATAAATCGAAGCCTTCTATTTCGAGAAGATTCGTTCCATCGTCAGAGAAAATCCAAGAGTACATTATTCTTCCAATATTTGTTTTAAGAATATCTTCAACATCTTCTTCTTCTAAGTCTTCAAAAAAAGAGCAAGCAAAACGCGATAAATCAAAAGCGGGACACGGTTTACAGTTTTTATATTGATCTCCGGCTTCGGAATCTTTATCAAAAGCATCATTGATAACGTCGAGACCATTTACGGAATATGTTGAACGACCAAAATCAATAACTTTAATAATGTATCCAAATGTAGGTATTTGATAGACAGCATCATTATATTTGATGTTAATATATGTTTTTTCAGTCTTTTTACCCATCACGTTATGAATATGCAAATCGTTATGAACAAAATTTATCGAATCATTAGCAGATTTTAATGCAAACAAAAGTTGTAAAACCCACGATGTCATTTTGTAATCAAATATCTGTTTCCTTATTGTTTTAAGTTTTGGAAAATTTGTATCAGATAAAAATTGTTCTAAACTTTCTGTATACATTTCATCAAAAAGAACATCAAGTTTTTCCTGCAATATTATCAGAACAGGCATAGTTGGATGAATTAGTGTAAAATCATCGTCACTATCTTTTGTCTTTTCAATTGAATAACCATTTTGTAATAATTCATCCATTTCTTCATCATCGCTAATTTCGTCATCATCTAAAACTTCCCTGTATTCGTTGACGATTCCACTTGAATAATCGAGAACGACCGGGAATTGATATGGGTGTTTTTGTGATAAAAGTATCGAGCACAATAATTCTGTGTAAGCTTTATTATTTGGATCGTTCACTTTTTTAACAAGATCTTTCGAATTTTCATTTGGTAAAAACAAGCACTCGTCAAAATTAGGTAATCTTCCGTAAAACATATCAAGTGTGTCGATAAGAGGAACTTGTTTAATATGGAAGGGATAAATTACATTGTTAATAACACACGTTAAGTTGTTTGGATCGTAATTTACTACATCATCAATTTCGTGATCAAGTTTTATTTTAAGATTTTTACAAAATCTTCTTTTTTTGGTCTTCAATTTATCAAATATAGGAACATAAGTTTGAATATCTTGAAGTTCGATATGACTTTCTTTCAAAAATTTTTCTAACTTCTTATTTTGCCGTTTTTTGAAGGAAAACATTTATTATTTTTTAAATTGATTTAAAAATGACTTATTTTAACGCACATAATTTTATATATGATTATAATATAAAAGAAATGAAATCTGTAATAGCATTAAACGTTGTAATAATTGTGGGTTTAATTGTTGTGATTCTGATACTTTTAAAAAATAAAAATAACAAAACAACAAGCAATAGTGTTAATAGCTTTAATATTACAACAGAGCCTGTAAAACTTGTGCGTGTTAATATTCCATCACGAGGTGAAGTAACAAAATACGAAGAAGTAGGTGTTCTTTCGAATGGCGACCGTCTTCTCAAGCTAATGGGGAGAGAGACATATGGTGGATCAAACAAATACCAGTATTATGCTCTTTCTGATAATTTTGTTTCGTCGCGTTTAACAGTAGTAAAGGGTAAGCGTGAATGTGATGAGACATATGGATGCAATGAACTTTATGATGGCGATCAATTGACCGTTCCTGACATTTCCGAAACATTGAAATTTAAAGTGAATATTCACAATAACCTCGATAAGAACAAATTGCGTTATATCCCTTACGTCAATTAGATTTGTGATGAACACAAATCAAAATCTTCAAATTTCTTATCAAATTCCTTATAAAATTTTAAAAAATGTTTTAAAAATTAACTTGAAATTAGTTTTATTAGAAAGTATGAACAAAAATGGATATGAGCGACATTATTAAGTTTTATTCGAAAAGTAAGCTTTTCAAGGAATTTTCAAATTTCACTTTACATTCATTTGAAATTGATAACAATATTTTCATTTCCGGAGAACACGCATTTCATTATTTCAAATATAATTTGCTAAGTGTAAAAACGGAAAATCTTGTTCGTAAAGATGAATTGGAAAATTATTCTCTCAAATTTGTTGGATTAGAACCTCATTTTAAGACACCACTCGATGCTAAACGAGGTGGTGGAAAAAGGGGAAAGTCTTTGAATAATGACGAAATTAATTTCTGGAATGAGATTAGTTCTGAGGTTCAATACAAAATTTGTAATTCCAGAATTTCTGCTGATAATGACTTAAAAATGTCTTTGCTGAAGTCAGACAAAAAATATCTTCTCCACCAAGAGAACCGCGGAAAGAGCCCTATTTGGGGGGGAAGGATTGATAAAAATACAGGTGAGCTAATTGGTCAAAACAAATTAGGTAAAATCTGGATGAAAGTACGTGAAGAACTGTAAACAAATCATATGATTTTCACAATTTTTGTGTTTTTTATCATATTCCCTTAAAAATATTCCAGCCATTTTTTTCGCAATTTGAAGCCACGATTTTTCATTACCCTTAATACTATTTTGTAAAAATGATAAAAAAACGACCTTGAAACTCTTTATGATTTCACAACAAATTTACTTGAAGAAAAATGAGTTATGTGCCCGAGTTTGTGACACTTTACGAGATTATTCCTTTTATTGAATACTTACCATTGAACAACGCAACTATTAGTGTTGCTGTCAAAGACTACCTTGAAGGTGGTGAGAAAAAGGATGCAATTATCAAGAAATATGGTAAGATTGAAGATTGGAACACAACAGAGGTTACTAATATGTCGTATCTATTTCATTTATGTTATACATTTAATGAAGATATTTCAAAATGGGATACTTCTAAAGTAACTAATATGAATAGTATGTTCTGTCGTGCTGTAAGTTTCAATCAACCAATTGGAGAATGGAATACTGCTAATGTGACTAATATGGAAGATATGTTCGCATTTGCTAAAAATTTCAATCAGCCTATTGGGGAATGGGACACTTCTAATGTTACTAATATGCAAGGTATGTTTAGCCTTGCTGAAAATTTCAATCAAGACATTTCAGGATGGGATACTTCTTGTGTAACTGATATGAATTGTATGTTCTATTGTGCTGAAAGTTTCAATCAACCTATTGGTGAATGGGATACTTCTAATGTTACTGATATGGAATATATGTTTAATAGTGCTGAAAATTTCAATCAACCTATTGGAGAATGGGATGTTTCTAAAGTTACTAGGATGGATTTTATGTTTAAATATGCCGAAGGTTTCAATCTTGAGAATGCCCCTTGGTATCAAGATAATGATGATGATTGATAACTAATAAATTTGAAATAACCTTAAGGTTTTTTTGTAAAAATGTTTTTAAAACGACCTTGAAACCTTATATGATTTCACAACAAATTTACTTGAAGAAAAATGA
>Ga0181410_1000449_pt1 | contig 18313 bp, 30 predicted proteins | sample 33SPOviralmetaG_FD_130112 | JGI IMG/M metagenome (GOLD analysis project Ga0181410, IMG submission 130112) | Marine viral communities from the oligotrophic San Pedro Time Series (SPOT) site, San Pedro Channel, CA, USA - 33 SPOT_SRF_2012-06-20 | ecosystem: Environmental > Aquatic > Marine > Strait...
GAAATTAACTGAAGAACAAAAACAATTATTAAAGGACAACAAATGGGATTTAATACCCAATGAAACAGGACATATATGGATAGGTAGTGATACATATAGTAAGACGCCATTACTTTCATTAGTAAATGAAGTCTTGCCTTTAGATGAATCAACAAGTGGTTATAACTTTTTAATTATTGCCTATCAAAAGGAGGAAGATGATGAGTAGTAGTACAGGAGAGTGGTGTTGTACTGAGTGTGGCTCATACAATGCTTACCAAGAAGACTTTAGTGATGATGAAGTAGGACACATTATGGGTTGCGAAGACTGTGGCTACTATGATGTGTATAGAGAAGATGCAGAAACAGAAGAAGTAATCGAGGATTATCAAGGTTACGACCACGATTATGCACAAGATGATAAAGATAACAAGGAGGAAAACAAATGAGTGATATAAAAGTTAAACACGAAGGGAGGGAATACATACTAGGCTCACCTGAATATTACAGGTCTTTCATTGAGGAAGAAAAAGAAACACCAAAAATGTTACAAGATAAAATGTTAAATGTTTTAATTGCAGACGGTTGGTGTGAGACTTTAGGAGTCAAACCTTACTGGTCTTTCAAAAAGAACTTGATGATTGAATACTTTGACAGGGCGTTCCCAAACCATAAGCGTAGCATATTAAATGCTAGGCTCAATGAACTAATGAAAGAGGGGGTTATAGCTAAGTCTATTAAGTACAAAACTAGACCATACTTAATCAAAGGGAGGTGTTGGGACAGTAGAGTTAAGCAAATAGAACGCACTGATTCTAACCCAGTCGTTGAAGTAATTATGGGTGATGACCCAGCCATGAAGAGAAGATTGATTTCAGATTGTCTCAACAATGGTTATACAGGAGACTTAGATATATGAAACACAGTAAGGAACACCAGTTAATACTGGATAGAGTAATGGAATATGTAATGTTGATTGGCATACCAACAAAGCCTGAGCAACGCAAGATAGAAAGTTATCTTGATGTTGCACTGGACGGCTCAACTAGGTACAAAGATTCGGAGGTAGCCTTCAAGCACCTTTGTGATTTAGTCCAAGACTATTATGGTTGGGTTGACCGAGAGCAAACCGAGACGGCTGTTGATATGTTAGTTGATAGTGTTGGTATGAGTGCCAAGAAGAAAAGGAAGGAGAGATTACATTGAGTAAAGGAGACAGACAACGTAAGTCTCAAGTCCCTGACCATAAGGTTAGGGACAACTGGGACAGGATATTTAAAAAGAAACCAAAGAAGGAGAAAGCAAATGACAAGAGCAATATGGATTGATTGGTTGAAACAAAAACAGGAGGAACAAGAACAATTTATAGATGAAGTTTGTGAGATTGCGTTTGGCGATTCAGCAAAATGCGTTCGCTTCGCAACAGGCAAACCTAGAGAATTTACTAAAGAAGAAGTATTGGAAAGGCTAAGGGAGTTTAGCGACAATGCTTTGAAGTGGGAAGAAAGAGAATAAAATAAATTAGTAAAACATAATTAGATATGTTATGCTAGAGGAGTAATGTGGTACAAATATGAAATGGTTTAAACACAAGAGTGATAGCCACCAGTCATCAAGATTAAGAATGGCTAGTGGCGACAACTTCCTGCAAGGCTACGGATTCTACTTCTGTATAGTAGAAATGGTAGCCATGCGTGTTGAAGATGTAGACAAACCGACAGTAGTTTTCCAAACAAGTTATCTTAAAGCCATGTTAGGTGGTATTAATGCAAGGACTTTGACAAAACTATTGGCAAACTTTGAGGATAGTGGACTGATACTGAGTAAGAACTTTGAGAAAAGTATTCAAATCACAGTGCCTAAACTCAAGGAAATACAGGACAATTACACAAGAGCAGTACGAAGCAACTACGGAGAGACTGATAAGAATGTACGTCCTAGAATAGATAAGAATAGAATAGATAATAATATAAAAGAAAAGATTAGTGTTGCTGATAATGAAGCAGAAAGAATTAAATTATTAGGAGGTAGTGATGAAGTATAACCCAATGACAGACTTTGTATGTTATGCAAGGGCTAAGTACGGAGATGAACTAACAACTTGTTATAAGCATGATGAGTTTGTATGTGAATGGAATAAAGAAGGTATAGATAAACACCCAGTTGATTGCCATGAGGACAGGGCATTAACAGGTAAGTCTGAGACAGGATGTACACCTTCAGAACAAACTATAATTGATAGGAGGAAGTAGTGTTATCTGATAAAGATATAGGCAACTTCTTTGTAATGATGCACTCAATGTTCGGTCATAAGTTTAAGTCGTCATACGGTAGTGCTGTTGATAGCAAGGGCAGTATCACAATGACGGCTAAGATATGGAAGAAGACATTGAACGGCATACCACACATTAAAGATGTTATGGGAGATTTGTTTCACCCTGACTCGCCACTTATGGAGGGTAAGGACTGGTGTCCTGACTTGAGAGAGGTCGTGCAGGTATGCAAGAAGTTATCTGACAAGAAGATTAAAAGTCTAGCTCACTTGAAAGAGATAGAAGACTTTAAGAAGCTGGGCTACAAACCAAGAGACCCACTGGAACACAGACCCAATAAGATATTGAAAGAGTTTATGGACAACGTGGAAAAAAAGAAACTAAACAGTAGAGGTAGACGTGAAAAAGAAAGTAAATAAAACTGAAGAGGTATTGAAGCACCTAAAAAAGAAAGGCGAGATAGATAGTTGGACAGCAATCACAAAGTTCAAAGCAACAAGATTGTCGGCTATCATCTTTAACCTTAAAGCTAGGGGTTATAAGATAACTACTAGAGATGAGATTAATAAAGAGACTCAATGCAGGTATGTGGTATACATGCTTGAGTATAATATAGGTGGGAGAAAATGAAGGTAACTTATGAAGAACACGGTGATATTAAAACAGAAGACATTGATGAATACGGAGACAAAATTATGAGTAGATATGCTAACGGAAAATACTTTGAGGTAATTGAAATGATACAAAGCTCAGGCAAGGATTACAGCAGGGCTAATGCTATTAAATTATTAATAGATGTAGGTATGAGTATGAGTGAGGTAACTGAGTTTCTTAATGACTTGGAGCAAAGGTGGGACATGGAAGCTGAAGGTCTTGCAGAACAACAAAGGGAGCAGGAACATAGCTAAGAAACCTAATCTTGCTAAACGGAAACACTATCAAGCAGTGGTGTCGGTAGGCTGTATCGTCTGCCGACTTCACTATGGTGTTCATTCTGACCCATGTATACATCATCTGACTGGAGCTGGTATGGGTAAGCGTGATGAAGATAGAGTGATAGGGCTGTGCCATGAACATCACCAAGGAAACACTGGGGTACATCACAACACCAAGGTTTTTGAAGAGAAGTTTGGGACGCAAGAATATCTACTAGAGGAAATGAATAAATTAATAATCAAATGATGTTTGATTATTTGTTTGTTTTACTATACTATAGTAGGAAATAAACACCTTCCGTGGTGGGAGGATTTAAGGGTAGGCAGACCATAAGCTGTCTACCCACAATCAAAGTAACGGAGGTTACATATGAGCAAACTATTAACAGCATTGAACGAGTTTCAAAAACTTAGTGTCAGTGCATCTAAAGGTGGTACTAACCCACACTTTAAATCGGAGTACAGTACATTGGAAAATGTGATTAGTGCAGTCAATCAAGGCAGTCAGTTTGGTCTTGTGTTTACACAAGAAGTAAACTTTACAGATGACATGCAAGTCTTTGTAGAAACCAGCATAAGACATATTGATACTGCTGAATCTATTAAATGTAAAGTGCCAGTCTTTTGTAAAGACATGACTAACCCACATCAGTTAGGGTCAGGCATAACCTATGCAAAAAGATACGGACTACAATCTTTATACGGTCTTCCTTCGGAGGATGATGACGGCAACAAAGCTGTGGGCAACAGTCCCAGTGGCAAGGCTGTCAATGATAAGCCAAAGAAAGTTGTAGATAATGAAACCAAAAAAGATATAGGGGGAGACCTTGAGAAATTAGAAAAGAATCTAAAGAAAGGTAAACCTATGGGAGTAGAGGAACTTGGGCAAAGCATATAACCTAAGAGCCAGTATGATTTCTAGGGTAATAGGCATGGATGCTTATTGCTCTAGGCAAAATCACTTCGAGATACTGGTCGGTAACAAAGAAGACAAGCCTGTCAATGAAGAGTATGTAGCACACGGTAATGAGTGTGAGAAGTACGGCATAGCACAGGTAATGATAACAACAGGTGAGCTGGTTCGTAACTGTGGTAGCGAACTGTTAGGGGAGCAGAAGAATACAAGCTATGTTTATATAGGCAATAAAGAAACACAAGTTTCTTTTTCATGCACACCTGACGGCTACATAGGAGAAGAAAGTTTGGTGGAAGTTAAAGCACCTTACTTTGTTCAGGATGATTTTGATAAGTATATCCAAAGGTATTTACCTCAAGTATATTTTCAACAGCATTTAACATTTAGAAAGCACACTTACTTCTGTATATATCAAATGGGAAATTCTAAAGTCTTTAGTATTCCTTACAACAAAGATTATGTAGATAACTTTATGCTTCCAAAAGTAAAAGAGTTTGCTAACTATCTTCTTGTAGGGGAGTTAGATAAAAACTTTAAGACTAAAAGGAACAGTAAAGAAGACTTTATATATAAAGGCAAGTGTCCTTACACAGAGATTACTAATGTAAAGAAGGTGGCTAATGTTTAAACTACCTCAGTTAGAATTGGAACAAGCCCTAGACTATCACGCTAAACTGGTAGAACTTAGGGCTAAGGCTACTGCTGATGTATATAAATACACAAAGAAAAGGGAGGTTGCTTTCTCTTTGGCTCTAATTAATACGGCTGAATTAAAAGCAACGCAACCTATGAGAGAAGCAATAGCAAACACAGATGAAGACGTTATTAAATATAACGACTTGATTGCTGATGCAAAAGAATCCGAGTCATTAACGACTGGAAAAATAAATAACCTAGAACACAAGCTCAGACTCTTTCAAACTGTAAGTGCAAATGAAAGAAGAGAGAAGGGGTTCTATCAACAGAACGGAGACTAAGTAATGGATAAGATAACAATTAAATTATTTTTTAATGAAGTATACAACGATGTTATATCGGTGTTATTTAAACAGATGAACATACACAAGGAGACTGAGGGTACTAACCCTAAGCCTATAGGAAGCAATGCAAAGTTTACAGCATATGAAGACTTTGTTATAAAGAAAGGAGAGACTTATGACATCTCTTTATGGGGACAGTTTGATGAGGACAAAGGATATCAGTCAGCAAACATACAAATAAAAAATGCAAAGGAGTAATCAATGGCAAAGGATTGGAAAGCAAACTGGGACAGGTGGTACGGAAACCCTGAGAACCGTGCCAAGAAACTTGCATACTCTTTGAAGAGGTATAATGAAAAGAAAGAGTTTCTTTTAGAACAAAAGAAAAAAAGAATTGCTAGTGAAACACCTGAACAAAGAGAAGACAGACTTAAAAAAATGCGTGAGTATTCTAGCCAAAGATACAAAGCAAAGACTGTAAAGGAGTTAGAAGACAACGAATGAACTGTTGGCACTGCAACACGGAACTAATATGGGGAGGAGACCATGATGTTGAAGATAGCGAGGAACATTCTATCGTAACAAACCTATCATGCCCCAACTGTGGTTCTTATGTAGAAGTTTATTATCCAAAGGAGGACTTAAATGAATGAAGTAAAACCAAAGAATTCTAAAGGTGAAATTACTTTAGAATTTTTTTACACACACTATTCTGCAAAAGAAAGGCAACAAATAGTACAAGGAACTTACCTTAATGTTTTAGAAGATTATGAGTTGGACACATGGATTCCTTATAATTATAAATGGAAGGGAATTTTAAATTCTTATACAAGAAAATATCCTGCACATCATGTAATTAAAGCTATACATACAGCAGAATATTATCTGCAAGAAAGCGAGTATCATGACAACAAAAAAACAATTAAAAACTTTACAAAAAAAATTGGAGGTATACTTCACAATAGAAGTCTTGAGAAATGAAACTAGAGATGCTAACACTACTACTACCTAAGACGGTAGACATGACAGCGATAGGCATGGGTAAGTCTCACGACAGTGTTACTGCCGAGGATATTAATACTGCCTTGTCTTATTCAAACCTGAGTAAAGATGAGGTAGCTATTATCATGGCTAAATTTTTAAACGACAATCAATCCAGGTCAGATTTGTTTTATTCTTTTTATACAAATGCGTTGGATATTTTTAAAGGCGTAAAGTTAAAGAAGGGAGACAATATAATCAGAACTATTATTGATTGCTGTCTTGTTGAATCTTTATTACAGGCGTGTCCGTTTTGTAATGGGGTGGGGCAGAATGTATTTAATAATACGATAGAAAAATGTAACCATTGCAAAGACGGTATGTTTATCTTTGATGATGATTCAAGAATGATAATGATGGATTTAGATATGCCTACATTTAAAACCATTAAGAATGGTTATGATAAAATTATGTTAAAACTTAGAGACCTTGAAGATTCAGCGTTAGAAAAACTTAATGCTTAACTTTAACTTCCTCGTCTTCTTCTTCTACAGGTATAGCAGGTATACCTTCGGCTAAGTCAGGTGCAATGCTTGGCATTTTAGTCATTAGAGTTCTTAACTCTTTGACTAGTTCTTCATCTGTCTTAGAACTTACATCATCAACGCTTAGGTTAATGTTTTGTTGTGAGTAATTCCCTAGCTCAAGCAATAGTTTTGCAGTGTTAAGTTTGACCGAGTCTTGTTCTGAGTTGACCAACAAATCTTTTAACACATTGATTGCTAAACTAGAGGTAGAAGTAATCTTTAATTCATTGATACTTCTTATTTCTTTATCATACTTTTTCTTTAGCCAATAGCCATGCTGACTTGGGTTCTTTGTATACCCTGCTTTCTTTGCTGATGCTGTTGCGTTAGACACTGTGTCTCCACTGGTCATGTATTCAACAAACATCTTTTCTTTTTTTTCGTCTGCTACTCTCATCTTATTGTCCTAATGGGTTGTCTGACCTTGCTTTCATCTCATTAACTTTAGCATTTAATACTGCTATCTCAGCTTTGTTAATGGCAATGTCTGCTGTCAACGGTTTAATATCTACTGATTGTTTAGATTCTAGTACCTGTACTCTCTCTATTAACTTGCCCTGGAATATAGCAAACCCAAGTAATGTAATTATGAGTGAGCCTATCCCAAGCCATTCTTTAACTCCCATATTAATATCCTCTTATTTGTTTTAAATGTTCTTGTGTTCTTATAACTTCATCAATACTTTTCTGAATGTTTGTTTGACGTTGTGCCATAGAGTCGTTGTAAACACTTTGATTCTCAACATATATATCTCGCAAATCAACATATTCTCTTTGGTCATCATAACTACCTCCATCAATATTTAATTGATTGTTAAATATATTATTGTTGGTTTTACTATAACTGTCAAGAGACACTGGGCTTTGCATTGCTTTAGCTACTATCAATGAAGTAGCAATTAACCTTTGGTCTACTCGCTTAATAGTTTCGTTGACTTTCTTTTCTATAGCTTCTATTGAAATAGTTTCAGTATTGACTGTAGTGTTTCCACTATCCCTGCTTTCTTCCACCTCATTATCTCGGCTTTCGAGGGCATCTTCTCTTGAAGCAACTGTCTCAGTTCCTCCATTTCCTGATTCACTATCTGTTGCTTCTCCTTCTCCGACAGCTTCATTTACTTCTTCAGAAGCGACTGTAGTTTCTGCTTCAGGTTCAGGAGTATTGCTCTCAGTCTGTTCCACAGCTTCAGGTGTAGACTCTGCGACTGTGCTTTCTCCTGTAGACTCTGTAGTAATTCTTTCTTCATTTTCTTTTGGTGCAGATTCATTTCCTGTTCCTGCTGTTTCTTCAATGCTTGTTCTTTCTTCAGCTCCTCCTCCAACTTCTTCAAGTGGAGTTTCTCGCTGAGAGATTCTGCTAGAGTTTGGGGTTTGTTCTTCTGCAAAGAACTCTTGTATGACTTCGCTTGTTGGCGTGTTGTTGAAACTTTCTGTTGTTTCAATTCTTTCTTCAAAGCCTTGGATTTCTGTTGAGAATGTTTCGATGGTCTTGGGTTCTTCATATGCTACCTCCGTAGGTATTTCTTTGAACACGTTAATTGTTCCTATATTAATTTCTTCTTTAGCTATCTCTTCAATGTATATCTCTTCAAAGACTTGGATAACTGGTTCTTCGTACACTTCAAAAACAAACTCTTCTATTGGTATAAACTCTACCGTTTCTATTTCATTAAACAATACTTCCTCTATCTCTTGAAAGGTAGTGGTAATATGTAAGGTCTGTGTAGCTGACAATACTGTATCATCGTATGTCATTGTTACTGAAACATTATCTATATTAGGACCACCAAGATTAGCAGGACTATTAGCGTCAGACCCACTAATAAAAAGATTTCCAATGTTGCTACCAGTACCTGTATACGAGACACTATCTGTAAAATCTTTGCCATTAATTCCTGTAACATTAGTTCTCTCCTGTGTTGTAACAGACAAGATGTTGTTATCTGAATCTCTTATCTGTAGTCTTATTGTAAAGGTATCAGCACCACCTGTTCCACCCCAACAACCTGAGACACCACATTCTCCATTCTGTACTAGGACACTAGAGTTCAAAGTTATGCCGTTGTTAAGCATTGGCTGTGTTATATCATCTGATATGAGGGCAAATGATTGTTCGATACTGCCACTATCTCCAAACTCTAGGTCGTAATTACTACCACAACAGTCGCCTAGTACCTGAACATCTCCTGATGTAGTCCAGTTATTGCTGTTATTGTTTTCAAACGTACCATTTATAATTAAATTCCCAGTCGTTTGACTGTCTGCTAAAACCATTAACGGAAATAATAAAGGTATTAAATATTTCATTGTCTTTCAGGCAAGTATATTTCTTGCTCATTGCTCCCATAAACTGTCATTGGTCCTAAAGTAACTGAGTGTGTAGCACAACCAGTTATTATTAAAGATAGTAGTATTGCTCTAATCATTCCAAGTCATACTCGGTTTAGTTTGAGTAGCTCCTGTTAATTCTTGTTTACGTTTCTCCATCCATCTAGCTTTAGCTTTTTCTCCTATCAATCCATCAATAGGGCATGGCGTACCAGCATCCATCATTGCTTTCCATACATTTTCATCTTGGCACATCAATGATATTGCTGCGACTTTCATACCTAGTTTAGCTAAGACTGATACAGACTTTCTCCTTTCACAGTTAGGGTCAGTGTAATAACTACCGTATGTACCACTGAATCCGATGACTGTAATTCCTGCTGCTAATGGTATAACACAGGAGTCCTGCCCATATACACTCATAGCAGGGGCTGAGGAGCTGTTTACGGCTGTTTTAGTATTGGTATTGTTGTTGGTACTGTTCGTAGTGGTTGTGTTGCTAGATGAGCCTGATTGATATGTTGTGCTGGATTCGTACCCACCAGTGATTGCTGTGTTAGAACCTGCATTGTTAGACTGTGTGTTGGTTGTTGCACCTGATGAGGTTACATCGCCTAATGCGTCAGCTATTCCGAGAACTAAAATAGTAAGCAAGAGAATAACCGTACATTCTTTTACCATTTTTTGCATGACCAGTATCTCGCTGTTAATTTAGATTTAGCAGTATCGCACTTGTGTCTTGCTCTAAAAGATTTTCGTCTTGAAGGTATGTTCTTTTTAATAGTCATGTTGGCATCGCCAAACCTTATTAGTTTGATAGTGCTACCTTCTTTAGCTAGGACAGCAAACTTCTTGCCACCTTTCCTTGACCTCTTAGGTTTGTTGTATCCTGAAAATTTTTCACCTGCTCTTTCGATTGCCATAATTATTTCCTTGTTAGTGAGCCACCAAAGTATAGCCCTATAATTGAGAAGATTGTGTGTGATTGTAAGTTAGTTATAAAGATTGTATTGCCTTCTTGGAAATATGAAGTCTCATAAGTTGAACCAAATATCCACCAACCACTATCTGCTTCGGTTACAATTTGGTATGCCACATTAACATCAGTAAAGATTGGAGCAACGATTGGTACTACAATAATACTAAATACACACATCAAAGCTATCCATCTCCTTGTGTGCTTAGTGTGAGGGTCAGAGACTGCTCTAGCTTTATCGGTTTGTTTGGCTGCAAAGTTTGCTCTAGCCATTAACATTTTTTCTCTTTCAGCTTCAGCCTGTCCTTTCTGTGCCATGATAGACATAACACCACCTAATACGGTGGAAGCTAACATGCTTAATAATTCCATAGGTATCATTATTCTCTCTCCTTTATTGCGTCAAACTGTTCTACATAACTTTGTTTCAAGTCGTCTATTGCTTCTCTATATTCTTCTACAGTAATCTCGCCTTTCATTCTTGAGGTGTTAATTTTTTTTCTTGCTTGGTCAAACTCAGACTTTAATCGTTTAGCTTCTGCTGAACCAAACCTTCTTAACCTACTTACATCTGCCGTATTAAATTTAAAACCAAACGAACTAGCTATTGCTTCGCCAGTGGTTAATGGGTCATCCAATGTATTGTACTTAGGTTTGTCTCCGTAATCTCTTTCGTATGCTCTCATTATTTTTTTAGATGAAAAACTACCAGGCACACCAGGAATATTAGGTATAAAATCTTTGGCAATGTCTGTTGCTCTACTTAATCCTATTTCAGCAGCGTTCATTCCAAACTCTTGAGCATCTCTTTTATTACCCATAAATGGGTCAATCCCAAATATGTTTTGTATTGTAGATATGCCAGGTCCACCAGGTTGAGCTGCTGTTGGCAAGAAAGGTATTGCGTTAGGGGTTGTTCCTCCTACATTAAATACATCTCCACCTGGCAACATTCTCCCTATGTTTATATATTTAGATTGATTGCCTGTGCCACTAACTTTTATATTAGCTTCAGGCATAGCTGCAAAACCAAACATGTTTGTTTTATTATACTCTTGCATAAATTTTCTTTCTTGTTCTTGTTCATACTTGGTAGTTCCTGTCGCTGCTCTGCCTATGTCATTAGCTGCATAACCTAGGGCTGCTATAACTGCAACTTTTTCAGGATGTTTAACTGCAACCTCTGCCATTAAAGGCATAATCCTGTACGAATAAGATAAAAATGGAACGGCTGTTCCTCTTAAATTGTTTATAAATTTTGATTTAATATTATAATCAACAAACCATTTTACAGCTTCTCCTGCTGCGTCTTCTCTTGTCCACTTCATATTGGTTTTAGGATTTAATTCATTTAATCTGCTTCTGTATAAAGCTACTCTAAATAATCTATCCTCTAATTGATACAAACCTGATGTAAATTCATCAGCTTCTACAGCTTTATTTTTTGCTTTTTTTAAAAATGTACTATCTTCTATTGTATTTTTTACGGTTTTAAACGCTGAAGTTAAAAAGTCATTTGATTTTTCTGCATCTGTTACATCAAAAGTTTTACCTATCTTTCCTATGTCGATAGAGTTTCTTATCTCGGCACTTAAATAATCTCTGCCAAAAACTCCGTCTTTATACATGGCTTGTAAGTCAGGGTCTAGGTTTTCCCACTTGAGCGTTCCTTTTTCAAACGCCATTATTTGTCCTGCTGTGCCATCGTTGTGTACTTTTTTTAATTGTTTCCAAGCACCTCCTGCTCCATAGTACAAAGTAAAATTAGATACATAATTATTAATATGTACTGCTGGGTTGTAAACAGTTTTAGTTTTTTTCCAAATACTGTTTATTTTGAAATAAGTTTCTCCAAGATATTTATTGCCATCATCATCTCTCATTCTTTTTAAGAGCATCATGTCTTTGTATTGGTCTAGCTTAACTAATTTACCAGCTAACTTGCCGTACATAGGTACTTCTTTGTCTTGTTTTTCACCAAACTTTATTACTGCTTTGTTGCCGTCATAATCTGTTTGTTTCGCATTAGGTATGTAAACATATTTTTCTGTACCAACCACATCCCCATTAGCATCTCTTACTTCTAGTTTTATAGGATTGTCAGGGGTAGCACTTTTAATATTAAATTGTGAGTCAGATAATCTTTCAAGTTCTCTAGCTTCTTTAGCAGCTTTAGCTTGTTCTTTAGCTAATTGTTTTTTTAATTTTTGATATTGTACTTGCCCACCAAAAGGAAACTCAGGTAATACCTGCCCTTGTTTAGGTGCATAAGAACCAGGAGGAGGTAATGGTTCATCGCCATACCTTAGCTTTAACATTTGTGTTTCAATTTCACTGGTCTTAGCGTTGCTGTATATAGGCTTACCATCTATTCCTACATTTTGTGATTTTGTAATTCCTTTGGATGCTAGTTGTTTAGATAATAATGTAGCTTTGTTTAAAACCCAGCCCTCATTAATACCAATATCGTTTAACTGTGCATAAAATTTTCCAATACCAACTGTGCTTCTTAACTCTTGTGCTGTTTTAGCTAACTGCAATGCAGCATCGTCTAACTCGCCAAGCTCAAGTCTTTCTTTTTTAGATAACTGAGTAATTATTTCATATTTGCCTGTTTCATTTCCTTCTGAGTCTTTAGCTTTTCTAATAATGACTCCGTAATTAGATGCTTGTTCATCTGCATTTAATGCTTTGTTGTATTGTGGGTCAGCTTCATCAGTAATTCTATTGACAAGCCTTCCATATCCATCTTTCTTTTGACCGTATAGTTTATTAATTCTGTAATCATATTTTCTTTCTGCTCTTAATTTAGGTAATATTTTTTTTAATTGAGCAGCCGTGAATGTATCTGATTTATCTAATATATATTTGCTTCCTCTTGCAAAAGTAGATTCACCCCTAATCTTCCCTAAGTTTTTAACCCAACTGTTAGCTTTAGCAGCACCTTTTTCATTAAGAACTTTCTCGTAGTTTCTTTTAATATAATTATTTATGTTTGTTTTAAAAACATCATCATCTATAAGACCAGCCAACCTCATATCTTCTCCAATGTCTTTCATAATTTTGCCTTGTTTTTCAGTAAGGGCTATAATTTTTTCAACACTGGTAGGAACAGGTACTTTTAAAGGATTGTCTCCACCAAGATAGTCTTCTATTCTTTCTTGTTTTGTTGTTTCTTTTTCTAATAATTTTTTTTGTTGTTTTTTAGACAGACCTTTTAATTCTTCAGGTGTCCATTTAACTCCTGTTTCAGGATTAATTCCTTTTGCTAAAACAGTTCTTTCAATTAATTCTCCTTTAGACAAAGCCTTTAATTCATCAACGCCTAAGTCTCCACCCATTAAATTATAAGCCACCCTTCTTTCTTCAGGACCTAACTTGTCTAACTCTGTAGTTATTTCTGCTAATCTTTTTCTATAAGTTCCTACTCGACCATCTAACTCTCTATCTAATCTTAATAAATCAGGGTGCATCCTATTGTCAGGGTACATATTGTGCATCTTTGTATTAAACCATTCGTTTTTATTTAACGGATTACCTATAAATTTTTTACCTGCAAGATAACTTGCACCGATTGCAAACCCATTAAATAAAAATTGTTGTGCTGTTTCAGTTTCATTGTATTCATCTAGTATTTGATAAGCACCATAACCTGCTCCGACTCCTGCCAGTGGAGCTATAGGATTTTGCACCCATCTGTCCCATACAGGTTTCATTGCATTTTTTCTGTAAGATTCCATCAAGGTTAATTTTTCATCAATCAACCCATCACTCATAACTCTTCTTACTTCAGCATCTTGCCTTCTTAATGCCTTAGTTCTCGTTTGTTCTATTTGTAAATTCTTACTAGGTAATTGTTCAAGTGCTTCGTCAGTTGTCTTGGGTAGTGCGTCAAACCCAAACCATTTTTTACCTGCTGCACCTAACGCACCAGTTATAACGCCACCACCAACTGCCCCAATTCCTGCTTGTTCTAGTCTACTGAACCCCATATCTTCATCAACATACGAAGCAGCACCAATTCCTGTGCCATATGCAATGCCTTGTTTAACCATTTGAGACACAGACTTCGCTTTAGCTAATGGAATAATCCAACCAGCAGGGTCAGCTACAACACCACCCATATAAGCAGCCAACGCTTTACCACCGTATTCTTTGTTTCTAAATATAGTATTAAGTCTTTTTTGGTCAATACGCATTTGTTCTTCATCAAGACCAATAAATTGTTTAACCCCTCTGTAAGTATCTGTAAATCCTAAAGTTGCTGCATATGCCATAGCTTCAGCTTCATTGTCAATACCTTCTACATTGCCAGTATCAACAGCAATGTTGTTATTTGTGATAGCTTCGTAATCACTACCAGCATTAATCAAATCATATAGCTGTTCATCTGATGGATTGACAACAGCAGGACCATTATTTACTGTACCGTTTATTCTATTGTAAAGTTCTTTTTCTTGTTCTGTTGGCATTTTACCTTGAGTTCCTTATTATTTCGTAAGTATTAAAACTTTCTTCATAGGTAGGGTATTCTTCTTCAGGAACTCCATTGTCCCTTGCAATAGATGTTTGTTTGTTATGAAACCTCATAAAGTTATCAAACTGACCAGTGTCTCCTAAAACATATCTTTCATTAAACAAATTGTTTTTAAAAAATTCTTGAGTAGGTGCTTTTGAACCAGCAGTTTGCATGTCTTGTTGAAGTTGTGTTATTGACCCAGTGTATTCGTCTTTAGTAAAATAATATTTATCGTAAAGAGTTGCAGCGTCTTTAACAATAGACCTAGTTTCTTTGGCTGCTGCTGTTTTTGCTTTAGCTGCCGTAGTTCCTGCTGTTGCTAACGCTTTAACTTGAGCTGCTGCGTCAGTTGATACATCTTTTAAAACTCTACCAGCTTTATCGTATTCGTTTTCTCCCATTCGAGTCCTGCCAAGTAAACCAATCCCTGCTCTAAGTAAGGCAGCGTTTTGAATAGCAGCCAACATTTTTGCAGGGTCATTGACCTGCGATGATGGGGCTAATATACCACCTAATCCTTCAGCAAATTCTTTTAGTTTATCTTCTGCCATTCTTATCTCCTGTATCTATCGTATAAATCTTCGTCTTGTATTTTAGTTCCTGCTACTGCTGGGGTAATCCCTGGTGTAATTGCTGGTTTAACATTGCTTTGCGTTTGACTGCCACTATTAACCATGCCTAATATTTTTAATAAATTCATATAGTCCATACCACCTGTTGCTGTTGCTGCTGTTGTTGCTGCTTTACCAGTATCAAGATTATAAGCAGAACCAATGCCTTTTTGTAATTGAGACTGTAAGACATTAGGGGTTTTTACTAACGTTTCTGCTGCTGCTAAATCTATTTGTTGTTGAGGACTAAACGGTTTTGCTTTAGTTTCTAAAAGAACTTGGTTTGGTGTTTTAGTTGTTGAATTAATATTTGCTAAAGTAGGCTTCATGTTCATAATGTTTGGAGCAGCAAGATTTCTTTCGTATCTTATTCTTTGCATTTCTTTAATGTTTTCAGGCAAAGTATCTACGGTGTAATTTGGATATATAGATGATTCACCAGGATAAACAATTCCTCCTAAACCAACATAAACTTTATCATTAGGACCTAACGCTGTTTCAACAGGCACAGGGTTTACTGCTGCTGGTCCTGTTGGTGTTTGAAACCTTGGGTCATTTGAATATGCAGTGCCTTCGTTAGCACGGTTTTGTACTTCCATTGCTGCTACGTTTGTAGCAATGTTGTCTTCATATTCTTTTTTCTTTTGTTCTTCTGATTTAAATAAACCTAATACATTAAACAGGCTTACTGTACTCATATCTCCTAAAACTGCCATAATAATATCTCCTTAATTAATCAAACATACTGGCTAATGCTACTGCTGCTGCTACATATGGTGCAAAAGGTGTTGCTGCTGTTGCTGCTGCTCCTGTTGCTCCACCTGACAAAGCACCGTATGTACCTGCTGCCATTAATCCTGCACCTGCTACCTTCTGTCCAAAGCTAGGCTCTCCACCTTGAGCTGAAGTAGTGCTACCACCTGGCAGTATATTACTTCCTGCAATGTTAGAGTATCTGCTTAGTGCTTCGTCAGGGGCTTGTTGTGCAAATTCAAATCTTGCTCTTGCTTCATCAATCGCTTGTTGTTGTCTTGCTTGTTCAGCCGTACCTAACGCACCCAACTGCATAGCTGGTGCTGTGATAGCTTGTTGTGATTGTGGAGCTATCGTTAAGGCTTTTAACTGATTAGCTTGTGCGTCTCTATAAGCATCACTATACATCGTTGAAGTTATATCACCTGCTTTTTGCAAGTAATCTCCTATAACGCCTTGTTCTAATATTGCTTGTCGTGTGCCACCTAATTGTCCTGCACCTGTTGCATCTCTTCTTGCTTGTTGTAATAAACCTTGAGCTTGAGAATAAATTGGACGCAATGCTGCTTCGGCAGCTCCTGCTAAGTATGGATTACTGGCTAGATTTTGTGGGGACATTAAGCTGTAGTTTTGAGCTGCTGCTATATTGTCAGCCAGTGCTTGTTGTGGAACAAGATTGGCTCTGAGTTGTTGTTCAGCAACCTCCATGTCCTCGGTTAGCCCTGCATAAGTTTGACCAGGGAAAAACTGTTGTGGTCCTTGGTTATATCTAGCCTGAGCTTGTTGATATATGTCTTCTATATACGGAGCTTGTTGTGGCGAAGGTAACGCCTGTGTGGTTTGTGTACCACCTCCACTTGATTTACCCATAATATTTACCTCTAATGTTTAACTAATAATTCTTTTGCGAGAACTGTGTAAGTATTTTCATACCCAAACTTCTCTAATTTTTTTGCAAAACCTTTTCGACAACATGTCTCTATAGCTTCGCACCCATTTTCTAACGCCCAAGTCTCTAAAGTATTCAACCAATCCTCAACCCACTCATCTAGGTCTTTGCCACCTAACGTAACTATACGACAGGTAGTTCTTCTTGGGTATTGGATTATTTCTGTAGTTAATACAGAAACTATTTCTTTGTCATCGTTGCTTAGAATCCATAACTGCATTTCTTGATTTTTAATCTTGTGATAAATGTCGTGTGTATTTTGTTCTTCTTTACCTCTTGAATTACCCATTGATATATAGGGTTCACAGTCATCCCATACATGAGGTAACAATTCAGGCAAGACTCCTGATATATATATCATCCGAGTTTCACCCAACTACCAGCAGCGTTTCTAAAGTATACGCCTTCTCCACTGCCTGGGTTAAAGTTTGAACCATCTGCATACACAATGTCTCCTTGTTTAATTCTTGCTGGAGCTACGTTTTTAACCTCTACAAATGTGGTAGGGTTTTCTTGTAATGCTCCTTGTAATTTTGTAAGTTCTTGAAAGATGTATTGTGGTAAATCTTCAGGGTTGCTCGGTACTGGGTTAGGTACATACTTAGGTGCTTCAGACATTATCTACCTCCTAATACTTCATATTCTATATCATATCCGTTTAATTCAAAAGTTGTAGCTGTTGTGTTTTGAAACTTAATAGCTATGTATTTACCTGTGGCTCTAGCATCTACTTTGTTTTGAGAGTTTGGGTTAATGCTTTGTTGTGTTTTATAAGTATAAGTTCCGTTAGGACTCATTGAGCTGCCTACAAATATTTCAGCACTTCCTGTTCCTGCAAACCTTGGTGTAACCTTTCTGACTTGTACTACTGTGTTTGGATTGTTATCAAGGACTAAACCTTTTCTTTCTAACATCATAGTAAAATTTCTTCCTGCAAAATCAAACCCTTGGTCTGCTCTATACAATCTAGTATCGCTTGTACCTGCCATTAACATGCTGGTCTCTGTAGGATTATAAGACCTTTCTCCCCATGATTCAGTCGTGCTGTAAGCGTCCCAGCTTTGTGATTGACCTGACCATAAAATGCTAGTGCTTCCGTCTGAGGTAGGACTAACTACTCCAAGCCCTATCCCAAGTATTCCTGGTAAATCTCTGAAGCTGAACGCAGAAGTATTATAGTTATAAATCAATGCTTTATTGCAGAATGTTGAACCGACTGTTGGGTATGAAACCCATATCTCTCCCTTCTGTATGTTGTGAGCTACAAAAGTATTGGCATAATTTGTGCTGTCTATTTCATCAAACAATGTTCTTTTGATTACATCACTAGCTATAGATTTTTTAGACACACCATCGTGTACTATAATGTCTCCATTAGTTACCACAAAATGTCTTCCGTTAAATTCACAAGCACAGTTCTTAGATAAAATACCTGTGTCATCAAATAATTTTTGGAAACTAAAAACTAAGTTACCTCCAATATAATTCATTATCCATGTAGTCTTTTCTTTATATATAACAAAAGA
>Ga0181410_1000452_pt1 | contig 18252 bp, 26 predicted proteins | sample 33SPOviralmetaG_FD_130112 | JGI IMG/M metagenome (GOLD analysis project Ga0181410, IMG submission 130112) | Marine viral communities from the oligotrophic San Pedro Time Series (SPOT) site, San Pedro Channel, CA, USA - 33 SPOT_SRF_2012-06-20 | ecosystem: Environmental > Aquatic > Marine > Strait...
AATTTAGCTAAATATAATGTAAAATTAGATATTGTAGATTCGTTTAATGACGATTGGCAATCAGTTGAACAACGATCAAACTACTTCAAGACATGTAAAGGATTTGATATTATTATTGATGATGGATTACATACTGCAGAATCACAATTCAAAACATTTTACAACTTTCGGCCATATATGAATAAAGGTGGCCTCTATGTAATTGAGGATATACGTGATTCTAGTATACAACATTTATCGATAATAGATAATATTCAATTTCATCATTTGAACGATAGCGGTCATCCAGATGGAAAACAATATATAGCTGAAATAAAATTTTAATATGAATAAGAAGATAGTAATAATACCAACCTTTTGTGAAAGTCATTTGATAAAATGTCAAATACCTAACATAATCGATACAATTGATCCAGATTACATTGTATACAATGAAGGAATGTTTCCTAACGGAACAGAAGGCAATAAACAATTGACAAAAGATTGGTTAGATAAATATACATTAGATGGTCAAGGAAAGCGTGGATTTGATTATATTGATCTAAAAGAAATTATAGATGATGCACAAAAGAAATATCCAAATGTAAAAATCATATTAAATGATATGGAATATGTCCAGGGGATGTCATCGACAGATTGTTTTCGAAAGGCCTCTACTAATTTTGAACAATTAGGAATTGATGTACAGGAAGGAGATTACATATTTCCATATGAGGGTGATGTATTTCATCATGAAGGCGCTAAAAAAGAAATTGATGGATATTTATCACAATTACAGCCAGGCGAAGGTTTTAGATCAGTTTGGGTAGATTATATGCAAAATTTTTGGTATGTAGAAAAACATAGAATTAAACCATGGCTAGAAAATTCTGATCATCATTATGAAGACAATTATATGTCTAGAAGGATATGTTTTAGATATGATAAAGATGGTATAAAATATCTTAATATGATTAACAATTTTATGACGACAGATTATCACAACCCTGTTTCAGGATATGGAATGTTATATCCTACAGATCTTATTACATATCATTATGCATGGATACGTCCAAATAAGTTTAGAGATCTAAGATGTGATCAGTTGGAAAGGCATGCTGGATATTGGAAAGCATTTATGCAAGGATTAGATGAATGTGACAATTATATTCAAGATGAAATATGTATTAGACCAAATGATACTCACTTAACAAAAGGATATGTTAAATTTTTCAATAAATTTGAACATCCAAAACATGTTAGGGAACATGAACTTTGGACAGACATAAGTAAAGAACGACAAGATATATTAACTAAAGGATTATTATAAATGAAAAAAATTTGGTATGCTCCATATAAATTTGAATCATATGGAGAAGAAGAAATAAAGGCAGTAGAAGAGTCATTGAGATCAGGCTGGTTAGGAGGACAAGGTCCTAGGTCAGTTGAATTTGAAGAAGCTATTGCAAAACGATTTGGTAAGAAGTATGGAGTATTTGTTAACTCAGGATCTTCAGCTTGTTTATTAGCAATAGCAGCATTAGACTTACCAAAAGATAGTAAAATCATAACTCCGGCATGTACATTTGCTACAACATTAGCTCCGATTATTCAATTAGGATTTAGTCCAGTATTTGTTGATGTAGGACTTACTTCATATTGTGCAATTATCGATCAAATAATTGATAAAGTCGACCATACAGTAACTGCAATAATGTTGCCGAACTTAATCGGTAATAAACCAGATTGGAAATTTCTAAAAGAAGAGTTAATAAGATTAGGACGAGGAGATATAATTCTTATTGAAGATTCTGCAGATACAATTACAGAAACTGATGTAACAGATGTTGCAACTACTAGTTTTTATGCAAGTCATGTTATTACTGCAGGTGGAGTGGGTGGAATGGTAATGTTTAATAATAAAGACCATGTTACTAAATGCTTACAATACAGAGATTGGGGAAGATTAGGAAATGATTCAGAAATTGTCGATGATAGATTTAATCATAAAGTAGATGGCATTCCTTATGATCATAAATTTTTATATAGTGTTTTAGGATATCATATGAAGGGTTGTGAGATGAATGCAGCATTTGGACTAGTCCAGTTGGAGAGATTCAAAAACTTTTCAAAAATTAGAAGAAATAATTTTGAACGTTATTTAGAAAATCTTAAAGATGTTGAACAACTAATATTACCAGATGATAGTTTGAAACCAAATTGGCTAGCCATCCCGTTACAGACAAATGATCGATTAGAATTACTGACATATTTAGAATCTCAAAATATACAAACAAGAGTTACGTTTGCAGGTAATGTTACAAGACATCCTGTTTATAGAGAATATTTAGAAGATTTTAAAAATTCTGATATTATTATGAAGAACGGGTTCTTATTAGGCGCTCATCATGGAATGACGATTGATGATGTTGATTATGTATGTGATAAAATAAAGGAATATTATAAATGAATCAAGTAGATTTACAGTCGTCTATAAAAGAGGCAGGCGAATGGGTGACGCAGATAATTCATTTTGTTGGCGGAGAAAAACGAACATTTGAACATGTTTGTTCATCATATATCAAACAAGGACAATTTACTAAATTAGTAACTAAAGATGGTAGATATATTTTGATAAACGATAAGAATGTATTATGTATAGAAGTATTTTCGGAAAATGTCAAGTAAAACATTAATTTTAGGAGATGGACTTTTAGCTACAGAATTAGCTAAACAATCTGGATTTGATATTCTTTCTAGAAAGAAAGATGGATTTGATCTAACAGATACAGCAACCTTTTATAAGATGACTGAAATATTCCATGGTGTAGCACAAGCAATGCCATACGATGTAATTATTAATTGTATAGCTAATACAGATACTTATAGTGATGATAAAGAATTGCATTGGGATGTAAATTATAAAGGAGTCGCTGATTTAGTAGATTTTTGCAATAGATGGAAAGTTAAATTAGTACATATTGTTACAGATTACATATATACAAATTCAATTGAAAATGCATCTGAAGATGATGTGCCAGTACACTGTAACAACTGGTACGGTTATACAAAATTATTAGGTGATGCACATGTACAATTAAAGTGTGATGATTACTTATTAATTCGTTGTACTCATAAGGCTAAGCCATTTTTACATGATACAGCATGGGTCGATCAGATAGGCAATTTTGATTATGTAGATATAATAGGAAATAAAATATTAGGATTGATAGATAAGAAAGAATCAGGTATTTTTAATGTCGGCACTAAGATAAAATCTGTATACGACTTAGCTAGTCAAACAAAAAAAGTGACACCGGTACTTAGACCTAAAAATGTTCCTCAAAACGTATCTTTAAATACTAAAAAAATAGATAAAATTATATGAATTTAATCAATCCTAATTTTCAAATAGAACATCTTAAGACTCCATATGATATATGGATATTAGATAATTTTTTACAGATAGATATTTTAGAGCAAATAAAAAAAGAATGGCCAGATATTAATTCAGACAAATGGCATAAAGGACATGAATATATAGATGGTAGAAAAAATATTTTAGAACAAGGAATGAGGTCTATTAGTAAGTTAGCCGAAGTTCCTACATTTACATCTAAAGTATTAAAATATATTCATACAAAAGAGTTTACAAAAGTATTAAGTAATATAGTAAAAAAGACCGGATTGATACCTGATGAAAGTTTTAGATGGTCTGGCCCTAGAGTTATGGTGCCAGGATCCTTTCAAGCTATTCATAGTGATGCAAGAAAAAACCCAGAAACGGGTCTCCGAAAAGAACTAACATGTTTAGTTTATTTAAACGAAGATTATAATTCTAAAGTGGACAAGGGTCATTTTGAAGTATGGAATGATGATATGACTAAATGTGTACATAAAATAGAACCATTAAATAATAGATTAGTTATATTTCATAATACTAATAAATCATATCATGGCGTTCCTGAAGTTAATTTTGAAAGAAAGGCTATATTATGGAGCATTTTAAAAGATGCAGAATCTGAAAACAGAAGCAAAGCCTTATTCGTAGCTCGCCCAGATGATTCGGATGAAATAAGTAAATTAGGAAAAGCAAGAGCATATATTAAAGATAAAGACAAACAATGAAATATCCAATATTCAAAGTACATGTAGATACTGAATCTGCATTGAAACAATTAGAAGTAGTATTAAATAGCGGCTTCATCAATGAAGGAGAAAAGGTTACAGAATTAACCGAATACTTTAAATCATATTTTGATCACAAAAACGTAGTTCCAGTTAACAGTTGTACATCAGCATTGACATTGGCATTGAAATTGTCCGGAGTATCTCCAGGTGATGAAGTCATATCAACATCAATGACATGTGTCGCATCAAATACTCCTATACATAATTTAGGCGCAAAAATAGTATGGGGAGATATTGATCCTAAAACAGGTAATATAGATCCAAATAAAATTGAAAAATTGATTACAAATAAAACAAAAGCTATATTATGTGTTAATTGGTCTGGTATTCCATGTGAATTAGACCAATTGAGATCAATTTGTAAGAAACATGATATAAAGTTAATTCAAGATGCCGCCCATTCATTAGGTGCTAAATTCAATAATAAACAAATTCATCATTCAGCTGATTACACATGCTATAGTTTACAGGCTATTAAACATGTTACATGCGGTGATGGAGGTATGTTGGTTATAAATACAAATGATTCAGACTTCAATAGAGCAAAAACATTAAAATGGTTTGGTATAGATAGAGAAGCTACTAAAGATGAAAAGGGTGAATGGAAAGGGCAACGATGGGAGGTAGATGTAAAAGAAGCTGGATATAAATTCCATATGAATAATATATCAGCAGCAATAGGATTATCACAAATACCACATGTTAATAATATTGTCGAGACCCATACAAATAATGGATTACTTTACGAAAAATTATTTATTGATAATGAACACATAACACCTTTAATATATCCATCTGATTCTACTCCTTCATTTTGGGTATATACTGTAATGTTATCCGAACATTTAGATAGAGATAAAATAGTTGAAGAATTAAATGCAGAAGGAATTAATGCTGGATTAGTACATGTTCCTAATCATCCATATACATGTTTCAAAGAAAGTTTGACAGATTTACCAGCAACAGATTATTTTAGTAAACATCAAATATCATTGCCATGTGGTTGGTGGCTATCAGATGATGATATTAATATAATAGCAAGAGCACTTATCAATAAGATATGAAACGAATTGGTATATTAGGTAGTAGAAATTTATCTTGCAAGATACTCGAATGGATGGTCAATCAAAATAATGCTAATATTGTTGGTGTTGTAGTTCCTCCATTTAATGGGTGGTGGAATGATAGACTTAAGCAAGTTGCAAAAGATAATAAGTTACAGATATTTGATTCTATAGAAGAATTATTAAAACAGTCTCCTGATATATTATTTTCTATCAATTATTGGAAGACTATAAGTAAAGAACATATTAATTTGGTAAAGGGGGGTATAGTTAATATTCATCATTCATATCTACTTAAATATAGAGGTCGATACTCAACTAGTTGGGCAATTGCAAATGCTAGAAAATTATCGAATTGGCAACATGGAACGACGATACATTACATATCTCCAAAATTAGATGCCGGTCCTATAATTGATAGCTACAAATGTGATATTACAGAATCAGATACCGCAAAAACATTGTTTTCAAAAGTAGAATCATTAGCATTTGATATATTCATAAATAATTTCCAAAAAATTATTAACAATGCTGTTACAACATTTCTAGATCCAGATCCAGAGTTTATTTATTATGATAAAGATTCTAATAAGAATTTAGAAATTGAGTATGGTACGCCTATAGAAGAAATATATGATTTTATACGAGCATGGACTTTCGATGATCGGCCATTGCCATATTTCAACTTTAAGGGTAAAAAAATATTAGTAAGTTTAGAAACAAATAATATAAATTAATTTGTTTTTTTGAAAAAAAATTATTATATTAAAGTATAAAATATAAGTACGTTATGAAAGATAAGAAAATATTAATAATAGGAGGTACGGGAGCCTTAGGAAAAACCTTAACAAAAAGATATTATACTGATAATCAAATAGTAATATTTTCGCGTGACGAACATAAACATGTTAACATGCAAAGAAACTTTCCAGATGCTATATATCAGATAGGCGATATAAAGGATAAAGAATCAATAATATATACACTAAATGAATATAAGCCAGATGTAGTTATAAATACTGCAGCTCTAAAACATGTTCCAATATGTGAATCAAATCCTTACGAAAGTGTTAAGACTAATATAATAGGACATAAAAATCTTATTGATGCTATTATAACATGCAACCATCAAATAGAGACATTAATGTTTATATCAACAGATAAGGCATGTGCTCCTATCAATGTGTATGGCCAATGTAAAGCTATATCAGAAAGATTATATATTGACTTTGCTAATAAACAAACTGATGTAAAAGTATGTTTATGTAGGTATGGTAATGTTTTAGAATCAACTGGTTCTGTAATACCTTACTTTAAAAAGTTATTGAACGATGGAGCTAAGACATTGCCTATTACTCATAAAGATATGACCAGATTTCTTTTGACATTAGAAGATGCTGTAGATTTAATCGATTGGAGTTATAATTATAAAGATTCTCATGGTAAAATTATAGTTCCTAGAATTAAAGCTTTAAAGATAGTCGATATAGCTAAATCATTGGGACGTGCATATGGTAATGACAACATTAAATTAAGTTATATAGGAATAAGACCAGGAGAGAAACTTCATGAAGCTATGATAAGTGAAGTAGAATCATTTAGGACCGAAAACCATGATTTATATTTTATGATTACAGATTCTGTAATAAATGATAAGCCATGGCAATTTAGTTCAGATTGGAGTTTAATGAAGTCTTCAGAGACTGATAATTTTCTTAAGGAATGTAATGTAATATGATGACAATACGTGAAAATACAGAATTTGGTTTAGATATGATTAGAGGATTGCCCCATGTATATTGGTGTGTAAAAAATGATCATCCTCATACAGTTAGGATTAAACCTAAATTGAAAAGTCTTTATGAATTAATTACAACATCAGATCATATAATACCTAACCGGGAAGGGGACTTTATAATAAACAATCCCCCAGACATCTATGTTCATGATGGCCCAAGGTGGGCACAGGATAATGAAAGATATAAATGGTGTCCACCACCCTTAAAGGAAATGTTTAAGGATAAACTTAAATATGATAAGCCAACTATAGTTATCAATAATAAATTTTCATATGATTGGGAACAACCATACTGTAAAGAAGCAATTGAAAAATATAATTTATCTACAGATATGGAACCTGTATTAGTACATCCGACATTATGTAGGAATAATGATGTAAGGCATCGCTTAGCTTCTGTATTTCATTATAGTTTACCTTTTCTAGAAAAAGTTATAGAGATGTTATCAGACAAATATCAGATATTGTATATACGACCAATTCCTAATTCTAAAAATTTCTTCGAAGATCATAATCCATTGCATGATCCAGGAGATTATGAATTAATTCATAACAAATATCCCAATGTTATTACTATACAACATGTATTAGATTCCAACCCGGAATTAGATTTTACAACAGCTCAGTTCATGATGGAAGCTACAAGTGAGAAACACTTAACTACTTCTGGAGGCAATTGTAAAGTTTCTGCTTATTTCGGTGGCGATGTATTAATATATCAATGGGAAGGGTGGAAGAAACATCATCGAAAAGGAGGTAGGGCAATGTTCAATACAGATTCTTGGTTAAAAAAATTATCAGGAGCTAATATCATCGGTCTAGGTAATTATAATGAAATTCTAAAATATATAAAAAATAATTGGTATGAAAACTAAAATTGCAATAGGATGTCTAGTACAATGGTATGAATGTGATATCATAGAAGAATATGTAGAATCTTTAAAAGATGCTATAAAAAATTATGATGGCGAAGTTACAATTGATTTTACTATTATTACTAATGAAGACCTTGAAAAATGTATTAGTGGCAAGAAAAAAAATGAATGTATAGAAAAGATAGGCAGCATTCTATTAGATTTTGATAATGTAAGATTTGATAATAATCTACATACAATAGCAGATTACAGAAGAGAATTTAATGAAATGTATTGTGATCAAGTAGATGTTTTAATGTGGGGAGAGAGTGATTCTTTAATACCAAAACAAACATTTGTGATATTAGATAACTTACACCAAACATCATTACAAAATAATAATCCAAAGTATTTAGCATTCTTTGGTACATGTAAGATGCGGGACGATAGTTGGAAGATAATAGAACATACAGATTTTACAGATAAACCATTTATTGATGGCGATACTAAAAACTGGTGGAGTTTAAGATATTCTATGAAACAATCTGAGATGAATTCTATAAATGAAAGAGTAGAGGATTTGGATGTTAGAATAGCTCCTCAACATAAATTTAACGGATGTGGATTAGTCATATCATCAGAAGTCATAAAAGCAGGAGTTAACATTCCTAGATCAGTTTTCTTTATTCATGAAGATTCTGCCTTTATGTGGATGACAAATAAAGTGTTAGGAAATATACCTCAATACATAATCAAAAACATATTATTAGTACATAATAGAAAACATCCTAATAAAAGAATGTATATCAAAGGTGAAGAAGGTATTGAAAAGACAGACCCTGGCGCACAAAGAAAAGTTCATGATTGGTACACAAAAGCAAATAAAATGTGTGAACAGAATTATTTAAACTTATTCAATCCAAATTATAAATCATTTACATGGAAAGACGTATGGAAATAGAACTATGGATGGATCCCAGAGAAAAAGAAATGATATTGAAATATCTACAACCTAATCATAAAATGTTAGAATGGGGTTGTGGAGGAAGTACTGTTACATTTTCGCCTTTGGTAAAAGAATATACTAGTATAGAACATAATTTAGATTGGTATGTTGAAGTACAAAATAAAATTGAAAGGGATAATCTAAATAATATAGATTTTCATTTGATAGATATTTCAAAAGAAGTTCCGACAGCAAAAAAAGCTTTCTATGACAAACATGCGACAGCATTACATAGATTAAGTAACCTCGATACAAACAATATACCGGATTTGGAATATTGTATATATCCAAAGAATAGATTTATATTTCATGAGTATATAGATCTAGTTGATAAACTAGATACTAAATTATATGATATAGTATTAATAGATGGGAGAGCTCGAGCAGATTGTGCATTTAAGATACTAAATTATATACATAAAGATTCTATAGTATTTATACATGACTATTGGGCAAGAACAGAATATCATGTTATTACAGAGTATTATGATGTTATAGATTCTATAAAGGATACTACTCAAACAATTGTCGCATTAAAGAAAAAGAAAAATTTATGAATATAGCATGGTTTTCAGAAATGACATTTGATGGTAAGATAAATCGCTATCATAAAAATATGCGTACGGAGTATGCATGGTGGGTAGCACAAGATGCAATACACCATAACATTTTAAAATTACAACAGTTACCAGATAACACTTATGATTTAGGAGTAATTATTATTCCAAAACATGTTGAAAGATTTATGAACTTTGATGTAGTAACTGAACTAAAAAGAGTTTGTAAGAAATATGCGTTTATGCAAGAAGGTCCATCATGGTATTTTCAATCATTACCATTAATACAATCTTTATGGTTTTTCAATATAATGGCAGGAGCAGATTTTGCATTAGCTCATAATGATCGAGATAAGGAATATTATGAAGGACTTTTAGAAAAAGAATGTTTTATTAATCCTACATTGATGATTGAAGATCCAATTGATACTCATACTTTAACTCATATTAATGATAGACAAGATATAGTTATAGGAGGTAACTTAGTACGTTGGTATGGAGGATTCAATTCATTAATGGTAGCTAGTTCTTCTGGAGAAAAGATATATGCTCCACAGATGGGTAGAATGGAGAAGGCTGAATTAAATATAGAAGACATAGAACATTTACCATATATGGAATGGGATGAATGGATTGTTAGATTGAGCGACTTTAGATATGCAATACATTTGAATCCAAATTCAATTGGCGGAACTTTTTACTTGAATTGTGCATATTTAGGTATTCCTTGTATAGGAAATATACACGCTAATACACAGAGGATATGTTTTCCAGATTTATCAGTTGAGCCTGATGATATAAAAAAGTCAAAACAATTAATGGAAAAACTTAGGAAAGATGAAGAATTTTACTTATATTGTAGTAATAAAGCAAAAGAATTATATCTTAAACATTTTCATGAATCTGTATATAAAGATACATGGAATAATCGTATAGAAAAAGTGATAAGTAAATATTAAATATGAACGTAGTATTTTGGGTTGGCGTAAAGAGTAATAATCCTACAGTATGTGACAAACATGGTAATTTTGAGTATTTTGAATATTCAAAATCTACTTGGCAATATTGGTGTAAAAAGAATAATGTTGAATTTATAGAATATGACACAACATCATATGATACTAATGATCATAAAGTTACATGGACACGTTGGTTTGAATTAGAATCAATATTGAAAGATATAGATTGGAATAAGGTAGCAGTTATCGATGCCAGCTATATGATAAAGTGGGATGCTCCTAATTTCTTTGATATGTGTTCTAACAAATTAAATGTATTTCAAAGTTTAGAAAACATAAGATGGATACAGTCTGGAATAGATGGATATAGATCAATGTTCAATGATATGGAATTTGATATCAAAAGATATATTGATTGTGGATTTCAAATATTTTCAAAATCACATCTATCATTTTTACTAGATTTAAAAAATTATTACTTTGACAATTATGATATGATATGTCAATTAGAAAAGGACATAAAGAAAGGTACAGATCAGCCAATATATAATTACATGTTACAACAAAACAATATAGATTTTGAATTTTCATTAGATCCATCATTTAATATTAATCATATGACTAGATTTGGATGGTTAGGACATAATTGGCAATTGAATGATAAAACACCATATTTTATCAAGTATGGTAATATATGGAAATTTTCAGGATTTGATAGAAAGATGCGAAATCAATTAATGTCTCAAACATGGGATATAATAAAAGAAAACTACATATGAAAAATGTAATCTTCATGATAAATATCGTCAAGGACGACCGATCAAGAAATCAAGGATATGATTATTCTATAAAGAGTTGGCAACAATATGCTAAAAAATATGATTGTGAATTATTTGTCTTGAACGAATTAGTAGCTGATTTAGAATATATGACACCACATTGGACGAAAATGTATATTTTAGATATTTTGGATGTAAATGAAATAGAATATGATCAAGTATTATATGTAGATTCTGATACAATCATTACTCCAAATGCACCGAACATATTTGATATATCAGAGCATAAGTTTTGTGCAGTTCCTAATTTTGGAGATAAGGATTGGATGATACGAAGTATGGAAAATTATTCATATGAACTATTTGATAATTTTAAATTTCCATACTTTAATTATTTCAATTCCGGAGTAATGGTATTCAATAAAAGTCATAAAGAATTTTTCAAATCAATACAACAATTTTATGAGACTAATCGATCTAAAATTACATGGATGCAAAAACATTATGGTGTAGGCCATGACCAGCCAGTATTCAATTTCTTTGTTAATAAAGAATTGAAAGATGAATATAAAGTATTAGGGTATGAATGGAATATGCAAGACCTTAATAGATCTGAGTTATTAGGAAATGATTTTATGTTTACGAGGTATGGATATGTTTGTCATTTCAATTGTGGAATAAAACCAACGCCTGGTGCATGGATGCAGGCGACATATGAATATTTATATTAAAGTTACTTATATTATGAAAATTAGTTTAATACAACCAGGAAGAAATAATCTTAAATACCTTAAGTGGTCTTATGATTCAATAAGAAAAAACCAAGGCAACCATGAAGTAGAAATTTGCGTAGCAGATGACTTTTCAAATGATGGAACTTGGGAGTGGTGTGAATCTATGATGGAGAAAGACTCAAACTTCAAAGCAATCAGAAACGAAGGACCAACTAGATTAGGGCATACTATATTATATGATACATTAGTTAATGAAGTTGCAAGTCACGATGTTTGTATGATATATCATGCTGATATGTATTTAATGCCCGGTGCAATAGATCAAATAGATCATAAATTAAAAGAGAAAACAATTGTATCTCTTACAAGAATCGAGCCGCCATTACATCCGCCTGGTCCAGAAAAGATGTTGATTGATTTTGGAATAGAACCAGAAGAGTTCAGAGAACAAGAATTATTAGAATGGTTTAAAGACGTACAGTTACAACAACTAACAAAAGTAACAGAAGGTATATTTGCACCATGGGCTTTCTATAAAAAAGACTTTCAAGAGATAGGTGGCCATGATCCATTGTTTGCTCCACAATCAAAAGAAGATACAGATATATTCAACAGGTTTCAATTGAATGGTATTAAATTTATACAAACATGGGGAGGATGTGTATATCATATGACATGTAGAGGTTCACGGTTTGCTGATGGAGCCAAAAGAAATCCGAATGGTGAAGTGTTCATGAAGAATAGAGAGACAGATGAATGGTTAAAGCAAAATCAAAAATCAACTAGAGAATTCATTAGAAAATGGGGACATTTTTGTTTACATGATAAATATTTAAAACCTATGATTCCTCCCAAGTATGACATTGGATTCATTATAAAGAATGCTAATTTAGGCCTGTTAAAAGTTCTTGAACCATGGTGTAGTATAATGTATACAGATAACAATAGGATGCAATATATTACAATAGAACAACCATTTACTTCATATAATTTATTAGATAGAGTACTTCCATATGATAATGAAAAACAAAATGGAATACTTATTGAAATAGATGGTAGTAGATTTAGTCAAGATGATCTTAATTATATTCAAAACATATCTGCCATCATTAATGACAGCGGAGAAATAGGACAATTTGATCTTGGAAATTTACATATCACAATAATTAAATTAGAAACATACGAAAAAGGCTTAATATGCGTATCTTAGTAACAGGTGGTGCTGGGTTTGTAGGAACAAATTTAGTTAATAAATTAATTAAGGATGGGCATCAAGTAACTATCATTGATAATTTTTCTACAGGGAAAAGAAAAAATATTAATTCTGCAGCATATTGTTGGGAACAAGATATTGCAACAGTAGATATAGATACTTTATATGAATACATAAAGAATGTAGATATAGTATTTCATTTAGCAGCAATAGCTAGAATACAACCATCATTTGAAAGACCGGCAGATTATATTGAAACTAATTTTACAGGGACTTATAATTTGGTAAGAGCATGTTGTCATCATAATGTTCCAATAATTTATGCGGGGTCATCATCACATCATTCAGGTAAATTTTCAAATCCATATACCTTTAGTAAAGATATGGGTGAAGAAATTATTCAGTTATACCAAAAACATTTTGGGTTAAGATCTTCGACAGCTAGATTTTATAATGTATATGGACCATATCAACTAACAGAGGGAGGATATACAACTTTGATCGGACGTTGGTTAAGTAATATTGAAAGGCAAATGCCTTGTGAAATATATGGCGATGGGACTAAAAGAAGAGATTTTACCCATGTTGACGATATCGTAGATGGACTAAATAGAATCATGAAACAACAAGCGTATGGATATGAATTTGAATTTGGTAGAGGTGAGAATTATTCTATAAAAGAAGTAGCTGATATGTTTGGTGTTATAGCACAATATGGACCTGACAAACCAGGAGAGGCACAAGAAACTTTAGCTGATTATTCGTTAGCATCAGACATATTAGCATGGGAACCAAAAATTAATTTAGAAGATTATATAAAAGAAGAAGTATGAAAAGTATAGGAATTATAGGACAAGGATTTGTTGGCACAGCTGTTAATGAGGGTTTAGCAAAACATTATAAAATTGAAACGTATGATATTGTTAAAGATAGTACATGCTCTTCATTAGAAGAATTATATAGTAAAAGTAATATTATATTTTTATGTTTGCCAACGCCGATGGAAAAAGATGGATCATGTCATTTAGGAATCATAGAACCAGTGTTAAAAGAATTAAATGAATTAGGTAAAACAATAGTTGTAGTCAAATCAACAATTCCTCCAGGTACAACTGAAAAATGGAATAAAAGGTATACAAATATTGATATAGTATTTAACCCAGAGTTTTTAACAGAAGCAAATTCAATAGAAGATTTTAAAAATCAAAATAGAATTATAGTAGGTGGTCCTAGACCTGCAACAACTAAAGTAGCTAGAGTATTTAGAAAAGCATTTCCAAAAGTTCCTATCATAAAGACCGGGTCTACTTATGCAGAAATGGTTAAGTATGTTACTAATACTTTCTTAGCAACTAAAGTATCATTTGCAAATGAGATGTATGAAATATGTGAATATCTAGACATAGATTATGATAAGGTAATTGAGTACGCAATGCATGATGATAGATTAGGTTACTCGCATTGGAACGTCCCAGGTCCAGATGGAGATTTTGGTTATGGCGGACATTGTTTTCCTAAAGATGTAAAAGCATTAATAAATGTGGCACAAGATTTACTTATTGAACCACATATGTTAATAGCAACAGATAGTAAAAATAATAAGATTAGAAACAATAGAGACTGGGAAAGCCAAAAAGGAAGAGCAGTAATATGAGATATTATATTTTATACCCAGGTAATACAGAAGCCGATACAGTTAACTCCGTCAATCAATTAGGAGATGCGTCATTCAAAACATTTTGGGCACAGCGAGGATTAAATATATTGATGAATGCTGTAGAACAACAAGGTAATACAGATTTTATTGGTCAATATGCAGACATAGATAATTTTATTATTAAAGATGAGAAAGGAAAGGATTATACAATTGAAGAATTTCTAGATAAAATTAAAAAACTAAAAGTTAGAATACAAGAGTAATGCCAAAGATTAGAATTGATAGAATAGATGACTATCAGCCATATAAGCAAAAAGTACCTAGAAGGAAAGAACAAAAGTTCGAAGAGTTCAAACGAGATTCAAGCAAAAGAAACAAACGAAATAAAAAAAACCCATTAGATCAACGCTCCTAGGATATTTATTATAAACCAAACAATAATAAAGGAGAATTGGGATGTATACAAGAGAACAAATCATGAATGTAGTCGAAGGAATGGGCTATAAATATTTTCATGATAACGGTAACAAATCATATGATGTCAATATCATAGGAATCAGAAATTCTAAAACAAAGGGCAGAGTTACAAATGCATTTGATGATTTAATAACTATCGCATATAAGAAAGAAGATGGTGAATGGATGTATCATGAATTTGCATGTACAACTGATCCAGGAACTCATTGGGTAGAAAATATATTAAACCCTGACGGTGTTGCAATACTTAAACCAGGTCAATATAGAGGTTCGCATAAATTAAGATTACACCAAGGTAAATATTTAGCATTAGGACAAAAGAAACCAGTTAAAGTTTATAGAGATGCAAATTTGGATGGTAAGTATGATCTCATAGAAGAAAGTGTTAAGGAAGGAATATATGGAATCAATATTCATAGAGCAACTTCCAGAGCCGGCGGCAAATCAACAAGAGTGGATAAATGGTCAGCAGGTTGCCAAGTAATTGGTAGTAATGATGATTGGCATGAATTTTTAGATATATGTCAAGTAGCACGTGAGATCCATGGTAATTCATTTTCATACACATTAATTGAAAGTAAAGATATATCATAATGATTCGTCTAACTATAAAGAAAGGTGTACAAACAATACAAGAAGTATGCGAACACTGTCAATGCAAAGTTAGAGATTTGACCATTGATGATATAATGGTTAAGCCAAAAGCATTAGCCGGCGTTACTGTTAGAGATACAAAGGGAAATGAGGTAACTCGTACTACTCCTAGAGAGAAGTGTTATTGTGATCATTGTAGCCATGATTAATAGTTAGTACCATATTTATATAAAATGATAAAACTAAAAAACATATTGAAAGAAGGAAAGGTACTATCAGTATTTGATTTTGATGATACATTAGCTAAATCCGATGCATGGATATATGTCACACGTAATGGACGTACTATCAAAAAGTTAGATCCTGCAGAGTTTGCAGTATATAATCCAAAGCCAGATGAACAATTTGACTTTAAAGACTTTGATAGGAAATTACAGAATCCTAGATTGATAAAACAAAATGCAGCGTTATTGAAAAAACAATTGGATAAGGCTAGAAGATCTTCAAGAGGAGCTAGAAAGGTAACTATATTAACTGCAAGAAGAATAGGCCAACCGGTTACTAGTTTCTTAAAGACAATAGGAATAGATGCATATGTAGTTCCGTTAGGAAGTTCTAATCCAATACATAAAGCAGATTGGATAGAGTCTCAGATCAAAAAAGGATACGATACAGTATACTTCATGGATGATAGTCCTAAGAATATTAGGGCAGTAAATAATATGTTAAGGAAATATCCTGGAGTTAAATTTATAACTAAATTAATAAAGTAAATATTATGGCAAAGAAAAAAGGTATAGATGGGAAAGCATGTTGGGACGGTTATAGATATGCTGGTACCGAAGATGGTAAAGATAAATGCGTTAAGGTAAGTGAATCACTAAGATTAGAGATATGGGAACATAGTCAACCAGTACTATGGCAAGAAGCAGAATACCAAGGCAGAAAAGTTAAGATAGGCAAAGTATCTAGAGGTGGAACAAAGAAGTTTCAAGTATATGTTAAGGATGGTGATAAAGTAAAGAAGGTATCATTTGGAGACACGACCGGACTTAGTATTAAAACAAAAGATCCTAAAAGAAGAAAGTCTTTCAAAGCAAGACATAATTGTGATTCACCAGGACCTAAGACAAAAGCTAGATATTGGTCATGTAGAATGTGGGCAGGACCAGATTCAGTTAAGAATATGTTAAAGAAATAATGTCTCATAAAGTTTTCATACGTCATACATATATCTACAAATGTAGTAATAAGAAATGTGCGGGCGAATGGAAAATAAATGAAGCAGCAGATCTAGAAAAATTAAGATGTCCTCATTGTGGTAAACATGATACTGTAGAGTATGTTATGGTCGACCAAAGAGAAAAATACAATAGAAGATGGGAATGATCCGGAAATTATTAATAATGTTTGGTAACCTATTCGATCTAGGTTGGTATGCTGATAAGATAAATACCAAGTTAGGATTATATGAATGGGCAAAGAAAAGTAAGTTCCGTAAATGGCAAGAAGGATTGACAGGATGGAAGTTTTGGACTTGGCAAATAGTAGGCGGAATAACTTTTGTAATTATTTTTGAATTTATTTTTAATAAGATAGGCATAACAATGTTACCATGGCGATAAAATTAATAGACATATTATCAGAAGGAATATCTAAAAATAATGTTCAGGCTATCATAGATAGAATACTTCCACAAATTATTGATAACAAAGGTACGGGTAAACAAGGCAAACCAAAAGTAGAACTACACTCAGATATTTATGCTAGGTATAGTGGTATTGATGGAATGTCTGGTGAAGAAAGTAAATCATCAAAAGCAGAATGGGTTCACCAAGACAATACAATATATATTTATTATCCAAATATGATGAATGAAGAAGATGTTATCAAATCAGTTCTTCACGAATTTGAACATACATTACAAGACCCTAAACAAAATGATGAGTATAGAGCAAAGGGATACGAAAAGAATCCTAATGAAATATCAGCAAGAAAAGCTGAATTAGATTGGGAAATGTATTCATCAATTGATGAAAACTTTGCAGATGGAAAGAAACCAGGTAGAAAAGGTATATCCAAAAGAGTTGGAATTCCAAAAGGAGCTACATTAACTCAATTAGCTAAACTAGCAAAAGCCAAAGGTGAAAAGGGTCGAATGGCTAGGTGGCAATTGAATATGAGGCGCGGTAAAAAGAAGAAAAAAAGCTAACAAAAGATTTGCCTAATTGAAATATTTTTCTTATCTTTATTTTATAAAAAGATGAAGATATGAAATGTAGTAAATGTGAAGGAACTATTCCAGAAGGTAGATTAAAAATATTACCAGGAACCAAAGAATGTGTTCAATGTTCTTCAACAGAACCCAATATGGTAAGAACAATTATCAC
>Ga0181410_1000454_pt1 | contig 18194 bp, 10 predicted proteins | sample 33SPOviralmetaG_FD_130112 | JGI IMG/M metagenome (GOLD analysis project Ga0181410, IMG submission 130112) | Marine viral communities from the oligotrophic San Pedro Time Series (SPOT) site, San Pedro Channel, CA, USA - 33 SPOT_SRF_2012-06-20 | ecosystem: Environmental > Aquatic > Marine > Strait...
ACAGTACTTAGATTGTAGTCGTAGGCGTATGCAGCGCCAGCATCAAAGCCTTCAAAGTTAGTTGAGTTGGTTAAGAAGTCAGCGTTGGGAGCTGATACAATAAACCCACCCGTCATTTGAGAGACGTTAGCGCCAAACACATCAGAAGGACTTCTATTAGCTGAAGCATCAGCATTAGGTGGATCAACACTTGTCGATCCCCACTGACCTTGAGACTTTGATAATAACTTGACACTGCCTCGGGTTGAGTTATCTCGTGGATCGCCAAATATAACTCTACCATTTCTGTATGACAATCTTTTTCCGGGCAAATTGATGCCGTTGTCTAGCATGATGTTAGTACTGGATTGGTCAACTACATTGTTAACAATAGTTGTGCTTTCGCTGCTATTAAATAAATTTTCTACAATTGTCAGGTTTCTAAAAGATTCATTACCACCCATAGCCCAAACTGCACTCGACCCATCTTCAGATATAGCAACATTCTCTCCTATAAACTGACTTTGACCGCCATCAAAAGTTTTAAGCTCATCTACTGAGTCGCTATTAATTTTATATATTCGTACCCGACCGTTATCGCCCCCAGCTGAAGCGCTGTAATAACGTTCACCAACTATAATACGTCTATTGCCATAACTTTCAGTCATGTCTACACTAACAGCAAAGCTAGTATTGGCTCTGCTTATAGTGCTTCCAACCTGACTCCACGACGAAGGAGCAGCGGTTGTTGTTGGTGGGGCTGTTGTTGGAGCGGGTGTTGTTGTTGGTGGGGCGGTGGTAAACTGATTGTTAACAAGATCAAAGTCGGGGCCGCAATATGTAGCAATTTGAAACTTTTGATCAATTATCACGCTATCTGGAATATCGTCATCAGACGGATAAAGCTCATAAGGAAGAGTTACTGAAGACTTAGATATAATCAAATATCCTTCAGCTGACACTAAACTATAAAAACCGTTCAAACCAGCGCCGCTTCTCCAAATAGATGATTGACCATTCGATAAAAAGGTTATGATCTTATCTACATTGGCATACCCAGCTAGACTATTAATAAGACTATCTGAAGATTCATTATAAGTAATTAATTGAGATCTTTGAGTAATTTGCACAGCATGGTTCCTTTGTTATTTTAAAGATTAACGTCGTAATCATTACCATTTTGAGTTCCAGCGCCCCAATTAACAGAATAAACGGTTCCATCGGGCAGTTCAAATTCATATGATGGATTATCAGATTGGTTTAAAAAGGCCAGTTCATAAAAGTCTATAGAGGCAATAATTGTACCGTTTTTGTAAATGTTTTGCCTTCTAGCAGATGTAGCCCAGATTTCTGGTATACTTGATAAATTGTGAGAATTCCATCTTAATATGTATCCTGCACCAATAGTGTTAAATGATATTGGCTGTGTAGCAAAAATATTATCCATCACAACCCCAGCACCAGCTGTAGTAACTTCGTTATCAAAGGTTGGAGCAGCAGTAGTAGTAGCAATAGGAGGCACGGTTGTAGTCCCAAAAGGTGAGTATGTGTCTGCTAACCCGCCGTTAACAGATGGAACACTATCGACAGCTGTGTAAATCTTTCCAGCCATAAGTTCATGATACTGACAATTGTAATATAAAACACTCGGCGCATCCTGCGGTACAGTAAATATTATAGTGCCGTTTCCTGTGCCATTATTAATAACCCCTGCTTGAGCGTTATTTGTACTTGCACCAGATTCTGTTTTGATCCAAAACGGATGGGTAGCTGCATCTATGTTAAGGTAGTAAGTGAGACCTTTATGTAGATATAGATCAGGGTTATTACTATCTGTTGTGCCACATCCATTAAACCTATATTTATTAACACCGTTATCATCAAATACTGTAACATTAAAATTTAAGCTTTGCGCCGCTGCGTCAGTTAGGGAAAGCATTTGACCAGAAAGCGATGTTAAATCTGTATCAACATCGTTAATGTCTGACCTCAATGCACCGGAAGCGGTAATCAGTTCGCCAGAAACAAAATCTATATCTGATACGTTAGTCGCTATGTCTGATTCCATACCAGATATTAAAGCTGCCAAGTCAGCACTGCTTCCCAATATACCAGCCAAGTTTCCTAGTTCTTCGAGGTCTAAGCTGGATAGGGCATCAATGTCTGCTTGCAAAGCACCAGAAGCAGTGGTGATTTGACCTTGTAGGTTCCCCGACCTAGCAACAGAGTCTACCTCGGTAGCTTTCAAGTCTACGTCAGTTCGCAAAGCTCCAGAGGCCGTGATGATTTCTCCAGAAACAAATGCGCTAGCGCTGTTAACAGATGTCAGAAAAGCATTTAGATCAGTAGCATTAGTGCCGCCAATAATATCATCTATGTCCTGCAAAATTGACAAAATCGCTGTGTCATTTTCAATAACGGTGATTTGAGATTGTAGGCTAGTCCCACTCGCAATCATATCTGCATTCAGTGCGCCAGAAGCAGTAGCGATGTCAGCCTGTAAAGCACCAGAAGCAGTGGTAATCTGAGATTGCAGATTGCCAGACCTAGCAACGGAATTTAACTCCGTAGCTTTTAAATCTACATCTGCCCTCAAGGCTCCAGAAGCTGTGATAAGTTCACCTGAAACAAAATCTATGTCAGACTCAGCAGTGGTGATATCTGCTCTCAAGGCTCCAGATGCTGTAATCAACTCACCAGAAACAAAGTCTATGCGGCCTTCTGTTGGTGCTAAATCTACAGTTATATTATCTATTTGATCTTTGAGAGCGCCAGAAGCAGTAATAATTTCTCCAGACACAAAAGCAATATTAGATGTATTGTCAGAAATTCTATTGCTTAAGTTGCCAGAGGAAGCAACTAATAATCCAGAAACAGTTGCGGAATGATCCAGAGCCGCTTGACCAGAAGCCGCTACCCTGTTAATCATTTCTCCAGAAACTGAGTCAAGATCGTTCTCTAAATTTGTTACATCAACATTGAGCGCAGCTATATCAGTATTCATAATTCCAGATACGATATCAATGTTTCCAGAATTACTTGTTACCTGAGATTGTAGATAACCAGACGCATTTAAGTATTTAGTATCCAGATCAGTTACTGAAGTGTCAAGAGTGTCTATAGAATCTCGAAGAGCGCCAGACGCAGTAATCAACTCCCCGGAAACAAAACTCATGTCTCCAGAAACTACCGTAATCTCTCCGTCTAAAATGCCAGAAGCAGACATTAACGTTTGAAAAACAGCGTTAGAAAATAAATTTACATTATCAATGCCGCCCTGTAGAACTCCAGAAACAGTTGCGAGTTCTGTGTCTGTAGTAATTTCTGTCTCGTCTGGAAATAACTGATAAGGAAGAGTGGCTGAAGACTTTGAGTGTATGATGTATCCAGTATTAGGTTGCAGATCAGTTAGCCCCTGAAGGAAAGACAGGCTTGAAAAGTCATCTAAATAGCCTATATAATTCCCGTTGGAATCAATGTCATAAATCTTGTCAACATTAGACACGTTGCTAAGTCCAGATATTGGTGTGGTGCTTTGACCTATGTAAAATGATATTTGTGTATATTGGGTAATCATGATAAAGTTATACTCCTGTAATTGCCCCCAGAGGACAGCGACCCATCACCAAATTTAAGATTGTTATAAGTTCCAGCGTCTGCTCCAGACGCAATTGTAATATTAAAGGGCTTATCGCCAGTTACATATTCTGTTGGTAAAGTAACTCTACTTAATGCAGAGCCTCCCCTTGAGATAATAATTTCAGACATACTATTAGTATCAGAGACGGTGGCAATCTCTTCATATTCTATTTCATCTCCAGCGTTACCATAAAATACCACATAGTTATCAGCTATAAAATTAGAAGAACTTCCAATGGTTAATGTAGCCGTAGTGGGAGCTATCGTGGTAGTCGTTGTAGGACTATTATGTAAAAGCAAACCATCTGGAAACTGGCTTGAAGAAATATTTTTCATAAATGTGTGGTCCTTCAAATTGTATATTGATATCGTATTACCCAAAGAATTTGACGCATAAAGTAACTTAGCCACGCTGTCTACAACTAAAGATGTTGGGCCACTAGCCGTGTTGGCCCCATCAATTATATTATCAGTATTAATAAACTTTACAATTATCTTGTTAGTCCCCGTGTGATAGCCAAAGATGTTTCCAAATTCTGATATACAATATAACATATTGGCGTTAGAATCATATGATAAATTTAATATCTTGCCAAAAGGAAAATCTATTATTTTATACTGCTTAGAGAATCTGTCAAAAGTATATACACCGCCATTATCAAAGTCGGATATGTAAATATTTTGCGATTTAGAGTCTAAAAACATAGCAAATGGAGCAAAATTAAAATTATAAGTTTCGTATGTGAAGTCTGAAAGATTGATCTCATACATATTACGCTGTATATTGTTTAATACATAGGCTTTGTTCGTCACAAAATCTATGGCTAAATCTGTGGGCAAATGTTTTAGCCTTACAGTAGAAACAAATGTTGAGTTAGCATAATTATAACAAACGAATTCATCAGAAAGGTTGTTTATATAGTATAAAAGATTATTAGACGAGTCAACCTTAATGCCACAAACGCCTTTTTCAGCTGGTACATTTGCTATAGAATTGCTAGGATTGGCAATATCTAATACCGATATATAGGGCTTATTGTAATTGGTAATGAACGCTAAATTAGAAGAAGTGTTTAAAGCTATCTTTTGTGGAAATGCGCCTGATTCTAAAGATTTAATTTGACTAAACGTGCCGTTGATAGTATCCATCTTATCTATACTAGAGTTTTGTGAATGCACCACATACAAATCTTGAGAAGCTAAAGGGTGCATGGTGGTTGTCGTTGTTACCACTGTGGATGATCTTAGTATGTCAGCATATTTAGAGTACCTACTACCACCAAAGTCTTTCATTATAATTGTACGAACTTCTGCATAATTATCAGAAAGGTCAAAAGACCTAACGAATTGAAAATCTTGATTAGCCGTATTAGTAATATTAGTGGAGATAATGTGTAATAGTTGAGAATCATAATCAATTAAAATTTGAGAAGGAACGCAGTTTAATCCTAAAGAGATGTCTCTCCTTCTTTTTTGCGTATCAGCATTAAAAACGCTTAAAAACCCTAGACCAGTAGACGATGTAGAAGCATGAGCTACTAATATATTATTATTAATTTTATCATAGTTCATAGTAACTGGATTTTCTCTAGTGATTATTGTCTTGACAACCTTGTGTTCAGAAACATTAATAATACTAACTAGCCCGTCAGAAGATAATGTATATACAAGATTAGAGTCTTCATCGTAAAATGAATCTATTGGCCTATTTTCGAGTGGTATTCTAATAGTCTGCTTGTAACTCATGCTACTGTTCCTTTTTCCATTCTACATACGTTTTAGGTTCAATAATGCGTTGTGTACCAAAATTATTTACCAGAAATCCTGCCACAGAAATTGAACTAAAAAGAGAGGAGTTTGGCGATGAAACAAAAGTAATCCTACCCTTGTAGGCGTGGGCAAAAGAATCTATTTCTGGATTTGTAAAGATGGTGTGAAAAACATGGTTTGATGGATACTCATCGCTATAGACGGGTTCCCAAGTGTTATTTAAAGAATCATAAGTATAGGTAGTTGTATACTTTTTACCGTTAACTTGTGAGATAGTACATACTTTATTACCATCGTCTTTTATAGATATTGGCCCTCCTGCTCTATATTGCGCAGAAGATGAAGATATAACAGATTTATTTATAACCCAAGAACTGCCATCGTCTTCATACACGTATATTGGACCGTAATCTCCAGAGTAGCTAGCAGCTATAGAGTTTCCATTATAATTTAAATCAAAATTATTGACTGAATAACCACTTGGTGGAGATATAGTATAATGAAGAGTCCAAACAGGGGACGAGGGATTGCTATTATTGAGTTTATAAATATTTATTGAAGATCGGGATTCGTTAGAAACAGCCAATACAGATCCAGACCCGCTTAAAGAAATCTCTTCACCTAGTTTGCTATCTGTATCTAAACCCACTATGGTGTTAGACAAGGAGTATGTTCTAGCGCTAGTTGTGGAAGTGTTTTTATAAATTCTTACTATTCCGTGATTTTCTTCAACTGAGTTGTTAACACTATGCAAAGAAGATGATGCCGCTACCCATGAGCCATCAGTAGATAGCGATATATTTCGAGGAAATAATTCGTAATTTATAACGCTGGGCAAGTTTTCAGTTTCAGACCAAACACCTCCGACATAATTATAAACAAAGATAGCTCCATTGCTAACGCTGGAAGTATTAAGCTTAGGGGCCGCAACTAATACAGTAGTTCCATCATTAGAAATTTTTACAATCGAACCAAATTCTATGCCCATTCTATTATTCATAACCTTGGGGTCTCCAACCCTCACTAGAGATCCAGAGGAGATTTCATATACTGAAAGTATCACAGACGGAGGATCTTGTGGTGGAGAAGGCTCTACAATTGCTGTGTATTTCAGATTATCAGAAAAAGACAAATATAAATTTTCATCAGTAGAATTTTCAGAAGTGAAATTTGGAAGAGTGTCATCAGGAACTATTGTCTTAATGTTCTCCAGTAACACAGAGTAAGTCTTGCTAGCTGGACAAACATATATTTGGTCTCCAGCGAGAACAAAACTAGATACGCCACTTATGGAATCTAACTGTTCGCCCACTCTGTCGTTAACATCGTAAGCCACTACGTCGTATGTGGTCTCATCTAATTCGCAAATAATACTAGACTGAATAGATCCAACATATATCTTGCCAGCCTGTGTGAAGATTGTAGTTGGGTTGTAAAGACCGTATTGAGCTAAATTTACTCTCCTAGTAACCTTAGAAGAATCGCGTTTAATAACTACTAAATCTCCACTGTCACCCACATAAATTATACCAGTAACTGAATCCACATGAATAGCTGAGTAAGTATTAGTGGAAATAAAAACAGAGTCTTTTAAAGTCCCAGTTTTAGAATTTACTTTTCTAACATGTCTGTTTTGTAGGAAATGTAGATTATTTGCTGCGGTAATCGTGGAGAATGTATATGGAAAAGTAGCGCTGTCTTCGCTAATTACAAGATAGGTTTCGCCGTCGTCTAAAGTAGTAAAGGCTTTACCTCCAACTTTACTCCATGCGGAATACTGACCATTAGATATTTTGTAGATCTGGCTAAAGTTAGCAATATTTGCTGTATCACTTAAGTCCAAGCTATCACCAACATATCGAACAATTGCTGGAGATGTTGAAATTGAAATTTCTGCTGGAAAATTTTCAGTATCAGAATTTACGGTGTAAGGAAAGGTTGCATCATCTTCAGATACAAACAAATACCCCTTTCCATACTCTAATGCAGGAAAAGCCTTACCACCATCTTTAGTCCAAGCTTGGTAGCCACCAGTGTCACTCAACCTGTAAATCAGCTTGATATTGTCAAGAACGCCAGCAGAAAGATCGGCTATAGTGATACTAGAAGTAGTATCGAAGTGTTGAACCAGCTGTAGGCGAGCGGTTATAGCAATACTCATGCATCAACCCTTCCGTTTGCGAGAGTAACTATTACAGGAGATCCAGAAACTGGCGTGTACCTAATAACTTGTCCCGCAAAAGCAGCGGTGGCTGTAAAGGTAAACACGTAGCTGCCTTCAATGAAGACGTTAGTATTTAGAGCAAGATCTTCTACTGTAGAAGGAATATTGTAGTCTAACTTAGCACCTTCAGGGGCTAAGAAGGTTACGCCATTTGTCGTATCAGTAGCTTGTCCGTTTGCAGCTGCTGTAAGTGAATTTGTAAACGATGAAGGAGGAGCTGTAGTTGTTGTATTCGACATCTTAGAGTTTCCTATTGCGGTAGTAAAGTCATAACCAGCTTGTGGGAAGTCCCAATCAAAATCAGTAGAGATCAAAGTCAAAACATCTTTATTATCAGTGGTTCCATCTCCAAGCTGTCCATAATTATTTCGTCCCATTGCATACATGTCTCCAGCAGCACTAATTATAATACTGTGGAAGTTTCCGGCGGCAACCTTATTCCAGTTTCTTTCTAGTCCAAGGCGCGTGAATGTATGAACTGGTTCTTGTGTTATTGTGGTAGTTGCAGGATTTGTTCCGACTCCCGGCACTATTGTCTGAGTGATTCCAGCTCTACCTATTTGACGGAATTCATTGTTGCCGCAAACATAAAGTTCTCCAGCATTGTTAATAGCTAAAGAGTGTTGATATCCAGCAGCAACGGCTTTCCAGTTATCGACTGTTCCAGCGTTAAGTATAACGTTGCCTCCAGTGTCTCTCTTAGAAATCTGCTGTGGAGAATTTTGGTTTTCAAACAGTGGGCTTGTGCCTTCTAAGCGATGAAGTCCTAGTTGACCAGCATCATTCCTACCCCAAGCAAAACATTGACCTTCAGAGTTTAAAGCTAGAGTATGCATGTAGGCAGAAACAGTTGTCCAGTTGTTTTCAACACCAACCTTGGTTGGGGTCAGAACGTCTGTGAAAGTTCCATTTCCTACCTGTCCGTATTCGTTAGATCCCCAAGCGTATAGCTCTCCAATTGAACTAATAGCTAAAGTGTGAGCAGTGCCGCAGAACACTTTAGACCAAGTGACATTTGCAGCAATTCTAGTTGGCGTCAAGACTGTGGCTCTATTGCCGTTACCAAGCTGACCAAGATTGTTAGCACCCCAAGTGTAAAGCGCACCAGTTGAATCAATCGCTGCGCTGTGATGATCTCCAGCAGCAACTGAACTCCAATCTTTGCCAGAACCTATCTCAACGGGAACTGGAGCGTCAACCTTAGTGCCATCACCAACTTGACCATTTATATTCCATCCCCAAGAATAAAGATCACCATATATATCTATTGCAAGAACATGAAAATCTCCAGCTGATAGCTCAGAAACATTACCTATATCCAATTTAGTAGGAGATAGACTGAATAATTCACTAGTTCTATATCCTAATTGATTATTACCATTATAACCCCAAGTGTATATAAAGTTTGAATAGTCTGAGGGAGATAAGGTAGTAGTTGTAGTCGTAGTCGTAGTTGTGGGAGCTGCGGTAGTAGTTGTTGTTGTAGCGCAAGAACTATACTCTGGACATCCATTCACATCAACTCCAGTTATCGTTCTCCAAGTTTGATTGCCGCAGTCTGGAGCCAGAGTAGTACAAGATGGTGGATACGTTGTAGTTGTGGTTGTACTCGTTGTAGTGGTGGTAGTAGTAGTTTGAAAAGGAAGCATCTTAATCCTTTTCCACTCAGTACTCGTTTTGAAATATGCGTAAGTATCATCAAACGTTATTTCTCCCAAATCTCCAACGGCGCTAGAACTTGCTATGGTTTCTCGTTTAATGTATGAATTGCCGCTAGGAGCAAACAAGAGAGACTCTAAAGAAATATTTTTGTATTCACTAGCACTGGAATCCCAAATAGCAATCTTGTCACTGGCTTGAGAATCAGAAGAAGTAAGATTGTCGTATAGATTTTCTGAGGTAAGATTAATGTCAGCAGTATATATAATGCCTGAAGCTGTAGAAATATTAGAAGCAGTATAGTATAAAATGTCTGGGGCGTCTTGTGGAACTACAAAAGTTAAAGTCCCACTAGTTATACCATTGCCTGTAACTCCATCATCAAAAACGTCATCTGTGTTAACAACTGGTGCTGTCTTTACATAGAAAGGAGTTCCAGCGGAGTCAATATTAAAGTAGTAGGTTAAACCCTTTTGTAAGAAGATATTTGGGTTTAAATCGGTAGAAGTTCCAACGTTGCTAAATTCATACTCACCACCACTTTTTACAACGTCAAATGTATTTTTGACAGCATTAACATCGGCAGTTAAAGCACCAGATACGGTACTAACGTCAGAATTAACTGAAGTCAGATTGTCATCAATTTGAGATTGTAGATTACCGGAACGCGCGATACTGTCTGTATTGACAGCACCAGAAGCTGCTTGTAGGTCACTAAAGCTGGAATATACAGAACTCAAATCTGGAATGTCTTCTAGAGTTAAATATCTGAATTCAGGGTAGTTCGGATCACAATCACCGGGACAGCCACTTGCGGGTCCAGCAAAAACAGTGCCTTTATTTTGTTGCTTGAGTAGAATAACTTGATCAACAACGCCACTTAGTTCAATTACTAAGTCTGATCCAGTTTCACTATTAGTTTGATTTTTCTCAAAGTGTAACAGCTGGTTTCCACCAGCATAAGTTGCGTCACCATTATTTTGTGCAGGAAAAACAACTCCAGATGAACCTACGTAGAAGCCTGAAGCTTGAACAGAAGATTCAAATCCATTGCCACCAACTTCAATTCCATAAGACGGATTGGGACTCAAGATGCCTAAACGATGATTGTCAGAATCCCACACGATATCATTATCATAATTCAGTATGTTGCTAGACGACCAAAAAGCAAGACCGCTGGCTTGAGGGAAATTAAGATCAGCGACACCAGACCCAATGTATACTGAGTGGGTTGCTGGATATGTAACATAAACTTCTTTAGTACTTTGTGGAAAATCTACCAAGCCATTATTTGCTAAACTACTTCTAGTGGGAAATCTTTGAAGAGAATTCAGACTAGTTGGTTGATCATAGTGAAAAATACCAGAGCCAACCTCATAATTGGTTCCATCGGTTACGGCATAAAACAGAGCATCTCCGCTAGCGTAAACATCGCTGAATGCACTAAAGCCACCAACGACTCCACCTAGAGCAAGATCGCCAGTACCAACTGTTAGGCTAGTCTCTTTGACTCTATCTGCAATAATGATTAAGTTATCTGACATGATTCCCTCTTAATTTATTAGACTACGCTGTTTGTAATGGTTGGTGTAGTTTCTTTGGTTTCACCAGTGACCGTACCATACACTACGATGTCTACTACGGCAGCATCAACATAAGCATTACCGTCATCGGCTATAATGCCTACAGTCATATAAGTTGCAGTTCTTTCCACAATACCAACAGTATTATTTTCAAAGTTGGTAGCAGTGGCGCCAGCAGTACGACCATTACTAGTACCAATAGCTATATATAAAGTGTCGGGAAAAGCTTCTGTAAAAGTAACTTTGTATCTACCAACATGAGTACGTTCAAGAGATGCTATGTTAAATGAGTTATTAACTTCGTTTACGTTAGAAGAATTATTCCAACCAAAAGATATCCAAGCCTTAGCTACACCTTTAGCATTTGCCATCTTTGAACTATCAGCATTGAATTCTACAGTAGATTTAGAACCAACGTTTATGGTCTCATTGCTAGCATCAACATAATCGAACTTAAAGCCTCTATCATTATACGTACTGCCCAAGCTGTCTACATTACCACTGGCATTAATCCAGTTGTCATCTGTAGCAAGGTTAGCAGTTAAATGCCTACTGCCATTAATTGGTATGTACTGCGTGTGTTCATCTCCCGTATCAAGATCCGCTAAGGCGTTATGAGAGATATTAGCAGCGCCGGGATAGGCAACGTACTGAAAAGTATTACCATTATTGGGGAAGCTAATTCCAGATTCTACAATCAAAGATCCAGAATCAGTACTTTGCGGATTAGCCGCTTGTATTTTAACATTTTTTAAGAATGGTGTTTCTGTTTCAAAATCTCCACTTCCTACAACGGTCGTGATAGATAAAGCAACATCCTTAATGTTTTCACGAACGTCTTCAGCAGATATCAACCCAGCATTATTGTTAGCCAGATCATCGTCTATTCGTGTTGTAAGGTCACTCAATTTTCTTGCAGGCATTTTCTATTCTCCTTTAATGTCTAAAATAATTTCCTCTGTGATTGTAACTGTCACCATGTGTACGTCTCACAAAGTCACTGCCGGGACTGTATGGGCCAAGTATAGCTTGCCCAGCAATACTGTTTCCAGCGCTATAATCTAAAAGCGCAGATTCATATTTAGAGCATAAGTCTTTGTACAAGACAACTAACGTTGAGGCAACTCCACGCAAATCTATAGAAGAAGGCCCATCTTTTATAGATATCGCGTTTCCAGATTCAGATCTAACCTCACTACCTAATATTATACAGGATGTCTTTAGGGATAACAGCGTAATAAAATCATTATCTAAGGTAGCAGACGCAGTTGGGTCTGGACTCAAAGAGGTTCCAGAAATATCAATCGTGTAATCTTGCGAAAGGTCTACCTGAGAAACAATCAATTGAGCAGCAACCAAAACGGTCTTTTGTACTCTATCATCTGAGAAAGATGGAGAAGTTGCGTCTAGGTCATTCAGAAGATGACGAACTATAGTTGTTATATCTGTCTGCCAAGACATGTCTGACCTTTCCGTTGTAAATGCTGTAATATACTAGTTTATACACTTAACACTGAATAATATTAAATTGGCTACTAACTGAAATTGGCCTGTATTCACTACCTATTTTAATTGCTATAATATAATCACCCTGCTTGATAGGATTGTGAACATCTCTATGTTTGATACCAGCCGTGCCTCCCCCCACAAGGTTGAGAGTTCCATTCTGAGGGGTGTTTATGCTAGAAGCTTTAGGGATATCAGATGAAGCGGTTCCCTCTATTACAAGGCTATCTAGGCGGGTTTCTAGGGATTGACGGTCGCTATCCAGCTCAGACAATGTTTTATCGCTACTCTTTGGCCCGCTTTCGATAACGGTTCCATCAGCAAACTTTATAGATCCCAAGACCTTTAAATGTCCACGAACTTCTGCGTATGGCCCGCTGGAGTTGTCATAATGAGTAACTGGTATATTTAGAGGAGCATGGGAGTGATCTAGAGTGAATAATGTATTTTCTTGATTTCCTTTGAATTTGAAATTGAGCTGCGTATCCGTATGGTCTGAGCCATCTGTGTCGGAAACTAATATTTGGCTGGAATTTAACTCTAGCGCCTGAGTGTCAGAGATATTTTGTATTTTAAGCAGACCGTTAGTAGGAAGCTCTAGGAAGGTCTCAGTCAGGGCAGGACCAGTTTTACCCCTGAGCAATGGAGCGTCGTCGCTAACACCAAGAACGAAGTTGTAATCAGAATCCAGTGAGTTTCCTACATTTGGACCAATACAGATATTATGACTAAGGGTCGTGGGCGTTTTAAACGTGTCCTTACCAATTGCTACATTGTTTGACCCAGTAGTTATTGACTCTCCAGCAGATGAACCATAAAAAGTATTTTGACTACCTTCAGTAATTGACTTAAGTGAAGAAGCGCCAAATCCAGTATTTTCAATACCAGTTGCAGATTCTTTGCTTGAAAAAGAACCTGAGCCTCCGCTGGTGTTTTTGTTGGAAGAGAATATTAAGCCATCGTCTGGATTAGAACTGTTCCTAACCAGATTAAACAAGTTGCCAGAGCTGTCTATAAACATTAAATCTGAACTTTGATTGACATCCCCTTCTCTTTCTTTTACGAATAGAGATCCATAATCTTCAGCAGAAACGGGCGCTCCACTCGCATGATGTAAGCCAATTGACGCTTCCGTATTTAGAGCATCTCCTACAGCAAGATAAAAATTGTAAGACCCGCTAGTTTCATTCAGTATCCCAACCGAAGAACTTTTAGATCTGATTATACTGGAGTCATTATATGTTATATCTACATAATCTTCAGATAAATGTACTTTTGCGTTTGTGTCTATATTAGACAAAAGAACACCAGCGCTTTTGGACACACCGGAAGATTCGATTTTGACATATGTATTATCAGTAGTCTCTACGTGTAAAGCCTCGTCTGGTAAATCTTCACTGTCTACATTTGTAATTTTTAATAGAGCATTATCATCGTCTCTAGACAATAGAAGTTTATTTAAAGGTTTTCTGTATGGAGAACCTGAGCGCAAGCTGTGAGACTGAATGGACAAGAAAGAATTAGTATCAGTGCTACTACCATGATCTGTATAACTAAAAGCAAAGCCAAGGTAGGGGTTATTAAAGTTGGTGTCGTCAGAACCAGATATCTGACTTAAAAACCTTTGTGATATAACTCCGCTTGATGGAGAAAGAAGGGAAGAAACGAATTCGTTAGTGTTTTCTTGGGCTACAAAATTTATATTACCAAAACCCAAATTATTACCTGACTTAAATGTTCTGTCACCAAAATAAAATTCTGAATTAGAAATGTCTAGCGCGTGACACGTATCGCCAGAGACTATGTTTACGCTGTGTACTCCAGAAGATAAAATATAATTAGATTTAAGATAACACTCTGAACCTAACTCTATGCTGACATTGCTATCCCAGTAAGATTTACCTAAGATATCATTGTTGAAGAGGAAATTATTAGTATTTAAATTGTGTGGCTGAAATGTAAATGTATAATCTCTGTCATCGCTAGAGTGTATAAACATGCCAGCGCCTACAAGCTGTGAGTCGCTGAGATGAGGCGTTACTTCTATGTGAGAGGTATCAGCTATATAATCATAAAGACTATTTGGACCGCCGCCGTCTAGAGATACGTTGAATGCTTGAGATCCTAAATGAATTGTTTTATCTAAATAATGTGTGCTGTGGACGAAGCTAGCGTTACCAATAGTTGCGTTGTTTACTACGTCTAAGTCGTAAGCAAAGACTTTCTTAATCCTATTTGATGTAGACCCTAGATCTACTGCGTTATTAGTCTCTGGAGTCAAGTCAAAGTTAAATGTGACATCTGTACCAGAAGAAAACTTTTGAGTCTCGCTTAAATATAGATTATTAGCCCTAACTGAAGACCAATAGAAATTACTCAAACCTAAATCAAATGAGTTGTGGACTGAGGGAGCAATGTCTCCAGAAGTTTGAAGCGTGGCTGAGTTTGCCAGTTCGTCAGAGTTAATGACAAGTTTGTTACTTTGTAAGTCGCCGTACATCAGGGGCGTTACATTTATGCCACTTGGATCGGCACAGATCGCTGCTTCGTCTACGTCAGCAGATCCTAAGAAAAATTTATAACTATCACTAGCGCCGACATAATAACCAGCACCATGTCCTATAGCTATATTATTACTACCAGTTCTGTTTGATAGCAGGGAGTAGTTACCAACGCCTAAGTTGTTAGAACCAGTAGTATTTCCATAACAACCATAATAACCAAAAGCGTTGTTGTCAGATCCATAAACATTTGTATATAATGACTGAGAACCTACAGCTGTGTTCCTCTCACCTTCAAAATTAGTGCGGAGTGCTGAAAAGCCAAATGCAGAATTATCTACACTTTGATAATTATTAAAATTTATTCTTTCTATAGCAAACTGACCAGCAATAGTAGATCTAGTTGCGGGTGTGCTGTAGTTTTTACCAACAAGATCAATGTCTTGAAGAACAGAAGGGAAAGAGTCAATAATGTCAAGTAAATTATGCCTAAGATGATAAGGCTCAATAGCTTGAGAGGCGTTATCAGAAAGCTCACTTTTGATATTGTTTATTAGCTGGTTTTTGCCTAACAACATGAATCTGTTCCTGTCTGAGAAGTACGCTAATTAAAACTAATTTCTAATGCATTGACATCAAATTTTATACTATCTCCAGTGTAAACATATCTAGGATTATTTAACTCTGCGTACATTAACAGATTGCCAGACCCATGAACCTCATTGTCTAAAATAGCAATACCAGAAACCCAGCCCCAATCACTTAAAGCTGTGTCAAACACAATTTGTGCTGAATTTTTGATAAATCCATTGCCTTCATAAAGAAGATATCCGGGGTTGCTTGCAACTCCACTAGCGTCAAGAGTCTTGGGCGCATAGAATATTGTAGAGCCAAACTGATCAAACGTGTACTCTTCAGCGTCTGCTGGATTAGCACCATTAGCTGTGTCAGCAGCTTCCGCAGAGGACTCTGAGAGATATAAAGGGTAGAAGTATCCACTATGATCAACCTGTTCGCTGTATATAGCAAATGCAGTCAATTCATCTACTCCCGTGTTGTTCCAATTGGAATTACCATTTTGAGACGGGTCGCCAATGTCTACGCGATCATAGCCGGTAGAACCAGTATTAGACTGAGTGGGGATTTCAGGAATTGAAGCGCCGTCATCAGAATCTTTGGCTACATCAGAAGTCAATGCTATGGCAATTTTAGACGGTTTGCTTAGTGGTGCTGTTCTAAATAAGTGATTGAGTACACCAGACTCTAGATAATCTGACAAAGCAGCCATAAGGGTTTCTCCGTTACTTTTCCTATAGGACGTTATCTAACGATATATACACAAAAATAAAGCCACCCCCAAGTTTGAAGGTGGCTTTTTCTTTGATGGTCGCTGTTTCAGCCTTAGAATGAGCCAAGAATGACTCTTCTATTGTCCAAAACGCCAAAGCCAAGCTCTGCGAAACCATAATAGCCAGCTCTTTGCTGACGATGAAGAGTTGGGTCTTCAAAGACTTGCAACTGCTCCTTAACAGGCATTACAAAGCTGTCGTTAGACGACTGATCAAGACCAACAACAAGCTCAGTGTCGCTGGACTCCAATTCTCCATTAAGTGCAGAAGCACTGTCGAAGAACGTAGTGTACTCTTGACCAACGCCAAGCTCGTCAAGATCATGAAGGTTTACACCAAAGATGCGCGTGATAGGAGCGCCACCTTCTGGAGCGGAATAGATTTCGCGGCGAGTTACCTCGTCAACTTGATCCAGACCCCAGTTGCGAACGTCTTCAAGTGCTTCTGGTGAAACATAAAGATCGGTCAGACGACCACGACCAACAGAGGCGCTATTGCCACCACTGTTACGGCGCATAACCGTTTGCATAAGAGAAACGAGTCTCTTGGAAAACATACCAGCAACTGCGTCACCGTCATAAACAAGAACGTTTCGGTCAACTCCAGCTGCGAGAATGGTGTGCCATCCATCATCATTCATCTTCTTAACAAAACCGGCTTCCATGACTTGCATGGCGCGACCAACAATGTCCCAACGTGCTTCTCTTGCGTATCGGAGGAGGTAATCAACCGATGATGCAATGCTGTACGTTGGAATCATTACGTAGTCACCTTCAACCGAACGCTCTGGAATTCTACCATGACCGGGATTGGTATAAGCGACATGTTCGCCTTCAAGTCCGGGGCTGATAAGATCAAGAGGAAACTCAGTTGTTGAACCAGCTTCTACGTTGATGGTTTCAAAGATGTTTCCGAGGATGTTACCAACAAGTACACCCTTTCGGAGTGGAAGCTCAAGAGCTTTAGCGAACTCACGCTGTGCTGCTGATGCTTTATTGATGTCTGAATCCCCTGATTGCTTCAGGAGACTAAGAAATTCATCACTAGGTCTTTCTGTAATAGGCATATTAAATTTCTCCTTAGTTATATTATATTGATCAGGGAAGGTTTACTTCGACTTTGGCGTAACCGTCAGCATCCTTAGCTGATAAGAATCGGCCTACGAGCTGACCATTAGTGCCAACAACGTTAGTAAGATAGCCAACTTCGGAGCCACTTGTGCTGTCCGAAAGATAGGCGGGATCACCAACAGCTACAGTAACGCCAGTTTCGATGGCATCACTTACTACGTACCCCTTGCGAAGCACAGTAACCTTACCGCCCTTTTGAACCTCATCCTTATGCTGGTTGAGGTGAGTTCGTGTAAGATCCTTATCAACAACGTCGTTGAGAAGGAGTCCAGCTGGAACACTATTGGCGTCAGCAGCTTCAGCTGCAACAACAGCCACGCCCTGATCCATTGCAGCGCCAGTTCCAGTACCGTCTTGATATACTACAACCAAGCCGCGATCAAGCGCCGTGTTGCAGAAAAAACTAATGTCAGTCTGGAGTTCATATCTATCTGATTTTAGAGCCATAATTATTTTCTCCTTTAATTATTTGCTAAGTACGTTGTTTTCGAGCCAAGCAGCGACACTTGCGCGTGTGGCTTCAATTTCTTTGTCGTCGTTAGAAGAATCTACCAAGGTAGCTTCTGTAGTTTCTACACCTTCAAGTGCAGCTTCAGCAGCTTCTTCAGCGACTTCTTCAGCCTCTGCTTCTTCTGCTACTTCCTCTTCAGCTTTAACTCCCTTTTTGGGGTCTGCTTCTGTTTCTTCTTCTTCGTCTTTGACAGTCTTTTTCTTTTCGTCCATCTTTGTCATTGCTGCAATGATGGCTTCAAAAGTTGCGTCATCAAAAGTTTCGTAAGAGGCGAGGGATTCTTCAGCTTCTTCAGCTTCCAAACCAAGGTCAAGAAGTGCAGCCATGCGAGCTTCAGCTTTCT
>Ga0181410_1000460_pt1 | contig 18127 bp, 24 predicted proteins | sample 33SPOviralmetaG_FD_130112 | JGI IMG/M metagenome (GOLD analysis project Ga0181410, IMG submission 130112) | Marine viral communities from the oligotrophic San Pedro Time Series (SPOT) site, San Pedro Channel, CA, USA - 33 SPOT_SRF_2012-06-20 | ecosystem: Environmental > Aquatic > Marine > Strait...
TAGAGGAATGTTGTTGTTCAGTTCTCCTAAGCAAAAGTATCAGCGTATCACAAGAGACCACGACGTCTATAAAAATTATATTCAGTTATGGGACAACACCCAGAGCTATTATCATTTAACGGTCGGACTAGCTGAACGTATAGTTGCAAACGAAGACACAGAGTTGGTTCAACATATGTTATCTGAGATTAAAAGAAAAAGTTCGTTGGAATCTAAAGACATCATAGATAGAATCAAATATTGGTTAGAACAAGAACGACTTCATCCTTTGATGTTTGACAAGTATCAAGAAACTATTGATTATTGTGATATGTATGTAAAAAGATTGAACAAAAAAGTCATTCACTTGTTTTGGCTAAATGATAGCTTTGTGATTGATGTACCAAATAAAATAATAGTACAAGAACAAATAGACTTTGACAAATATGTAATTGACAATGGGTATCATTTTGACATCAAAGGTAATACCGAGTTAGCAACGGCACTCAAATCTTTATTGATATAATCAAATAAACACTGTTATTTAGAGGGTACTAGCACCCCAGGTGATGGCTTTGACCCCACTGTACGACCCTTACAATGCTTCGGTTTTATCAATTTAAATAAACTATTTGATATATTTTGGTAAGTCTTGTAATTCAGGAAACACATCACGCCAGTTCTCATTTCTCATATCATCAAGACGTTCAGTAGTTCTATACCACTCTTTTATCTTGTGTGAGTAGTCTGCTTCATCGAGAAATTTTATTAATGCATCATATCTTTTACTTTTACTTTTAGTATTCTTATCCATCCACTCTTGTGCAGTATTATATTTTTCTCTTAACTGATCTTTTAATGGAGCGGGTAACATTTGTATTCTTAGATACGCTGGAGTCAACAATGGATTGATTAAACTACCTTCGTCTTTGATCCACCCTCTTTCGTACCAATCAATATGAAAGTCAGGCACGTGGAAACTGTTAAACACATCAAGGCAAGTTGCCAAAAAGAAATACGCCCTTGGACAGGTATCAAACATACGTTTACGATTATCTTCAACTTGTTGCCAGCTTTGTCCTTTACGTAGATACTCTCCACGTTTGTGGCTAGCGTCTAGACTAGCACCAATTTCTACTTGTTCAAATTTATCCCACTCTTTCATAACATCAATATCTTTATAAGTCATTTGACTGAAGTTAGTATTATATTTTAGCTTGACGTGGAACATTTTCTTTTCAACAAGACGTTTCAATATTCTATAGTGTTCTTCCATTATGAGAGGCTCACCACCTGCAAAATATATTTCTTCTAGTCCGTCCATATATGGTTCAACTTTTTCCCAAAAAGTTTTTTCATCTTTGTATGGCCTAATAATTTTTTTATGATCTGGTTTCCCCCATATCTTCGAATGGTCATCAAACCAACTACTTGATAATTCAGGACCGCAAGTTCTACATTTAAAATTACATATATTTGAAAATCTAAAATCTATGTAAGGTAAATTTACCTTATCAACTGTGCCATCTTCTTTAGTTGATTCTACAACATCCATATGTTTTGCAAGATGTTTGTTCGCCCATTGTCTTGTTGTGGATATATCATTTCTTTCCATTTCGTGGCAACGATCACAGATACTATTTTGTTTTCCTGACAATAAGTCTTTTCTTAATTGTTTTTGTTGTTCACTGTTCCAGGCTTGTTCTAATGTTATTTCTTTTAGATTGCCCATAGGTTTATCGCTAGGACTCATACAGCAAGTCAGTATTCTTCCATCAGGCCACGTATGTAAATGAGTCCAAGGAATCATACAGAAATTTTTTGAATTTAGTAAGTTGTTTTTAGATGAGCTCATTTATTACAGTACGCCAATTCTTTTCAACGATATTTCTAAACACAGATGCGTTGTGTTCAATTTTATCTTTAATTATTTTATCTTGATATATACCCGTCCATTCGTCTGCTGTGTGTTCCATTAATTTTTCTAACTGCAACCACATCGCATCGTATCTTTGAACATAAGGTAACTTATCAAACTCTATATTGTATAGTTCATTATAAGGTTGGAATCCATTTTTTATTAAGAATTTCATAGTTCCTTTACAGCCGTTAACAATAAAAATCTTTCTATGTAATATAGGTTTCCATATTTTTTCAGTTAAAAATGTGCTAGTATCACTGACAATACTTTCATTAACTATTTCAAAACCAGCATAATGATACTGCGTTGGTAATAGTTCTTGGTTAGACTCTTGATCTATTGTTACTGCATCATAGTCAAGCAACAACTCTTGTCCTTGAAATCTAGGATCTGGGAAATGTTTTTTATGATTGAGTTCGCCATATCTATTGATCCAACTAATCCACCCATCTTGATCATAGTTGTTTATGTATAAGTCTGAAACTAATCTAGCTCTATGAGGCTTTGCGGCTCCATTCAAGCATATAAATTTTTTTGTCTTTTTAGCAACATTCTTAGGTTGTGTCAATGTCTTATCGTTAAGATATCCTATTGTTCTTGCTAACAATGAAAAAGGCTGTGGTATCAAACTCACTGGACATTTTTTTAATTCAGATCCTACAAACCATTTACCTGCATTGACTTCTAAGTTATCATCTGCCATTACTAAAGATCCTGATCCGTTCCACCTAACAAAGCAATCAACCAAAGACAACATAAAATCATCTTTCTGTAAAAAATGAATTTCACCTTCGAGTTTTCTAATTATAGCTATATGATGTGTTTCTTCCAGATTTTTATTTGATGTAATCCAATGTTGTATTTTACGAACGCCATTAGACACAGATGATTCTTTATCTAGGTTAAATTCTACGATTGTCTTACTCATTGATTAATTCTCCTAATCACAAATTGGATCGTATTTTAACGAAGCCATTTGTTCTAACCTAGTTTTTGGTTCTCCATTATTTGGTTCAACATCGCTAGGAGAACTGTCATAAAAATTTTCTGTTACTGCAACAGTACCTATATCATAACTGGCTGATATATTTGATTCGTCTGTGGCAGATACTTTAGACTCTTCTCTTAAAATATCTTCCCATTTGTATATTAAGTTAGTTAACTGTTGGAAAGGATAATTCCTAGCAACCATATCGTTCCTGTGTTTCTTTATTTCTTCTAATAGTTGTACTGTGTTATTCTTTGATGTCATTGTCTAGCTTCCATTGTTTCTTTATTTCTGCTTCGGTGTATCTTGGTTTATTACCTTTATCAAATGACCCTACTCCTAGTTTAGCTACACCTGGTGGACACTTCTCTACCTTACCACCTTTTGCTAAAAACTCTTTCATCTTCTCATCTAACTTCTTTTGTAGCTCTTCCGGTGATTGATAATCATCACCTGATGCGTATGCTCTATTGATTCCTTCAAACTTTGGCATAATCCTCCTATGTTATGTTGCCTAACTTCTTTACTCTTCGAAGATGCCTACCACCTTCGAATTTAGTTTTAATAAAAGTACTTATTAGCTGTTGAGCTTGACTAAAACTTGTAAAGTCAGCTCCTATACATAATACATTCATATTGTTGTGTTGTCTACCTGCTTGAACCTCTTGTACTGTTCTACATACATTTGCTCTGATATACGAAAATCTGTTAGCCGCTATACTAACTCCGTATCCAGAACCACACACTAAAATACCGTGTGAATATATGTCAAAATGTTCTGCAAACTTTTTTACGACATCAGGATAATCACAAGAAGCTGTTTTGTGTGTTCCACAATCCCACATTGTAGCTATATCAAACAACGAGCCTGTTTCATAATCACCTGAGAGCCAGTCGCTAATTTCATATTTTAAATCTCTACCTCTGTGATCACTTCCAAGTATTAAATCTATTGTTTTAGCCATTCTACAAACTTCTCCAAATATTCTTCTCTGTTTAGTTTTAAAAAATGCTGTTGATTGTATACAAGATCATCAAATATCTTTATGTACTCTTTGTGTAATATTTCCATATCAAAAGCACATAATCTACGAACACATTCCATTGCCTGATCCATTCTATCAGCTGAGTTAGTAGCTCTATCATATTTTTCTTCTATCAACATAAACTTATCAAATGTTCTGTAACCGGTATCCTGTAGATATTCTAGTGTGCCTCTAGAGCCAAACACCACAAAAGGATGTAACTGTAATATGGGTTGATAAATTTTTTCAGTTATGAATAACGGATCACCTGGAAAGCTATCGCATACGGTTTCGTTGATGATGCTAAAGTAACTGTTTAAGTAATGTTGTTTTTGCATACGTCTTTGATTTAAATTGTTACCAATTGTTTCTGCATCATCGTCTAGTATAATAGGAGTCATTGCCAGAAACTCTTTCATATCTTCTATTGCTGTTTCTAATACTTTTTCATCTTTAGTAAAATCGTTTATGTTATGAGGAACGCCAGGAGTATAATACCTGTTCAAGAAACTAATGTATCCGAGTTTATCATAACCTTTTTTATACAACTGACTAGCAACAAATATTCTGTGTGGTCTTGGATTGGCATTCCTACACACAAATCTTTTTGTTCTATGTTCTTCAAAGTTAACTTCCGATTGATGTACTAGTTCAGCACCTGGATCTATTTCAGTCATTCTGTTTTTACTAAAATACATTCTGTTAGTTTCTATCCAATAGTTTAATTCAAATATATTAAGTCCAAAAGTTTTTATTTTTGAATCAATCTTCTTCTTTTTAAGATATGTTTTAAAGTTTTCTTCAATACGTAAATCGCCAAAAACTATATAAAGTTTTTCTTCTGGTATTCCTTTATCTGCTAATGAATACATAATGTCTTCAATAAATCTTGGCATACTTAAATGAAAACCTTCCGATGGGAACCATAAAAGTATCTTTACATTGTCTTCCATTCTTATTGCTCTTAGATAATCATCATCAATGTAATGGAAAACATTTTCATAGAAGAAACTTAAATCAATCCACTCTGGCTGTATATGATACCAAAAAGTTTGATTGCTTTTTTGTGCGTGTTCTAATGTACATTTGTTATATTTTACTCCTGCATAATCAAACATTTCTTCCATATAATTAAATTTTACATTGCCCCAATTCTTATAATATTCTGGAGTACGTTTCCAATATGGAATACTATTGGCTATAAAGCCATTTTCTTCAGTCTGTGTTTGATACAATAGATTGAGTTCCATTTAAGCAGTAAACCATTTCTTTGCGACTTTTTCTGCAAACATCTGATGACATTTTGTTGAAGGATGACCTACCATTTCTTTCTCTCCGGATATATCATTGATGTACCAACCCTGAGGTGGATTATTAATTTTATCTTCATTTAGATCTCCAGTATAGCCATTATCAATTCCCCATTCGGATAATCCTAATCTGTCTTTATGGAACCAAAATTTATCCCAGTCAATCTTTTGGTACCAAAATTTTAATTCTTCATTGTTATTGATAATACCTTGTACTTCAGTGTCGAAAACTTTTTGCCATAAAAAACATTTTGATACAACACCTCTTGCATCACACACATCTTGGAAATTACTAATGCAATGTAATGTTCTTAGTATTTGATGTGTAAGGTTATAACAATACTTCATATAGTTTGTGAGAGGTTTTGAGACAACTGGGTTTACTCCATCGGCCCAGGCAATGTCACCCGTACTTTTAATCCAAGTGTATTTTCCTTTAGGCACAACAGCATCACTTTCATAGTTGACTTTTCCATCTACTATCAATTCATAACGGTCAATACCTGATATCTGTAATATGGCTATGTCTGGACATCTGGTATGGATAGATTGGATAATATTTCTTGTATTCATTTCATTGCCTCCACCGCCTTCAGCAACGTTTGTTAAATCGTATCCTTGCAACTTTAATTGGTTAGCCCAACTATTTTTTGCGTGTGTAAATGAACAGCCCGAAGTTAATATTTTCATTATTTTATTGTAACGCTTTTCTGATTATTTCTCTAGTGTTTTTTGCATTATGTATAAGTGTATTTACATTATTTTGTGCTATATTTTCAAAGGAACGATAGTCAATATCTGTTTGATTTAGTTCATATAATGCATTGACAAAGTTAGTAAGTCTATTGTGTGGTGCTTTAATTATATCGTATTTCTCGTCAAATACCGTAGAGAAAGTTTGATAACCTCTCTCTTTTAAATGCACTAAAAAATAAGGAGTTGTTAGTATTGCAAAAGGGTGCATATTAGCAATAGCTCTGTAAGTTTTTTCTGTTGGGTGGAAATCTTGATTACCATCAAAGTGTGTTTCAGCGACTATGCTAAAGTTAGTTCTTTGATACAATGCACTGTCGTATGGATATCCGATATAATGGTTATCTTCTATTGTTATATCATCGAGATGATCCTTGATACCAAACATACTCCATTCAAGTCTTTGCTTGAACTGATCGTTCTTGATTAATAAATCCAGTAATGGTTTCCTATTTTGTTTATTTGCTTTTCCTCCTAGGAACAAAAATTTCAGAGCACCAAAGTTAGATTTTACCGTAGGACATTCTTTTTTAACGAACAGTCTGTCATAGGCATCTAGTTCAAACTGATCTATGATAATATTTTTTCTGCCTGGTGCAAAGTGTTCAAAACTACTTAGACTAAAGATAGTGATGTCCTGGTTTGCTTGTAAACTTTCAAATTGTGTTTGTAGGTATTCGTCGTGCGTATATGGATGTTCTCTGATATAAGAATATAGTATAGGTTTTGTGATACCTTCAAATACTGGACTGTTATCTGAACAAGCTACTGCAACATAGTCGCACTCTGTTTCATTGGCAACATATTCGACATCTATAAATCTAGTTGCAGATTCAAATTCGTGATAGAACCTATTATGTCTATATATTTTTACCATATTTGTTTTGTATCTATTGTTTCAGCTAACTTTTTATTATGTTCTAGTTTATGTTTAACTATTTCAAATTTAGTTTGTATTTCTGCTATATCAGTATTGCAAAATTTTATTACTTCATCCAATGTATCTTTTTCATAATCAAAAAACTCATTGAACATTTTAAATCCAAGTTTCTGTAATTCTTCATAGTACCTTGATTTATCTCCTACACCGTAGTATAGAAACATTTGTCCATTCAGCAAAGGCTTCCAGGTTTTTTCAGTAAAAAATACGTGTTGTTCTTCGTGAGTTTCATTAATGATATTTAAAAAGCTATTACTATAAATCTCTAGAGGAACGCTCTTATCATCATTATTCAGTTGGTCTTTATCTTTATCCAAGTAATAATTTTTAAACGTATAACGTTGTGTATGATATCCGTGATCGTAATTACCAACTAAACTAACATAATTATTTTTGATTAAATTATGCTTTTCGCAAAACTGTACGAATTCAATTCTTTTATATTTGATCGCTCCATTAAAGCTACAAAAATGTTTTTTTCTTTGTGTGCTTATTTCTTTTACACTCTGTTGTGCTCGTTGAATATTTAAGAAATGAAAAGGATAGTGTTTTACTTTACCTGCAAAAGGTACAGTATCGATGTCAAGGTCAGCTGTGACAAACGTAATTTTATCTTTGTTGTACTCTTTTAACAGTTGCTCTACTTTGTGCATAACTGGGGTACCATCATTCATTTCAGGTCCTGGGTAATCAGCTTCTTGTATTTCAACTATGACTAATTCATCGTTGTTGCTGTAATGCTTTAGTTCAGGCAAAGGATCGTCACAAAATAAATGTGGAGCATTGTTGCTAGGAGTTGCTTTGTAAAAAGGATCTGTGATTATCATTTCAAGAAAGGTATTTTGTCTTTGATCTTCTTTACTCTTGCAAGAAACTTTTCCCATTGTTCCAGCTCAATATCGTATTCAAAGTTTTGTGTATCATCATTCACTTGCAATAGTTTAGCACCATTTTTGAGATGAAATCTTTCTGCCATAGCAGTCAGCGGAGATAGTGTAACTAATCTATTAAGATGACTTGATTGTTTAATCATTTTGTATACTTCGTTGACTATGTGTTTTCCTCCACCTTTTTTCCTTGCCCATACAGTGTAAGCAACAGCAATGCTACCTTGCTGTCCTGCTTTATGTACAGCCTGTAATGCCGCATCTTTACTCAATATATCCATATCGTTGACAGAAACTGGCACTTCGTTTGTAAAAGCAAAGCACATAACAGCCGCAATTTCTCCGTTGTCATCTTTGATGCCATATATTTTTCTTCCGTAACTTGTTCTAAAATCAAGATTGAGTTCAGGCCTTACCGGATCCTCATTGGTATCGATGTCCTTCAGTTCTGCTAACTCAAACTTCTTATCTTCTTTCAAACTATTCTCCCGTGATAAATGGTTCAATAACACTAATCGCAAATAGGTATTGATACTCTGTAGTTGGATGCCCACCTGGCATTTCATCGTCGCCTTTGTCCTGACACCATTCCTTGACGCCAGCTTTTTTATTATAAAACCACCAATTGTCTTTGTCAATCAGTTTCTCTAGATGTTTGGTCATTGGATAATCTGTATGAAACAAATCGTGATCCCACGCCTTAAAATTTAAAAGCTCTATGTCTCTATTGGCACAGTACTCTTGTACTAATAACATTGATTCAAATGTTTTCATCATCTGATGTTCTCTACTATGAAAGTTTTTGATGTAATCTTTTATCAACTTATTTACTATTTCACTGTCAGTATTCCATTCACTGTATCCACCGCCCGGCTTAATAAAACTTCCGTGAGTACTACAATGCCACTCACCGGTTAATATTTGATTAGTAAATCCTGCGTGTGTTTTCATTTTATCGTGCATTTCTAGATACAACGGATGTTCTTGATTAACATACAAGCTGAATCTATTTGGATCACTCCAACCAACTATACAATGCGTTGCATCATTGTCTTGTAATCCTTTGATGACATTCCTAGCAATTAGTTCGTTATCACTGGCCATTTCAGCTACTATCCTAACTGATGCAATCCAGTCTTTGATGTGGTTGGGCCAAGCAATATTTGGTTCTGTTAAGTGAGCAGTAAAACTATCTCCTCCGGCTACTAGCATTGGTATATCAGTCATTGAATATTCCTTCTAACATTCTCATTGTGTCATTATATCTGTTAATTAAATTTTGTTGATTATGCAAAGCAACATTAATACATTCAATAGGTACTCCTTTATCACAAACTTGTTTGACACTATCTATTGCTTTCACCATTCTTAATTCGGTGCCTTCTTCACTATCATATGATTCGTTTATGTAAGGCTCAAATGTTTTATATCCTAGTAACTTTAATTCTGAAAGATAGTTTGGAGTACTTAATACTACAAATGGATGACAATTACCTATTGCCCTTACAATTTTTTCAGTTATAAAAAATTCAGGATTACAATTATGAGCACCACTATGTGTTTCACTGACTACACTCATAAAAGTATCTAAGAATAATTTCTTATCAAAAGGATACCCACTATAATGTTTGCCATAGTTTTGTTCTACGTCTGCTTCGTCAAATGTTTGTGGCCACCACTCGCAAAACTTCTTCCAATCCTTTTCATTGATGATATCTTTAACTATGTCGTAATAGTCATTTTTATCTGGAAATCTTCTTATGTCTTCGTCTGTTCTTAATAAATTTATTATGCCATTATCTATCAATCTTTTATTCCATAGATGTACTACGTGCCTTAATCTCATATACTTGTCTGGCTTACCATTCATATCAAGGAATGTACGTTGTGGTTTTTTAGATACGGTTTCTGTATCAGTGCATATATCTAAACCTAAGTTATATCTATGCACAAAATCTATTTCAAAATATGGAACTGGAATAACATTTACTGGATATGTAAACAAATCTCTTAAATGATTTGGAATGCTGTTATAAAAATAATATATTAATTTAGGATCGATATTGTATTTTTCAACAGCGTCTTTACCAATCTTGCTTTGCATAACAACGTGATCATCGTGACCAAAAGCTACTTCTCGCAAATAGCAAATAGCCAATCTTGCCTTGCCTGATTGTAAGTCTGGTATTATTTTTTGCATAGCATCAGTTTGCCATAGGTCGTCAATCCCTGATCCATAACAAGCTACCTCATACCAATATTGGTCATCTGGATTACTATCATAGTCAACGTTGTGTAAGAATCTTGAAATAGATTCTAGTTCTTCGTATTGACAGGGATTAACTTTTTTTATTATCATAATGCTGTGATACGATCTTTCAATCTTGTTGCACGATTACCAACTTGTTTTGCCCAACGTGAGTCAAGCATTTCAACTCCTGCTGTTGTCCAGTCAGCTTCATTGACTGCCGCAATAAATTTTTTAAACTTGGACAGCCTAGGTGCACCCATATTGAAACACATATTTACAATTACTTCTTGTGCTTCGGCTGGTAGTGATTCTAAATTTGGAAATACTTTTTTAGCTTCGCTGACGTAAGTTGCAACGTCATTATCAAACACTGCATTTACTCTTTCTTCACTGATTGGTGTTCCTACTGGTTGCCCGTATTCTTCATCCCATTCTGTGATCAGATGTCCTATACCAAATGTTGGGTAACCCAAATGGTCATTGTATATTTCATACTTAACACCCTCATCTATTTTAAGTTGTTCTCTTAGGTTTGCTATATTCATTTTATATTCTCCTTTATAGCTGGTATTACAATTTGTCTAGCATACTCATCGTGATGTATCTTTGTTGGGTGATATCCTTTATCTAGTTCCTGTTGTTGCAGTGTGGTATTTTTTACACACCAGTCTCCTAAAGGTTCGAGCCAAACTGTATTTTGTTTTTGTACTTGTTCGTAAAGTTCTTTGCTGTACTTTAACATCTTATAATTTTCTAATTCTGTTTTCCACCAAAACATAATATTTTTTATGTTTCTTGTATTACAATAATACTGTACTCTGAGAATATTTTCAAGAGATTCCACAAGTGCTTGTTCATCTGAATAGAAATACTTGGCATATGGTTCAACAAAATGCTTATGTATTAATTCGTTTGATCCTGCTGTATGTATGTTGTTTCCACCGGTTTTAACCCAGAAATCCGCTTGTTTAACAGCATCATTATCTATATCTGTATAGTTTCCAGCCCAATCCGGCCAATCGCTGTTAGACAGCGTCTTAGCAAGGATATGCTGTTGATCTATGTAATAGCTCTTTCTGTGTACTCCAGACCATTGACAAATTAAAAATGGATTGTCCTGTTTTTCAAGTTGATGTATAACTGATCTAGCAATGTAATCATTACCAGAAGCACACGAACCCATATTGATTAAGTCGTAATCTTGGGCAACTTCACCAGTCCAAGTCATTTCGTTATTGTAAGTAAAAGAGCAACCGCCTGCTACTATTTTCATAATAACTTACCTAAGAATTTTAACCCGTACATAATTGGTACTGCTATTATGGCACCTGCTATACCTTGATCTAAAAACGAAAGGACCATTGCTATTACTAGTAACAAATAAAAAACATAGGTCTTCCAATTCCATACATAATAGAACCAACCGTGTTCTTCCTTCGTAGGACCAAAGTCTAATTTAGGCTTTTTTTCTTTCATTAGTCTTTCCTGATTTTATTATTATATTTAATTGCTTCGTTTAGGACAGATAAATCAATATCTTTTTCTTTTGCTGTATTAACTATCGCCTGTGTGTCTTTTGGAAAGCAATGACCGCCAAAGCCTCTTTGTTCTGTTACACTACTGTGACCATCTCCTATGCGTTCGTCAATGGTTATAAATTTTCTTACTACATCATAATCAATATCATTCATTGATTCGCAGAGATCAAATATCTGATTAAAGAAACTAACTTTAGTTGCTAGAAAACTATTACGGAAATATTTTACAAGAATAAGTTCCTCTGGTTTAGCAACATCAACATTAATTTGTCCTAGAGCTTCTACTAGTATTTCTCCCCAGAAGTTAGTGTTTCCACCACCTAGGTAAAATCTTTTTGCTTTTTTAAAATCGGCTAATGCTGTCTTGGCACGTAAAAATTCTGGACTAAACGTTATCTGTTTGTCAGGAAACTTTTGTTTTATCTGTCCCCATCCTTCTAGGCTGATAGTACTTTTAATTAGTATTGGTATATCAACATCTAAGCTCTCAAGAACACTATAAACGTTTTCCATATAACAAGAACCGTCATCACCTTGTGGTGTGCTTACTGCAACAATTAATGCTTCAGCTTGATTAAGATCAGCATAATGTTTTTTTGCTGGATCACTGATTAATATCTCGTGACACCATTCCAGACCTTCTTTGTGAGCTTGACCTACGTATCCATATCCTGCGATACCTATCTTCATTTACTCAATACCTTCATCATTTTTTTTATTTTACGTTTCTTAATAAACTCTTCTTCGCCTTCGTATGTACTACAATCATTAACTTTATCCTCTAAGGTCCAAAGCAAATCATACAGTTCTTGTTTACAACTCCAAGTAACAAATCCATCTTCTCGCGGATCTGATTCAGCTCGACAGATCTTATCTATCTCTGTCTTAATTCTTTTTATATTCCAATCTTTTATCATCTTACGTTCTCCAACAAATATCTAGCATACTTGATATGCCCTGAGTGATCGCTATGTTGACCATACTCATAATTTTCTACAAAACTACTAAATCTTTTGTCAGCTCTATTCATTTTTATATTGTTAACATAATCAACTAATTTCTGTACATCCGGTCGTAATGAAGTTCTTTGTAAGTAATCAACTCCAAATGCAAAACCAAATACATATCTTATATTACACTGTTTACATATATTATGCAACGATATCATTGTCGTCAAAAGGTCATATAATCCTTGATCCGCATCGAATGTACATTTAAACAATTCTTTATGCCACTTTGGTGAAGTATCGTGCGGAAAAACAGGTGTATACTTACAATATGTGCTGTCAGATGTATATTGATCCCATATGGTAAATCTTGTAGTTTCAGTGAAACAGAATATGACCATATCGTTCTGCTTGACTTTGCTATGAGTAAGATCCTCCATAAAGTCGTGATATATTCTCAAGTTACTGTTACCGGGTTTCCCTCTATTTGAAAAAGGCTCTCCTATTTTTTCACTGATGTGTGCAATGTAAGGTCTTTCGTCCTCGAAATTTAAGTCACTGCCATACGTCCAAGAGTCTCCATATGCGTGTATCATTTAGATGTAATCTCCTCGTTGGTTCCAGTACAACTGCCATATTAACGAATAGCGATTGAAATTTGGTTTGACTGATTTCACTTCGTGCCAGGTTGTATCATCACATCCTATTGCATATAAACAATTTGCCTTGTAAGGATAAGTTGTCACTGCTTCTGTTTTGTGATCCTTGTAGAATGCATCATACTCGTCGCCTTGCTTGTCTGGATCAACAGCATTGGCTATATTCATTTTACGTTCTGGCTGTAAACTCTTGTGTAATATGATTCCGTGATGTTCATCTGTTTCATTAGCAATAAACAACTGAGCATAACCGACTATGAAACTTCCACCGTCTTGATGAGGAGGCATTTCGTACCCTTGTCTATCACGTACACAAAACGACTCAGCGTGAGCTTGATCGTAAACTATTTCTTTCGTTGCTTTTGGATATTGATAAATGATATTATTCCAGAATGCGTCTGTTAATATTTGTACAATATTCTTTGGCATAACAAATGGTAACTCACAACCACTAAAATTACTGTGTCCTAGACCAACAGATCCTCTACAACTATCACCTACTTCTTCATAATTACTACTTCTACTGAATTGTATAATCTTATCATATTCCTCTTTTAGAAATACATTTTCAACCCAATAATGTTTAAATGGTTGTGCAATAGGGTTACCTAGTTTCATATTTTCATCCAATCTATGTACAAAAGTTTCCTTGTACCTTTTATATTTTGTCCTTTTATTCCGTGCCATTCTTTTCCTGTAAAAGGAAACACACAACAACTATCATAAATGTTTGTTACATATACTGCATCATCGTAAAAGTTTTTGTCTGTGTTATGCACGTACAATCCTTCATTTTCATCTCGGTTCAAGAACACTGTCATATGTAAAGCTATCTCATTTTCGTGGGTATGGGCTCCTAGATCCCAATTGGTTTTACATTCTGCATATGCAACTTGTGGAACAATATCAAATTTGACATTCGGATATAACAACTGTAATTCTCTTCCCACTTCCTTGAGATCGATATTAAGATCTCTTAAACTCCCATAATCAAAAAAGTATTGTTTCCTTTGATCTAATTCATTGACGTCAAAGTTTGATATATCAAAATCTTCAAACTTCTTGTCAAAGAAGAATCCTGACCATACTCTCATATTGTTATAATCTGGCTGTGCCTGTTTTATACTATTGATTATCTTCTTTGTACTCATTGCTACCTGGGTTCGCACCTTGCGGTTTCAATACCCATCCTTCTTCTTTTGCACGTTTTTCTAGTTCGTTCTTGTGTAAAGCACCTTTAGTTGCATCACCGTCAAACAATCCTACTGGTTTTATTTCAGTGATCGGAATACTTTCAAACCATTCAATTAACGGTTTATGACTTTCAAATGTTTTTGCGAACAATTTATTCCTACGCACATCATATTGTGCATAAAAGGTTTTAAAATCTCTGTGTCTGGTAGCTTCACTAGAAGTGTTTGCGTGTCCAGTCTCCATTACTCTTGTGTATTTTATTAGTCTTGTTATTCCATCAATTTCCATATCGTGTACAAGTGGATTATCTTTGTTGTCTTCTATCCATTTTTCTAATGCATCTGCACGTTCATTTCTAATATGGTTTGGTAGTGTAACTATACTTTGAAAACTTGGAAAACGTAATATGTTGAAACTCATTGTAGGAAAGTGTTTTCCGTATTCTGTTTTAAGTTTTACCATTTCATCCATAAACTCTGTTATGCTGAATAATGATAATGCGTTTATAGTCATCATCATATGAAACTCTCGAACCTTACCTTCACGTAAAAACATATGTATGTTTGATAACCACGTATCCCATATTAATCCATCTCTTACGTATTCTGCTTGTATTCCATATGCTTCATTACTGGTATACAAATCAAACTGTTTGAAACTGTGGGTAGCATCAACTAATTTTTTCATTAGTTCTGGCTTCGCACCTAAGTTAGAATTAACACTAAATCTAACATTGCAATCAGGATTTTCATTCCACCAATCGATCAGTCTCCAGAAGTCCTGTGACATAGTTGCTTCACCACCTGTTACTCTTAGTTCTTCTAATGTATCTTTTAATTCCATATCCCACCATTTAAAGAAAGCATCAATGTACGGATTATCTTTATTCTTTTTACCATACTTCATAGCCCAAGATCCATCTTGCTGGAATGCTCTTGCACCATCACTAACTAAATTTTGATATGATCCATTTTTCTTTATGTCGTTTTGCCATTGTGTAGAAAAACTTGCATTGCAGTAACTACAAGCAAAATTACAGTTGGCATCAAAGGCAATCTCTAATGTTTTTAAAGGAACATCTCCTGTATATCCAAATGTGCTTTTAGCTTCGTTTAATTCTTCTTCTGTGTATATTACACTCTTATATGTTCTATCTGATATGTATTCTTCGCCTAGGTCTTCTACTTTCCAGCAATAGTCACATTCCTTAGGACGTTCACCATCGAGCATCTGCTTACGTACCATTTTCTTATAACTCGTGTTGTGTAGAGCTTTAGGGTTTGCTAATACTTCTTCTACTGGTATTTTGTGTGCAGGTGGGTGATGACAACTGGCAGTCGAACCTGAGTTAAGCCAAACAGTAGCATTGTACCACTTGGCACCACAGAAACTTGGAGATATTTTGTTAATGGTTCTATCTCGCCATTGCTGGTATGATTCATTTTTATTCTTACTAATTGCCATTTAATTTCTTTTTATCGTTAGTGACTTAGAAGTCGTATGCTTCTAAATCTTTACACACTGGTTCAGCTTTTAATGTTCGTAACAATTTACAATCTTTATCATTGACGTTTGATAGCAGATGATCTGTTGTACTCTTTCCAGTAGAAGCCTGGGACAACAAGTCAATACCAGAATGTATTTCACTGGCTGTTTTCCAACTACCTCCGGTTGATACTAATCCTCCGAGACTACCACAACCTTGTAGAAGTATAAAACATAAACATAATATTGTAAATTTTATTTTCATATTATTACCTATTGGTATTATCAATCCATTTGTTCAATAACTTAACTCCCCAACCTGTTGCACCACCTGATGCTGTCATAGAGCCCTTGTCGTTCCAAGTAACTCCTGCAATATCGATATGTGTCCACGGTGTGTCATTTACAAATCTTTGTAAAAACTGTGCCGCTGTTGTTGAACTTGCTTCACCACCTTTACCTACATTGTGCATATCTGCAATAGTTGAGTCAACATATTTGTCATATCTTTCGCCGATTGGATCACAAGGCAAACGCCAAACTTGTTCATCTACGTAATGTCCTGCTTCAATTAATTGATTACTCATTTCATCATTGTTTGAAAATATACCAGCAAGTTGGTCACCTAACGCAATAGAAACAGCACCTGTTAATGTTGCTAGATTAATCATTGTTTTTGGCTTGTACGTTTCTTGTGTGTACCATAAACAATCTGCTAGTACTACTCTACCTTCAGCATCTGTGTTGTCAATTTCAATAGTTTGCCCACTCATTGATGTAATAACATCACCTGGCTTGTATGCATTGCTAGACACCATATTTTCTACTAGTCCAATAACACCGACTGCATTGATAGGCAAATTACGTTTTGCAATACTGATCATTGTACCAACAACTACTGCCGATCCACCCATATCGTATTTCATATCTTTTAGACCTCTTGATGGCTTAATTGAATATCCACCTGTGTCAAAACAAACACCTTTACCTACAAATGCCTGTGGGGCATCACCTTGTTTGCCTTTTAACCATTCCATCACAACCATTTGAGATTCTCTAGCACTACCTTGGCCTACTGCCAACAGTGCTCCAGCACCCATTTCTTCTAATTCTTTTTCACCATACACTTTGATCGTTAATCCTAGTGACTCTAGTTGTTTAACACGTTCAGCATATGACACAGGATATAATACATTTGACGGTTCTGAAATTAAGTCTTTTGCAAACTCAATACCATCAGCCATTGCTTGTTTGTGTGCAAAGTCATTTTCTAATACTTCTTTGCTTACGTCTTTACGACAGATATCAACTTCAAATGCTGTTTCTTCTTTATCTTTTTTAGTAAAGTATTTGTCAAAGTTGTATTCTTTTAGTTTCAATCCAAGTGCAATGTTAACAGCAGGATGTTCTCTCATCATATTATCTACAAAAATTGATACTTTGTTTTGCACACCAAGTTCTTTTAATTTACTAAAAATTGCACCACCGAGTTTTTCGTTCTGGCTTTCGGTCAGTTTACTTGGATCACCAACACTCACAAATAATGCATTATAGCAAGTTATACTATTAGATGTTATAGAAAAACTATCTAAAAACTTTCCTTTAAATTTATTAAGTTCGAGTGTTTTACTTAATAACCCATCTGTGTTTTTATCTAATATATTTGCTGATTCTGACAAATCAAAATCATCTTTATTTTTATATATAAAATGTACTTCACAAGTACTTTTACTATCTTCTTGTATGCTGTTGACAAAACTAATTTTCATATTATACTATTCCATTCCACGGTTCGTTTGAGTAATCTTTTTCTTTTTGTTTTTTTGTTTTACTTTTACTAACTGTTTTGAAGTTAAGTAATTTTCTTTTACCTGCACTAGTAACAATAATTGGTTGTCCATCTTCTAGTTCAATTGACTTAATCGTCTTAATACTATTTCTAAATTTACCAACTGCAATCTTGTCACCAACACTAATTTTTACATTATATGTTTTCATACATTTCCTTTGCATTCGTTGTAAAACTCTTCTAGTTCAGGAAAAGTTCTACTGAAGTTTCTTTTTCTTCTCTTGTCATATTCGTCTACATATGATACAAAATCTTTTCTTACTTGTTGTATATTTAACCGTTCCCCTGGGTTAGGACCTGCCGCTACGTACTCTTGGAAACGTTTAAGTTTAGCTAATTCGAAGTCAAAAAACCCTTTGTATGGGTTATTATGTGTTTCTGCATTCTCTAACATAATTTCA
>Ga0181410_1000465_pt1 | contig 18022 bp, 34 predicted proteins | sample 33SPOviralmetaG_FD_130112 | JGI IMG/M metagenome (GOLD analysis project Ga0181410, IMG submission 130112) | Marine viral communities from the oligotrophic San Pedro Time Series (SPOT) site, San Pedro Channel, CA, USA - 33 SPOT_SRF_2012-06-20 | ecosystem: Environmental > Aquatic > Marine > Strait...
ACAACAATCTTTGTGCTGGCACTGTAATTCCTTTCGAATACGTTACTCGTTTTTATCTTTAGGCTTGACAATCTCTATTTCTATTTTATTAATCTTGCCTTCTCCACTTGTTATATCTAACTGCTGTCTTTCATTTAACCCTAGCTGCGTTTTTACTGCGTGGATCACAACGCTTGGAATTTTATCTTTTATGCACTCATAGTATTTTGATCTTATAAAATCGTGCTCAATTTGCTCAATTTCTTTTACCTGCTTTGCAAACTCTTCATCTTCTGCCAACCAGCGATAGTAATTTGTTCTGCTAAGCTCTGTCATCTTTAAGGCTGTTGATACAATACCTAGAGATTTCTCAAGTGCTGCAAGCATTTTCTTTTTAGCTACCTTTGTTCTATTTTGTTCCATTTCTGTCCATATATTTTAAGTGGATCTGCTTTAGTTCCTCTTTGTATTGCTTCTTATCTCCGTATCTAATATGACAAGCTCTGCAAACTGCTTGTAAGTTTTCAATCACATCTTTTGTTTTACCTCCACCCATACCTCGTGCTTCAATGTGATGTATATCTACTGCAGGAGATGCACAAACTTCGCAAGGTATGTAATCATAATTGTCAAAGTCAAAAAACTCAAAATATATTTTTGTGTGCTTCTTCAAATTAGTATATTTGTTTTATATGCAGTGGAAGTGTTACTGGTTACACGCTAGGCTTCCAGCTTAGAATTGGCGTTCAAATCGACCTCACTGCTCTAAAGCTCTCCTTTCATGGAGAGTTATTTTTTTCCCTTTGTACATTCCTGCACCTTTTTTATCTATTTCTGTAAAAGGTATTTCTGGCACTGTAAGCTTGCACTTCTTATCTATTAAGTAGATGTATCTGTTCTGGAATCCTTTAAGAGCTTGTGCACCTTGAAAGTTATATTTTGAATCACCTCTTTTTGCTACAACTTCTCCGTTTGCCAGCTTGTAGATTGTTCCGTTTTTATTGATCTGCGTAAGCTTAAAACCACTAGCTCTGTAAATAGTTCCGTCTCCACATTGAGTTGCATCAGAGTAGGAAAGGATCCACTTAATTTGTGGTGCATTTCTTTTGATCAATCTGACACTAATTGCTATACATCTACTCTCAGAATATTTAGGTAAATAATCATCAAAAGCCATTCTGTTAAGCTCTAACATCTCGTTCCACCTTTTGTTCGTGTCCTTTATTCCAGAATCAACTAAAGGTAATACATTCCTTTTATCCATTGGTGAGCCATAACTCATAACTCCATGAAGCCTACCGTCCAGGAAACAACCAAAGTGCAGGCTACTCATATTTACAACCTTACCACTGTAATGATTTTTCTTTACAAAAGCGTTAGCTGCTTTGCTTGGAATAACTTTTACTATTATATCTTTTGCTCTACCCATTGTCGAACTATTGCATAAAGTGCGTTACCGTTTCCGTTTTCATTTCCAAATGTTTCAGCTACTTCTGACTTTGCTATTTTAAGTGCTTCTTTTATTGCTTCAACTTGCTGATCTGCTAAAGTAAAAGTCATCTGCTGTATTGGCTCTTTATCACCGTCAGGCAATTCAAAGTTCTCTGTCATATCTTCACCTAAACTCATACCGAACTCATAGTCTTCAAAACCCCAGTCTTTAAGCACTTCCATCTCAAAATAGTTAGCTAGAAGATCAAAGTTGAACTGTCCGGTATTTTTATTTAACCTAACATTAAGCTCCATTTCTTGTGCTTCTGTAAGATTTACCTCTACTGTTGGTATAGTATCATTTCCCAGATCAAACCATACTTTACACCTTTGATGCCCTCCAATAATAACGTCTTTTCTTGCAGGATTTGAATTTATTACAACCGGCTCAACGCACCCGAATGTCTTAAGCGATTTCTTAAGATCAGAATACTGTTTGTCAGTCAGTTCTCTAGGATTGTAGTCAGCTGGATTGAGCTCTGAAACTTTTCTTTCTTTAATTTTCATACGCATCGTAAACTTGTTTTAATTCATCAATTGTTTGTTTAACGCAACTAGAGCAACCGGTTACTTTTTTATTCATTCCGAATATATCGTTGTAAATATTTGTTAAGTTTATATTCTGATCATTAGTTACTCTTCCTGCTTCCATTCCTTTGAAGATCCTGCGAAGGATTGACAGCTGATCTTTTGTTATTTCTTTCTCTCTCTCCCACTTACCTATTGGACAACGCGTAAAAGCAATCCTGGCTTTTATTTGCATAAAACAGCCACACTTTTTACATTGATTAACTGACTTTCTAAAAAACTTACATTTATTGCATAGCTCAAGTCTATGTTTCAAGTTCTTTGTAGTTGCTCTTAGCTTCATTTATTAGATATTTTTTAACATTCTTAAGCGTTGTATAAATAGAAGTTGTGCTTATACCGGTGTCCTTTGCTAGCTTTCTAATACTTTTACCAGACTGAAAGTAGATCTCAAATAACAAGCGATCATACTCATGAAGATCTTTCATCTTATCCTTTATAAAATCAATCTTATTTTCAAACTCAAGCAATTCATCAATGTTGTCAAAGTATTGAAAATTTGTTACATCAAAATTCTCTGTTCTAAGCTTAGTATAATATTTAGTCTTAAAAGCTGAGTTTGATCTCACGTATTGATTCATTAATACCCTAGCAGACCAGAAGATTAAGTGACCGTTCTCTATGATAGTTTTCATTTTATCACTGTTGTATTCTAAAATAATTACACATAGATCTTGAGTTAGATCTTGTGCATCTACTTTATTTCCGTTTGTGATCTTCAGTGCTACTTCCTGGATCTTGTTTAAATGTTTGCTCAACATAAGATTTAAGTAATTCGTATCTTGTGTTGAAGGCTTGTATACCGACATTTATTTTTAATTTTTTTATCTCTCTTCTGATCTTAGTCTTACTTTGACCAGATCTTATTCCTTCAATTATTGTCTTGTTTATTATTCCTACCATACTGTATAATTTTAAAAAAAAAAGCTCCAGGCTTATGACAGACCTAGAGCTTTAAACAACTAAAAACCAGAAGAACCTGGTAACAATAGCAAAGTTATAAAACTTACTGATAATTCTACTAATTTTTTAATAAAAATCATTTTTTAAGTCTTTTCATTAATAAATAGAGATTTTACTACTTTGTTATTAAGCTGATCCATACGCCAGGATTGTCTTTGTCATATTCATACTGTAAAAATACTGGAAGTATCTCGTCTGCATTATCGTCAGTGATCCAACCGTATTTTGTCATTTGATCCTGAACAGTCTGTGCTGGATTTATGTAATCAAACTTGTGCTTACTCTTTCTTATAAACTTAAAAGCTATTTTGTAAGGCTTATCTTCTTCCAATCCTTTCAGCAGATTCTTAAAGTCTTTCTTATATTCTAACCAGTAGCTCTTAGTCTCTTTGTAATATCTCATAGTTTGTTTAGATCCTATAAAATACTTACCAGTCCACCGTCTTGAGTTCTTGCTTGAAGGAACATTACCTGGTATAAATATTTCCTTTAAGTTGTAAGCTCTTTTCTTAGATTGAATTTTTTCTTTCTCCATTCCCAAAACTTGTCTTTTAGTATCTTCTCTCTGCACATAGTAGCAGCGTCATAACTTTCAAACATCTTATTGTGAAACTTTTTCTTGAAGATAATGTGCTTTTGCATCTCTTCAAATAAACGCTTTTTATATTCGGCACTCAATATAATTAATTTTTTCTTTTCAAGATACTTATACACAATACTGATGCCAGAGATCCGGAAAGCTTTAGTTTCAAGATACTCTTCATAAGGCTGAAGAATACAATACTCTAGAAATTCGTCAGAGATCTTTTTAAGCTCTTCCGGTGATTTCTTATTCTCTAACATTAGCTGGTTTTTTTCTTTCATCTGCTGAAGCCTAAAAGCGTTAGAGTTCATTTTTGCTTCTCTTAACCAATTATTCCAGGATCTTGGATTTACTGCAAGCTGGTCTTTTTCTCTCACTCCTTTAGCAAATGCCAAAACTACCTCTTCTTTTGTTAGATTGTAATATCTTTTTGTTAAGTCATCTGCTAGCATATTAGCGTAAACTTTTCTGTCTGTTTCTGATCTTTTTTGACTAAGCTCAAATAATGTTTTATTGATTATCTGAAAGCTAAAAGCTACAAGATCTTGAGTTACTTCTTTTCCAATCATTTTAGTTTGTTTTTGTTTTGCGAATGTAAGAAATCAGGAAAGTATGTCTCTGCCAGGCCAGGATCACTTTTTTTTGCCTTCCTTACCCAGCGATTAGCTGCAAGCTTCCACTTTTTCATTGGATTCCTGCCCACCTTCCAACCGTTGCTCTCATAATATTCATAAAAGTTAATAACCTCTCGTATATCAAAGTTTTTAAGCTTAAAATAAGATTCTACTTCTTCAATAGATGAAGGTTTACCTTCCCTATTATTACTTGTAGTATTATTACTTGTAATATTATCCTTTAACTTTACTTCAATAGGGCTATTAAATTTAACTTCAATACCCTCTTTAACTTTTGTTATAGGCCTATTTAAGATTTCTTCAATAGGTGCTACTGAGATCATTCTTTTATCTATTTGTTTAGATCCTGGCACATAAAGCATTTTTACAGTTATGTATTTTTTTTGAGATAACTGTCTTATCCACTTAGATATTGAAGTGTTTGAAACCTTGTACAGCTTAGCGAAGTAACCGTTGCTTGCCCAGCACTTACCCTTTTTATTTGATAGTGCAGTGATCTCTGAGTATAGCAGCTTAGCGTTAGGCGTAAGATCTTGATCATATCTAACAGCAGCTGTAAGAATTGAATAGTAACTAGGTTGTTCCATTGTCATAATTTTTTGCAAGTTATAAAAAAAGAGAGTTTTACCTCTCTCTTCTTAGAATGGTAAACCCTCTTCTTCTGCTATATCGTTGTAGTCTTGATCAATAGCCTCTTCTTTAAAGCTTTTTTCAATACTAGATACTTCTACTTGCTGCTCTTCTACTCTCCAGCATCTTAAGCTTACAAAGTGTCTGTCTTTCCACTCTTTTCCTGCAATGTTTATACTGAAGCTGTAAGAGCTTCCTTCTTCAAGCTTTGAAACATTTCCTTCTATCGATTTGTTTACAAATTCTAGTGGTATAATTGAATCGTATTTTACGTCTTCCTGATCCACTAGAACTTCGACCTTTGCGAACTTTTCAGATATTACTTGAATATCTTTTACTTTTACTACTTTTCCTTTTATTAACATAGTGATGAAATTTGTGATTTTAGTTTATTTGCTGATAATTTAATTTGACTATTTTCTTTCTTTAATGAATCATACTCAGACTTTAGATTGAAGTATCTAGACTCTAAGCTGTTATACATATCTACACTAATTAGCTTACCATCAAAGTGCTCAAACTCATCAACTGTATCAGTGTTTATACTTTTAAGCTGCATAAAATTACAGCGATAGTAGTTGTAAGTTTGCACATCTCTCTGGTGCATCTTATACCAGTGCAGTGGATTTGTGTGATTGCCAGACTTTTCATAAGTAAGAAAGTCAGCGATTTCTTGATAACCCCACCCTCCTTCTTTTAATATAGCTGTTGAAAGCTGCCTAGCTTCCACTACAAACCTTTTTCTTGATTTACCTCTTACCTCTGCTATTGTAGTTTTACAGAACTTAGCTGAAGCTTTAAGCACTGCCAAAGCAATACCTTCACTGACCTTTTTATCTTCCTGGATCATATTAGTCTAATAATTTTGATTAATGATACTTTACTATCTTTAGAGATAGTTTTTAACTGTCCGTATGTTAGGTGCTCTTCTTCTACAAATAGCTTCCTTAATGTCGGTTGAGTTACTCCAAGCCTTATACATGCTTCTTCTTTTGTCTTATAAGTCTTGTGAAGGATCTCTTGTAATTCTGTTTTAGGTGTCCAAGTTCTCATTTTTTTCTTCTTCATTGATTACTTCGCAGTGCTCTTTACACTTTGAACAAATGTCTGTATTTTCATAAACCGGAGCTGTGCAACAGTTGCTTTCTCCTTCATATAATATAAAGTGATCCATACTAACGTCTTTTAAAATCATCAGCTTCATCTTCACCAAAGTGACCCAGCTCGTAGAATCCGGTCAGCTTGAGAACTGCTCTACTCATTGCACGCTTCTCAGCCATTGCAACCGGGTAACCGTTTGAAGTATTTGCAGGAGATGCTTCACCAAAAGTTTGTATTTTCTGATCTCCTGAAGCAGCTGTGGCTTTTATGATCACGCACTTATTATCTGGTGAGTTGTGGATCAGATCATAATGTATGTCAATTTTATTTTTAGCCTGAATTTTATCAATACCAGATCTTGAAATAATTGTGTAAAATTTGTGCTTGAAGACATCATCACTTGTCAGACCGTTCTTCTTGTATAGCTCGTTTAGTTTTTTTGCGTTCATTTTATTCTGGTTTAAGTATAGTTCCTTTTTTGTTTGGCTTTCCTAGTGCGATCCACTCAGCTTTGCTGTGCGTTGCCGGTGATCTCTTTCCACTCTTCCACTCTTCTCTAGCATAGTGCATTTGCTCAGCTTCAAGATCAGCTTGCATAGGCCTTACTATTTGATTGTGAAAAAACTCTTTCATACGTCCCATAACTAAGCCTCCAATCTTTTTAACATATTAATAACAAATTTAAGCTGTGTCTTATTGAATCGGTTAGCTCCTAGAACTTGGCCTACTGCTACCGGGTATTCTTCTTTGTCTGAAAGCTCAGTTCTTGTCGCTTCCTGGATCTGCTCCAGGAGCTGAATAACTTTGTCCAGATCTGTCTGTGTAATCTTTTCCATTTTTATAATTGTTAGTTGTTTTAATTGATTGTTAATGTCTCCGAAAATGTGGTCTAATTCTGCCATAATTGAAAAGTTTAGCAGGCCGAAGCCTGCGTTATTATTTAGTTTGAATATTCGTTAATGTAATTGTCAATAGCCTCTTGAATATTTAATGTAATCAATTTTAGCTTTACTTTTTTCCATGTAGGTAGATCAGCTTCAGCTATGAAATTAATGCAATCATAAAGGTAGCCATCAAATAAACCAAATAATTCGTTTTTAAATTCTTTGAAATCTTGATCAGAAATTAAGCTTAAAATTTCTTGCTTCATTTTAGAAGTTAAAATTTGCTTGTCGAATCTTGTGTAGTTTGCAGTTGTCATAATGTGTTTTTTTTAATTGTTTAAGATGTAGCAATACTATGGAATGTTTTTTATAACCACAAGGTTTTATGAAATTATTTTTCAAAATAAATTATTTATTAACCAAAAGGCCTTAAGTGCTGACAAGTTTCTTTATTGTCATACCACCTTCTGTTAGGCTTGTGTGTTTCCATTGAAGGTTCCCACCAAGCGTCTACATCTATAAGCTGAAGCTTTAGCTCATTAAGCACAGCTCTTGAAACTATTATATTGACTTTGTTTATCATAGCGTCATCTTTTTCTAAAGCTTCAATATTAACTTCTAGTGCTTTAATTCTTTCTGTCATGTTTTCGTTAAGCTTAGTAAATGTCTTAAAAATCATGTCATAATGTTTAACAACTCCAGTAATGTGGCCTACCGGAAACTCACCTCCAATATGTAGCACTGATTCTGTTGAAGTATCAACTGTTATTTCTTTGTTTTTTTTGCTTTTCATCTTTCTCTAGTTTTAAAAGTGTTAAATAAGTTTGTGCTTGTGATCTTAAGCGTTCCCTGCTTACGTTATCTGCGACAATATCTTGGCACAAAAGTAATAAGCGATCTTCATTACTGTTTTTAAGCTCGATTCCTAAGTTCATAATTTAATTGTTAAATTCATATTCTAAAGTTAAAAGTCTTTCTGCTACTCTTCTGTGCCACTTATATTGTAAACTCCACTCATAAGATCCAGGAATGTCTTCTACATCTATTTCGTGGATCTGTGCAATAGCTTCAAGAACTGGTAGATTATAAACCGGTAAGTCTAAAGATCCAGGAACAGCTCGTAAATGATTTGCAAGTCTGTCGATCTCGTTAGGAAAGTTTTTTAACTGATTAGAAGTATTGTAGTCTTTTCTAAGATCCTTCATAACCATCTGAAGCTTAGTTGCTTTTGATAGCTCGTTAAACTCCGGGTATAAGCCTTCAAAGTAATCAGCATCAATTGAATTTAAAACATAGTTGTTGAAGTTTTCAATATATTGCTTGTGAGATATTTTCACTATCTCTGAATGTGATTTTAATAACATGATTTTTAGTTGTTTATAGTTTATTAATAAAATTCTTAGCTCTTCTTAATGTAGGAAAGTAAGCTTCGCATCCAAACTTAGTTGTTATAAAGTAAGTTGATCCTCCGTTAAATTCGATTGAGTATTGAAATCCGTTTTTTGTAGCTTGATAAAGAGTTGTCATAATTTCTTTTTTTAGTTGTTTAATATGATTCAAAGTTAAGAATAGTTACTTTATAAAAAAATATTTCAGAAAGAATTTTTCAAAAAAAAAGAGCCTCATCTCTGAAGCCCTTACTGGTCGGGGGAATGTGTTCTAAAAAAAATGTGTTAATCTTGCTACTTGGCCTGCGTTAAACTCGTGAACATAAGCTTCCACTGCTTTAGGTGATCCGGTAAACCCTTTTCTAGCGTGCCAGCTATCAGCAGAACTTGGTGATCTTAAATACTCTACCGTTACTCCGATAAAATCCTTACCGTCTCTCCACTTATGTTTCACTTTGTGGTGCAGGTGATGCAAATACCAGTATCTAAACTTTGAGCTTGCCCAATCTTGTGGCCTTTCTTGTGCCATTAATAGTGGTAGATCATTCATTTTTGCACCGTCTCCATGCTCCAGGCCGATCAGATTACTACCCCACTTGTAATATTTTCTGTGGCTGACTGAAGCATCAACAGTTACATCTTCGCATTGTCTAAACCAAGCGTTAAGTGAATGTGCCAAGTGAAAGCCACTTTGATAATCGTGATTGCTCATTGAATGCACACAATCAACCGGAGCTACCTCTCTTAGCATCTCAACGCACTTAACATAAAGCTTTAGAGCTATCTCGTAGTGCTCCCACCACTTACCGTCTGCATCTTGTGGCGTTCCTTTTGTTGTTGTATTATATACATTATCAACGTGAAGCACATCGTTACCGATACAGAAAAGAACTCGATCAATATCAAAGCCTTTTGACTTATGTATTAAACCTTGAACGCCAGAGATCACTCTTGATACTGCCACCGGTATATTATAATCTTCACCAGTTTCTTCTTCATTAGCGTATTTACCTATATGTATGTCAGCTGGATTTATTACTAATAAGTGCCGGCCTGGCGTGTGCTTAATCTTTTTATACTTTATTGAATGGTCGCTGATAAAATTGTGCACATCTGCCAGGATCTGCGATTGATCAATAAACTCTTCTTTAGTAACTATACTAAAACGTGGATCTCCTGCTGCGTTTTGCCAGTGCTTTACGCTTACAACATCTTGCTTGTTAATTCCTCTTTCAATAAGGTAATTATCTAGCACAGAGTTCTCACTGATGTTTTCAATATTTGTAGCTCTATGTTTTAGAACTAAGTTATACTCTTCATCTGTAAGTCTTGGCCTATAATCTTTTGTCATACTTTAGAAAAAACTGTGAAACATAAAGGAAGCACTGCAATAAAGCTCAACAAAACATTAAGCTCCGTCAATCCGGTTGCAGCCATATCAGATACAGCAGCAGCTACTAAAACGCCTGAAACAGATCTTTTTGCACTCCACTTCTTTTGCCTTTGGCCTTCTTTAAAAATATCTGTGAGACCTTCAACTGCTTTGAATAAACCGTTAATCTTCTTTACTTTCATACTCAGTTTCAATTTCAGTTGAATCAATGATCCAGGAACTCCATATTTTACGTGCTTGATCTTCTGCAAGCTTTTCAGCTTCTGACCTTTCTTTACTTTCTTTCATTGTAATACCAATCTGTGTAACAATAAGCTAAAGCTGCAATAATTATTATAAAAGAAAGTAAAACGTATATCATTTTATTTTATCTTTAATAAAGAAGTTAATTAAACCGTCAATCTTGCCGAATACAGCATTATCTTTTTCTGTTGGTGTAAGATTAACTACAACCTTAATAAAGGCCATTAGAGATAACGTAAGAGCTACCCAATTGTTTGTAATAAATTCAATCATAGTAAGTGTCGATTTGAAAAAATAAAAAAGGTAAATATAAACAGTGTTTGTTTCCATCTTTGAACTGCTCCGAACAGATCCCTACAAGAATACCTTTGTAGAAACCAAGCGATAGTTCCCAACCAGTCATTAGTATAAAAATAAAACTTGCTGTGGTAATTCCAGATCACAGTCAGCGTGTATAAAATTCTTAGCAATTCCAACTCTTGTAAAACCAGCTTCCAACAATCCTTTAATTATTTGTAATCTTTGGTAAGATGCTTCACAATATATATCACAAGCGTTGCCTCTTAAGTGTGCACTGTTTGGCTTTCCTCCAACTTCAAAATTGTGTGCTTTGCTTCTCCAGCTGCTCGTTATTGTAAAAGGCACGCCAGCAAATTTACGTGCATTATCTAGCATCTGTAAAAACTTTGGCTGCATCTTGTCAAAGCAATTAACGCCAGCACAAGTAAATTCTTCTTTTATAAAATACTTCATTTGTCTTTAAGCTTTTTAATATTATAAAGTAAAGCTGTAATTAAAACAAGAACTGTAAGAGCCTGCTCTATATCTATAAAAGTAATACCCACTGCTCCTGCGTTGATAGAATTAAAAACTACTGTATCTATTTTTGCTTGCATTTAACTTGCTGAATTTTGTCAAGATATACTCTTAACTTTTTAATATTTTTATCCTTAGGTTTGTAAGGCATTTAATCTATTTTGATACCTGGATTGAAAGCGTTTTTCACTGGGTAAATATCATCGTTGTTGTTGTTTGTATATTCCGGATACAATGACTCGTTATAAATTAAGTATTCAATAATTCTTTGACCGTAAAACTCTGCGTTATCTCTTTCCTTACTGATCAACCAATCAACGTCAGATTTTGTAGCTGCTGTTCCGTTCTCACTATTCTTTTGAGTTATTGATCCGTTAGCAATCTTATAAGATATAAACGGTAAAGCTTCCATAACTGCATAATGAACTAAAGCGTCTTGTATATAATCATCTACAAGCTTTTCATAATTACCAGTTAAAGTGCTGCTCTTTATATCAGAAGCGATTTTATCATATAATTTACTACCTAGAATAGCCTGCAAGTGCTTATCTTGTGCAGTTTTTACAAAAGGTAATAAGAACTCTGTATCTATGTTATAGTTTAGTGCTGTTGATCTCTTTAAGCGATCTTCTGAAATAAATAAAATTGCCATTTTATATTAATTTAAACGTCCTTTATTTGCTGTATCTATTGGAGCAACTGCTTCTTTTCCTTTCTGCTTTACATAAGGATTGCTACCAACTCTTTTTTCATTTTTCATACCTTCGTTTGGTAAGAATTTACCACCTTTCTGTTTTCTGAAGTATATTCTTCTTAGCCAGCCATGATAACAGTTTACGCCACCTTTCCAGGCAAACAGATCATAAGTTTTACGACCTTTAGGTGCAAAATCTCCGTTTACGCCTGCTCTGCTCATCTTCTTAATATCTTCATACCTAAATTCAATACCAGAGTCTGACATCATTATCATTTGTGTGCAAAATAACCTACTTGGACTGCTAGCACTTGAGCTGGCTGTCTTTGCGTAAGCGTATCTTACTTTATAAAGACCTTTATCTCCCCACTTTGATTTATCTCCTGGTTTAGCATCTGAATCTTTTGGTAAGCGATCAAAACACTCCTTATAGTCTCCGGTCATTTCTTGTACTCTTTTGATCTCTTCGACTTTCTTTTTTGCCCAACTGTAACCAGGATCTCCACCCCAAAGTGCCCAAGCTATTCGACCACGTGAAGGAAAACCATCACCTCCAGGTTTAAACCCTTCTCCACCTTTAGTGGATTTCTCGTGCCTGCTAAAGAAAGAGTACATTCTTTTTATAGTTTCAATACTTAAGTTTTTCTTGTTAGCTATATCTCTAGCTCTAGCAACGCCAACTAGCGTTCCACCTCTCTCAAACTCTTTTCTCCACTCTAAGCCTTTTTTAGCTTCTGCTACCATTCCATTCGTAGGTTTAGTGTCAATATCTGACACAGTCTTAAACTCATGAAAATCATCTTCAGTTGTATCAACTAGCTCTTCACTTACAAGATCCCATTTGTCAGAATTGTTCACTTCTCCGTATGTTTCTAGCTCGTCAAGTAAATTGCTTGACATTTCATCGTTTAAAAAAGGCCTTTTATCCTTTTTTGAAAACATCTCTTCTCTTTCATTCCTGCACCCACAGCTTACATTTTCTAGCTTTTCAATCACATCTTTTGCTTGCTTGTGATCCACAAAAGGCATATATCTAACAGTTCCATCTATTGTATGTTCATGGTATCCTTCTCCACCTAACCTTTTAGCTTCTGCTTCTGCTTCTTCAATAGAATCATAAAGTGGTAGCTCTATATTGTCAGTGATCACAGTGGCTACTTTAGCCATTTTAACGCCAGTCTCCTTTTCTTTTGTTTCTGCATCAATACCGACTACATCTTCAGTAAATTCTAAAGGCTGAAGCGTTATAAAATAAATGTCTAAATTAATGTTGTTTGTCTTAAGGATCTGAGAAATTGCGTTAAGAACAATATTCTGCTTTGGCCGGATCACTGTATTATCAAATAGCTGTGAAGCTGTCTTAATTTCTTCAGCGTTATTACCTAAACCGGTTTTATCTTTTATACCAAAAAGCATAGGAGAAGTAACTCTGTGCCCTACTAGAATCTTCTTTGTACATTCTTCACTTAAAAACTTGTATTGCTCTGAAGCTTCACTTATCGGTATAGGATCTATTGTTGTAGCTGTGCTTTGATTGTCATTGAAGGAAAGCACAAACTTTTTACCATTAGTTGAAGTAAATTTCTGCGTGATCTTTCTTTCAATAGCTCTTTGTTCTTCTGCGTTTGGCGTTCCATTATTAAAGTTCACCATCATTGAAGGAGCGAAACCGTTCTGTATATTTGTCAAGTGATAGTTTCCAATCTCTTCGTCTATTTCTGACCACTGTAAAGATCCTTGATAGTCTACCGGAGAAAAGTAAAAAAATCCAGGTGAATACGGATTGATCACAAAGATCTGGCTGTCGCTTGTTTTCCTGGATCCGTCAAAACATTCAATTCTTACCGGTGCATACTCGTCTTTTCTCCACTCCTTCCAGTTATCAGAATAATAGTAAGCGTTAATCTTACCGTCTACTGCCTTTTCTGGCCTTAAGTTTTGTATAGGTATATGTTTTGCCTTCTTTACTTCTGTCCTTCCTTTATTCCATACTACGTTAAAAGCTGACTGCCCTAAAAGCTTCAAATCTAAGCACACTTTTTTTAAGCATTCATCGTGAAAGATCATCTTCATTTTAGCGTAGTCTAAAGGCTTTTGAGAAGCGTCAGTAGCTGCTAAGCCTTGTCCGTATATCATCTCGCTTATACCAGTGATCACAGCGTTATTTACAGCACTACCGTTATATCTATCTATTAAATATTGATAGTAGTTGTTATCTTCTCCATATTGCACCCACTCCTTTGCAGAGCTTTCTACAATTTTAGGAGTAGAATAACTTGCCATATTCACTAACTTTACACTCATTTTTTAGTCTTTAAAATATACATAATTTTGTGTGCTTGGATCTGCGTGCTGCTGGTACTCTACTTCGCTTGTACCAGGTAAAACTGCTAAACCTTGCCATCTTAACCCCAAAACTGTGGAGCTTTCCGGATCTACGTTTGTGCTACTTGTTTGTTCATATATCTTTAACACCATTTCAGAATTTGTTTTAATATTAATAAAAGTTTGTTCTGGATGAAAAACAGTTTCCTTTACACTAATATTTTTAATTAAAAAGGAAGAAGGTGCTGCCGAAGTATTACTAAAATTAACGGTATTATTTCCAACGCCACTTGAAAGATTAAGAGAATATGATTGAACTGCTGGCGTAATTAAATGAATACCACCATACAGATTTATATACAATTCTGGTGTATCACTGACAAAAGTTATATCAAATGTTACAGTGTATTGCGTATTTTCTTTGGCTGTTGGATTACTTTGACCGATCCCTTGAAATTGATTAATAAAAGCACCACCACCAACAATTTGACCTGGATTACCTGTTTTTATCCAATCATTTGCAAAGTTTATTAAAGCACCGTTAGTAATTATTTCACTACCTAGACTTTCATTAATATAATATGAAAAAGAAGCAAATCTTGAGTTAAAAGAAACTAGATTATTTACTTTGTCAGCCACTGTTTTAGAAGATATTCTATTGCTTACTAACTTTGATTGCTTAGTTTCTAATCTAAAAAGAAAAAAGTTTGTTCTAGGTGAGACACATCTTTTCTCAATATTAAAATATGAAGTATTTAAAACAGTTGGCTTAAAGTATAACATTAATTTTTTTTACTTTTTTTTTAGGAAGTGAGCTTATTACTTCACAGCTTCTTTTTTTTGAAAGTTTACTAGCACATTCTTCTGCTGCTTCTCTTGAATTGTAAATGAAGTGCTCATGCACAATATCTTCTTTTAGGTATTTAAGCTCGTAGAACATTTTATGTTTTACTGGAAGCTTGTCTAAGTAGATCATTTTTTTTTGTAATTGATTATACTAATAAATAGATAAAACTCTTTTTTGTTTTTTATTATACATGAAGGCAAAAAAAAACCACCTAATTAAAGGTGGCCTTTTATTTTAATAAACCCTATTTTATGAAGTTACAATAGTAATTGTTTCTCCTAAATTATCTAAGATTGCTGTGGTTCCTTCTTCTACAAATAAAGCAGCACGTTGTTCTTTTGCTGTTATTGTAAGATTATAACCACTCATATCACCGTAAGCCTTACCAATTGAAACTGTTCCTCCAGTTACAGTTGCTCCATTGTGAGCACCCATTAAGTAACATTTTCCAAATCCTTTAGCTTCTATAATATTATTGTCTTCTACAAATACTTGAAATCTACCTTGTGCCAAAAGTTTTAGATACTTTAAAGCATCTTTTGAAAGGTTTGGTAAAGATAAAGTAAGCGATTGCTCATAAAAAACTGTCCCATTATCAGCAGAAACCGTAATGGTTTCTACATACTCAGAAGTTTCAGATCGTAAGGCATATTTGTAAGCTGAAGCTGCTGTTGCAACTGTGGTAAGCTGACCATCTGAATCAATTGTAAGTGCACCCATGTCTCCGTTATTTACGAAGTATACATTTCGGACACCACCTACTGATTCAAGACAAGATATTGCTCTACCGTTTGCTATATTACACGCCATATCGATTTAAGTTTTAAGAATTAAGCGTAAAGAACAATGTCAGCTCTCGTTGAATAACCAACACCTGCATTGAATCTCATCACCATATTTACGTTATCTGATCCATCTACTAGAGTTTGATCTAGTAATTTAACTTCAGTCAAATCTCCTTCCAAATCAGTAGCAAAGAACATGTTTGATTTACGTCCTGCAATCATACAGTCAGCTGCCATTCCAGGTGCCCACTTGATAGTGATACCCTCAAAGTTCATTTCTGTAGCTCCATCGTGAAATAAGTTTCTGTAACCTAAAGCTGCTTGTGCTGAAATATAAAATTTAACTGCTGCTGTACCCATAAAGATACAAAGATCTTCCTGTCCGTAAACTGCTGCACCTATTGCATCACGTACTTTTCCTAGCTCAGCGATTATGTTAGCTGCTGATAATGTTCCAGCTGCTACATCTGCTCCACCGTCAGCTGTTAGTTGCTCTTTAAAGCCTCCAAACTGTCCAGTAGTAAGTGCTGCTCCGTTCCAGATAGACTGTTCTACTTGCTGCCCTACTAAAGATCCAGCGTAAGAGATTAAGTAGCTAGCGAAATCTGTTTGTAAAGATCCGTCTAAACCTGCTCTCATGTTTGCACCTGCCCAAGTTGAAAGCCAGTTGTTTTTACAGATTGCTCTGTTCAACTGTAATCTTTTTGGAGCTAAAGCTTTTTCTGCATAAGTTACGTCTCCAGCACTTACAAAGTTACATGAAGCGTCAGTAATTGCTGCTGCTGATAAAGCAAAGTTGTTAAGGTTTACTGTAAACGGTACGTTTGGAAGTACAGTCAAGTTGCCTTTTCCTAAAGTTTCAGCAGATAAAAGTGAAGCTGACATGTAACCAGCTGCTGCTTTACCTGCATACGTTTTTGTTAATGAATCTGCCATTTTTAAATATTTTTGTTTTTATTGATTAAATATGTTACTCTTTCTTGTGGAGTTAATTTTGAAAAGTTTACTTTATTAAAAGTGGTGCTTGAAGTTGATCCTTCTGGCGTTGGAGTAATTTCTACTCCAGGCTTTTCAAACTCTTCAATCTTTGCGTCAGCTTCAACTTTTTCAGCTTTCAAAGTATTAAACTCTTCTTTAATTTGTGAAAATTCTTGAACTAAGTTTTCAAGAACTCCGATTGCTTGAACTAAAGCATCTTTTGTTTGAGTGTTAGAATCACTGAGCTCTTCAGTTTTGTAATCTTCTTCCTCGTCTTTTTTCTTTTGCTCTTCAACTTCTTCTTCAACCACTTCTTCAACTTCACCTATTGAAGCAATTATACCCTCTTCCTCTACAACTAATAATTTACCGTCAGACATAACATACTCACCAACTGGTAAAGCTTGCTTTTCTTCTTCAATCATTATGAAGACAGTTGCTCCAACTTCAAAAGCATCAGCTGAAATAACTGTGCCATCTTCAAGTTGTGCGTCCTCGAACTTTAAGTGCTCTTTTGCTTCTGAAAGCTCTTCTGGCGTTGGCTCATTGTTATTAACAACTTCAACCATACCTAAAAGCTCTTTAATTTTGTCTATTGCTTCCATTTTTTTAAGATAGATTTATACATGTAAATAGAGCTTAAATTACTTTGTTGTATTTTCACTTTCTAGTATTATTTTCCGAATCTTATCTAAAAGCTGATCTTCTGACATCTTAATTGCTCCAGCGTCTTTACTTTCAAAGTATCCTTCAATACTAAAACCTTTAACTTCTCCTTCTTTTATATAGTTATTCCACACATCTTCGTTCTCTATTTTCATGCAAGCCACCCAAGTTCCAACCGGGTAATTAAAACCATAAACAGCAGACTTATCTTTTTTACTATCTTCAACAATCCAAGTTTCAACTGTTGTGATACCATTAACTGCTCTCTCATGGCCTAACGTAGCTGATTGATGCTTACTGTTGATCATGTAAAGTTCTTCCACTCTTCTGATCGTATCCTTTGAAAAGAAACAGTTATATTTCTTACCTTCTGAATCAACTCTAAGTATTGGTGTGTCCGGAATCATTACAGCACCAATCACAACTCTTTTATCATTATCAACTGTGGCAAACTTTTCATTTACCTGGCTCTTTGAGAAATATACAAAGTTCTCTTCAATTGCTGGATCTTCAACTAAGCTTATAGCAAAGACCCCAACATCAGCGTCATTTTCATTTAAGATAAACTCAACTAATTTCATTTGTTCTTCTTTTTTCTTTTTTTTCATTACAGTGTGCTTTGATTTTTAATATATGAATTTGCCTCTTGTGCGTCAGTTACATCTCCTGCAATTACAAAAGCTTGAACTGGCTGATCGTTTTGGCTATTAACTGCACCAACGACATCATCTAAACTAGTTGGCTGATTTACTGCTTGTCCAATCATTGACCCCATAGGTGCACCTGCTGCTGCACCTGCACTTGCTCCAGATCCACCTCCAGATCCACCAGTATCTGTCTCCATTATCTTTTTTACATTTGCTAGACCTCCAGCTATTACAGCAGCAGCAGAAATAAAACCTAACATACCACCTTGTGCAAATGCTTTGTTTGCTCCTACATAAGTATCAATTATAGCTGATCCGATTGCAAGCTCTTTACTTTCTCCTGCTAACCCTTGTAAAGCTCCTGCTAAACTTGAAGCTGCACTTAA
>Ga0181410_1000468_pt1 | contig 17969 bp, 12 predicted proteins | sample 33SPOviralmetaG_FD_130112 | JGI IMG/M metagenome (GOLD analysis project Ga0181410, IMG submission 130112) | Marine viral communities from the oligotrophic San Pedro Time Series (SPOT) site, San Pedro Channel, CA, USA - 33 SPOT_SRF_2012-06-20 | ecosystem: Environmental > Aquatic > Marine > Strait...
GGTATTGGGACTGATAGTCCTGATAGCAACCTGCATATATCAAATTCTGCGGCGGCAAGTTTAAGATTTGAGCGAAACGACACCACCATTGGTAGTGGTAATTCTATTGGCAATATTCATTTTGAGCATCAAGAAACAGGTTACGCCGGAATTTGCGCTACTTTGAGCGTGAAAGCCGGTAACAATAATGGCAATGGTGAGTTTGTTTTTGAAAATGGTGTCGCAGGAACGGTTACCGAAAAAATGCGTATTGATCGCAATGGCAACGTAGGTATTGGCACTACGAGCCCAACAGGTGCGCTTACGATTTCTAAAGCGTCTAGTGATAATGCAATAAATCTTATTAGAACTGGCAGTAATACAGCTAATGGGTGGATCTGGGCTAACTCAGACAAAATAAGATTTGGTGACGATAACTCAGGCAATCCTAATAACACGCGGATGTGCATCACGACTGATACAGGTCGAGTTGGCATTGGCACTTCACTTCCTCAATCAACCCTCCAGCTAAATAAAACACCTCCTACTGCGTTTGGTTCACCGTTTCTGAGTATAGGCCATGATACTTATACTGGTAGCGGGATGTATACGATAGCGTTTGGCTATGAGCTAGGCTCCGGAAGCAATGCACCCGCCGAAATTGGAATGGTTACTACGTCAGACTCATCTTTCACAAAAGGTGATTTGGTATTTGCAACAAGGAATGTTGTAACTGACACGGCCCCGACAGAGCGTATGCGTATTGATAGCTCTGGTAACTTGCTGGTTGGAAAAACTAGCACAGGAGTAAATACAGCAGGAGCAGAGTTTACGACAACGGGACAAGTATATGCTACGTCTTCAAATGTTATTGCTGGATATTTTAATCGGCAGGGGGCAACTGGAACTACAAACCTTATTGGGTTTAGAGTAGCAAATAGCGATGCTGGAACAATTCAATCGTCCGCTGGAGGCACACCAGCATTTGCGGCGGCATCAGATCAACGCCTAAAAGACAACATTACAGACCATGAATCAGAGCTATCTAGTGTTATGGCTTTGCGTCCTGTTCGTTGGGATTGGAAAGATGAAGCTAAAGGATCAGGCGAGGGCTTTGTAGCACAAGAGTTAGAGCAAACTGCATGGGCTGATTTGGTTTCTGATGGTGAAGATGGATATAAAATGGTATCGGGTTTAGGTGCTGTTGAGACAAGACTTATTAAAGCCCTACAAGAAGCAGTAACACGAATTGAAACACTTGAAGCCGAAGTAGCGGCACTCAAAGGAGAATAAACAATGGCACACACATGGACTGTATCAGCAATGGACTACGCCGTATCACAAGACGGGAAAACCAACGTAGTCAACACCGTACACTGGCGGTGCGCAAAGACTGACGGAGATAATTCTGGCTCATCCTACGGCACTGTAGGGCTTGAGGCTCCTAGTGGGTCATTTGTCGAGTGGGCTGATATTACTGAGGCTACGGCTGTTGGGTGGGCTAAGGCGGCTTTGGGTGACGATCAAGTAGCGTCTGTTGAGGCGGCTATTGATGCACAGATTGCTGAAGAAGCAAACCCCACTACCGGAGAAGGGGTGCCTTGGTGATCAGCCTAGAGTTAAAAAAAAGTGAGGGCTAATGGATCCGCTGTCTTTGATTGCGATGGCCTCGACTACTTTCAAGGGCATTCAGACATTGGTAAATCGAGGGGCAGAGATTGAGGCTGTAGCCCAGAAGCTGGGTGCGTGGTATTCGTTCGCGGCTGACATTAAGCAAGCGGAACGCGAGGCAGAAAAACCGGGGGTTTTTAAAAAGCTCTTTGAAGGCAACACCGTAGAGCAACAGGCGCTCAATAGCGTCATAGCTAAGAAGAAACTGCAAGAGCAAGAAAAACAGATTAGAGAGCTAATTATCTGGGCATACGGCACGGAAACATATCAAGAAATGATAATGCTCAGGCGACAGATTAAGGCAAGGCGAGAGCAGGTAATCTACAAGCAAAGAAAGCGTCAGAGGCTGATTATGGATTCTACAGTTATCGTTTTCGGGGCTTTAATTATCGGCGCAATTATTTTTGGGACTGTATCGCTTATACAGGGGGTTAATTAAGTGCCTTTAACCAAACTTCAATTTAAACCGGGGATTGTTCGTGAAACAACGTCCTATGCTAACGAAGGCGGTTGGTTTGATTGCGATAAAATTCGTTTTAGGTTTGGAACGCCCGAAAAAATTGGCGGTTGGGAAAAGTATAGCGGAGCCGTTTATTTAGGCACCGCGCGAAACTTAAAACCTTTTGTTGCCTTAGACGGCACACTGTTTAACGGCGTTGGAACACATTTAAAGTATTACCTTGAAGCGGGCGGGGCATATAACGATATAACCCCCATACGTGCGTTGGGAGATGTTACTTTTGCCGCCGCAAACGGGTCTACTACGTTAACGATCACAGACGCCGCACACGGCGCTATTGAAAATGATTTTGTAACGTTTAGTGGCGCGACCACGTTAGGTGGAAATGTAACCGCCGACGTTCTTAACCAAGAGTATCAAATAACGGAAATTGTCTCGGATGACAGTTACAAAGTTGTTGCGAAAGACACTTCCGGAGTCGTTGTCACCGCTAACGCGAGCGACAGCGGAAACGGCGGATCTTCTGTGGTGGGGGCTTATCAAATAAACGTAGGATTAGACACCACTGTCGCAGGAACCGGGTGGGGCTCCGGGAAATGGAGCCGTGGAACGTGGGGATCAAGTTCTTCTTTGTTGGCTGTGGGCGCTACGCTTAGGCTGTGGAGTAGTGATAATTTTGGTGAAGACTTAATAATAAACGCCCGTGACGCGGGCATTTATTATTGGGATAAGAGTGTTAAGTATGTAAGTCCGGTGGGCCGTGCCGTTGCTCTTTCTTCTTTAGCTGGAGCGGACGCTACGACGCCCACGATTGCTAAACAAGTGCTTGTTTCGGACGTAGACAGGCACATCATTGCGTTTGGCTGTGACCCAGAAAACGCGATTGGGACGCAAGACCCCTTGTTGATTCGGTTTAGTGATCAAGAAAACCCCACTACGTGGCAATCTTTACCGACTAACACGGCGGGGGATCTTCGTTTAGGTTCTGGTTCTGAAATTGTTACGGCGATTGAAACACGTCAACAAGTTTTAGTTTTTACAGATGTTTCGCTCCATTCAATGCAATTTTTGGGGCCGCCGTTCACGTTTGGCATTAATTTGATATCTGAAAACATCACGATTATGTCCCCCAACAGCGCAAAAGCTATGGATGACATGGTGTTTTGGATGGGTATGCAGGATTTTTATGTGTATACCGGTCAAGTTCAAAAGTTGCCCTGCACTGTGAGAGATTACGTTTTTGGGGATTTTAATGACGCGCAAGCGGAAAAAGTATTTGCGGCGTTAAATTCGTCTTTTGATGAAATTTGGTGGTTTTATCCGTCTGCAAGCTCTGACGAAATAGATCGTTACGTGGTGTACAACCATAAACAACAGATTTGGTTTTATGGATCTATGGCACGAACTGCGTGGGTGGACCGTGGAATTAATGAATATCCGTTGGTCGCGGGCACTGATGGCTATTTGTATTTGCATGAATTTGGCTTAAATGACGGTCAAAATGCTACCGCCATTAACTCGTACATTGAGTCTAGTCAGATAGATATTGGAGACGGGGAGCAGTTTTCCTTCATTCGTAGGATGTTGCCCGATGTAACGTTTACGGGCTCGACTTCGGATAACCCTGCGGTTAATTTCATTTTACAGACCAGAAATGCGCCGGGGGCCGCGTACAATACTACGAGTACAAGCGGTGTAACGCGCTCGGCCACTGTGCCTGTAGAGCAGTTTACGGAGCAGGTACATGTAAGGCTTAGGGGCCGTAGTTTGGCGCTCAAGTTAGAGAGTGATGCGGTAGATGTGCAGTGGCGCTTAGGTGCGCCGAGAGTGGACATTCGTCAGGACGGCAGGCGATGAGTCGTCGTCTTGTTCTGCCAGAGTTTCCGGTTGCTCCGGATGCATACAACTCTCGTTATATGTCGGAAATTGTACGTTCGTTTTCTATTTTTCTTCGTCAATTTAACAACCCCGGCGATACACGGCACACGGCCCTTACTTTGACGAATTTGCAGGAAAACGATTACAACTTAGAAACGGGCGCTGTTTTTCAGCGGGACGGAGATTTAAAGATTGTAGTTTTGTACAAGCCACACCCGGCGGGGGTTTCTGGCACTGGAGCGGTTGGTTCAGTGACAGTTTCGACCCCATAGATAGCCTGAAAACGAGGGGTTTGATACAATAATGCATTGCTATGGGATAAAGACATGAACGCAGTTGCAACTCAACAGCCTTATGAGGTCCCCGAAGGGGGTCTTGCCTCGTTTCTGACGGCCACGGTAGGTGATTGGTCGGATGAGGCTCTTAACTCGGACAATTACTACGACATTGTTAAGCCTACGGCGGAGCAATTGGCGGCATTTGGTCGAGAAGAAGATGATCGCATAGCGCACGTTGCGACAGGCGAAACTATTGTTCCTATGGCTGTATTTGACGAAGATCCGGCCCTTAAAGAGGCCCTTTTTGCCCGTATGCGGGACATGGGCATTGACCCAGAGCGATACGTGGTGGGCAATGAGCTAAACAGCATTAACCCTGTTACCGGTCAGCCTGAGTTCTTTCTTAAAAAGCTGTTTAAAGGCGTCAAAAAGGCTGTAAAGGGCGTCGTCAAAGTATTCAAGAAGATTGCGCCGCTTGTTCTTTCGATAGGTCTTAACTTTTTGGTCCCCGGTCTTGGTGCTATTGCTTCTGGCGCTTTAGGCTCTGGTATTGGCACTTTGGTGCAAGGCGGTAGCTTAAAAGACGCCTTTAAAGCCGCGTTAATTGGTGGTGCTGTAGGCGGTATTTCTTCTGGTATTGGTAGTGTCATGAAGGGTGGGGAATTTATGGCAGGCGTCAAGAGCGGCTTGCCTACGGGACTTGGTGGGGGCGTTAACCCCACTCTTGCTCCTAAAGCATTAACTGCCGCAGAGCAAGCGCAGACAGCGGCACTTGAAGCCTCGGGCAGGGTTAGTGAAGGAACGTCGGTCTTTGATGTTACGGGCGCAGAAGCGTTAGGGCCGGAGATAATGCCCCCTCAAGCGGGCGCTGCGCTTCAGGAAGGCATGGCTGTTTCTCCTGCGGCGGTAGGGGGCGTTCCGACTAATTTAGACATGACCCCACCTGTAGGCGGAGGCCCGACTAATTTAGCCATGACGGGACCAACAAACTTGGACATGTCGCCCATTCCCGGAGCAAAATCGGCTCAACTGGCTCAACAAGCTAAAACTGCGGCGGGCGGCACTCCAACTAATTTAGACATGTCGCCCATTCCGGGTGCGGAGGAAGCCGTTGCCGGAACAGACGCCGCTGCACAAAGCGTGGCCGGTGCTCCCACTCTGAGTGAATTAGTAAAAGCAACACCAGAAACTTTCTTGGATAAAATTAAAGAAGGTCGTTTTATAGATGCTTTTAAAGGCCAAGCGGGGATCACAAAAGATCAAATTATTGAATCTATTCTTGGAGAAGAAGGTTTAACGACGGCCACGGCTTCTGTGGACAAAATTATAGAAGCCGCCACCAAAGCAAGCACGCTTTTGGAATCAGGGGTCATTGCACAACCCGGAATGCTGGCAAAATACGGCCCAATGACAGCGCTAGGGTTGGGCGTGGCAGGAGCGGCGGGAGCTTTTGAAGAACGGCCTATGCCGCCGCCTTATGATTTCTTTGGCGGCCTTACAACTGACGATTATCGCCGCATGTACCCGGAACAATATCGCATTACGCCCATAGGTAGAGATTCTCAAGGAAACTTGCTTGCCGCAGGGGGCGGCGGGATTTCAAACTTCCCTCGTAAAAACGGCCCCATACAGGGCCCCGGAACAGAAACATCTGACGACATCCCGGCGATGTTATCAGACGGGGAGTTTGTGATGACGGCTCGGGCTGTGCGCGGAGCAGGAAATGGTAGCCGAAAAAACGGCATGAATAAAATGTACGACATGATGCGAACCTTTGAAAGGAATGCTACCCGTGGCTGAATCAACAACAACTCAGATAATTAAAGAAGATCCTGCGATACAGACGTACAAGGAGAATTTACTTAAACAAGTAAATGACTATATCCAAGATCAACTAACACGCTTTAATGAACAGGGCGTATACCTCCCCCCCAAGTATCAAGTAGCCGCACAAAATCAGCTTCAGCAAAAAGCGGCCGCCATGGCCCAAGCAGGCGTTGGCATGTATGCCCCGTACTTACAACGAGGGTCTGATTTAAGTCAATTAGGGGCGGAGGGCGTTCAAACCTATGGTTTTGGGGGTCTTCAAGACGCGTTTGGTGCGACCCGTGAGGGTCAGAGCATGTTGGGGCAAGCGGCCGCCCGAGCCAATCAGTACCGAAACACGCCGTTTGCGTATCAACAACGCGCGGCTAACTACCTTCAAGGAGCCAGTGGTTTAGGCCGGGATGCATTGGGGACCGGTAGATCTGACATTCAAAGCGCGATACAACAGGCCAACCGAGGACAGAACGTTGCAAATCAATATTTAACAGGCGCACTGGATGTAGGCCGTGGGGCGATGGCTCGGGGGCTTGGTAGCTTAGATGTCTCTATGGATCGCGGATATGGATCCACCCAAAAGGCGCAAAATCTACTTAGCGGAACAGGCGGACAATTTGACCCGCGTGGTGTACAGGAGTTTATGAATCCCTATGAAGACGAGGTGGTTCAACGAACTCTTCAAGATATTCGCCGCGAAGGAGACATACGAGAACAAGGGTTGCAAGCGCAAGCCGCCTCGGCAGGCGCTTTTGGCGGTTCTAGGCAGGCGGTTGCTGAACAAGAACTTGCTCGTAATGTCTTGGATCAGCAAGGCAAAGCGGCGGGGCAGCTACGTCAAGCGGGATACGGGCAGGCTTCACAACAAGCACAACAAGCGTTTGAGCAGGCCAAGCAAAGAGAACAGCAGTTAGCTCAAGCGTATGGCAGTTTAGGACAGTCCGGCGCTCAATTAGGTCTTTCTGGCGCTCAAGCCGGGTTTGGCATGGGTTCACAGACCGCTGGTTTGCAACAGAACATAGGTGCTCAACTCGCCTCAAATGCGATGGCGGGCGGGCAACTAGGGATGTCCGGGGCACAACTGGGCGGCCAGCTTGGGATGCAAGCTGCGGGCATTGAGCAAGGCGTAGGCCAACAAATGGGTCAACTTGGGTTGGGCTATGGTGGTCTGGAGCAACAAAACGTCAATCAAATGATGGGCATGGCGGGCGCTTCCGGGCAGTTTGGTCAAAACCTTGGCACCTTGGCCGGTATGGGCGGACAATTAGGTCAAAACCTTAATCAAATGGGGCTTCAACAAGCGGGTCTTGGCCAACTTGTTCAAGACATGTATGGTCGCGATCTCAAGCAACTGGAAGCGTTTGGCGGAAGAGATCAAGCTTACGACCAAGCCATATTGGATGCGTACCGCATGAACCAACAGCAAATGTATCAAATGCCTTATCAGCAAATGGGCTTCTTGAGCGACATTTACAAAGGTGTACCGGGATCGCAACAATCGATCACGGTACAGGGCCAAGGATCACCTTCTCCGTTCCAGCAAGTAGCGGGCCTTGGTATAGCAGGACTTAGCGCACTGGGTGGCGCGAAGACAGCGGGATTATTTTAATGAGCGTACTTAGTAGACCATTGTTCCGACAAGCGGGCGGGCCTGCACAGCCCATGCCTCAAGACATGGCACCTCCGCCCATGCCGCCACCCATGCCGTCACCGATGGCCGCCGAGCAGATGATGGCCAACGCACCTCCGCCCGAGATGGCAATGCTGGAGCAGGCCGAAGCAGGGGCCACGGCCCAAGGGCAAGAGTTGGGCGCGGCCTACGCCGAGCAGATGATGGCGGGAATAGATGGCGCACAGTCCACCGAAGACCTGATTAATGCGTTGCGCGGCAACGACAAATCTTTAGATGCTCGCCGCGACGAACTTGCGGGTCTTGTAGGTAAGGCAGACGCCAACCAAACCCCAGAGTCCGTTCTCGCTATGGTACAGCCCGTCATTATGATGACTGAAGAAGGCATGATGGATAGCGGAATCGGCGCTCTGGTTCAACAAATCACGGGCGACGTGGAAATGACCACGGCTGACGGCGCTCCTACCGAGATGGGAATGGGCGTAGGTAGTTTGATGGCCGCAGGAGCGCAGGAGGCTCCCGCCCCACAAAATTTTAGACAAGGCGGGGAGGTGGCTCACTTGCAAGACGGTAGCAACCCGGTTGATACCGCCCCCGCCATGTCCTTTAGTGCCCTTGCCTCAGAAAACGTGATGAGCTTTGGGGATGCCGTAAAAGGAAGGTACGAAGATCTTTTACCCCTGTATCAGGAAATACTGGGCGCGGACCAAGAATCAAAGGACGCCACTAAAGCGCAAATGTTGTTTGACGTTGCACAGGGCGGGTTGCAGTTGGCCGCAGGCGTCCCCGGCGTGGGCAGTTCATTTGCTTCTCAGTTTGCGGGGGCCGCCGCCCCTGTTGCAGGGCGTATTCAAGAACGCGGCGCGGCGCTAGAACAAGAGCGGCGCGGAATTAAGCAGGGTGCGTTATCCGGTGCAATTCGACAGGCTGAAAGGGAAATGGACTTTCAGCAAGAGATGGATATAGCAAACGCCCGTGCAGGACGCACTAAGCCGGATTTTAAAATGGTTACGGATTTAACCACCGGGCAAAAAATGTATGTTGACGTAAATACCTCAGAAGGTGCGAGCGTAGTTCAAAGTGCTACGGCAGCTAATGCGACATCGCCCACAGGTAATTTGTTTGCGGTTAACACGTTAAGTAGTGAGTCTCTTAAAAATGCTAAATCTTTCTTAGTAAACGGAGAGCCCGTAATTAGCTTTGACGGGGGCCGAACCTACACCGGTCAAGACGGTCAAGACATGGAGATGCCAAATAGCGCCATCCCCTTGTCTGACGAAAACGCCGCCACCATTCTTAGCACGGTAAATAAGCGCAATACGGCTGCCGAAGAGCTACGCGAAATGCTGGGTACGGGCAGTGAGGACGACATAGTTCAAGCCACCGTCAAGGCGGGCACGGCTGATGCGCCGGTGGCTTTGACAGATGCAGACCGTTCTGCTCTTTCTTCTGTATTGTCCGAAAGCCAAAGAGATCCAATAGCCGCAGCTAAAGTAGGCACCGGATTTGGCGCACAATTTGATGTGGTATTGGACAATGTTTTTGCCGGTCCTTTAGATTCTGACGCGTTTCAAGATACTCAAACAGCACGTCAATATTTGAAGGGTATTACGGTATTAGGTCGATCCGCGTTGGTGGTTAACCCACGTTTCCCCGTGGCCGAGATGGAAAACGTAGCAACGTTGTTCCCTGACGTAGACAGTTTCTTCAAAAACCCAATTACAGAAGCAAACAAGCTTGTTGAGATGAAGCGGTTGGCGAAAGAGCAGTTGTTGAGAAACCTAGATTATATAGCCACGTATGCTCCCACCGAACAATTGGCCGATATTGAAGCCAACAACAAAGAGTTGAAGCGCCTGTTAGGTATTCTGGAAAGTGTGCCAGAAACATACGGGTCCTCTACCCAACAAAACGTCGTGATTGAAGCACTTCGGTCGGGGATGAAAGGAAAGTAAAGCATGGCGGAAGATCAAAGAAACGCGGTTTCACCTTTGGTATATAGCCAAGATGAACTTGATAGCATATTTGATTCTTTGCGCGATGCGGAGGGCGTAGATTCGCCCTCCAATACTTTTGCTCGGACTTTAGCGGAAGAGTTGTCCGAGCGACACCCCGAGCTAATTACCTATGACGGTTTACGGTCGGGCACTGCTCCTTTTTTTGACACTATGCCCGGCTTAGTCAATGTGCCTGCCAAAGAGCGTCGTCTTGATGATGTGGGTATCATGGAGACTTTTTTAACTAATCCCGATGGCAAACCCATGCGTCGAGGTGATTTTTGGAAAGGCTTTCGTGGTGAGATTGCGCCACAGGGTGGTGGTTTTGCTGGAGCCCTTTATGGTGGCAAGGCAGGCATGGCCATGCAGGCGGGAATTCCCGTCGTGCCGGGGCCAACCGCTATTCCCGCAATTGCCGCAAAGGCATTTATTCCGTTTTCTACTACCCTGTTAGGGGCGGTTATGGGGCAAGAGGGCGTAAGAAAGGTACAAGAGTTGATTACAGGTGAGCCGGATTTAATCGTTCCCGGCACCACGGCTTCGGAAGAAGCTGGAAAGACTGCGGCAACTGTCGCTGGGTTTTTTGCTGTACCGTATATGTTGCCGAAAAATTTAGAATTTGGCGCGGCCACCTATCTAAACAATGTGCGTAATCTTATGGGCCCTCCAACAGCGCGAGAAGTGGCGCAAAAAAGGTCTTCTGCCCAGAGTGTTCTTGGTCTTAAAACACTCCCCGGAAACGAACGATCCGTTAAATTTATTGCGGCGATTGAAAGACTTTTAAGCGGGCAAGCAAAACGAGCACAAACTACCCGAGGGGGTCAAATATCCACAGGCGTTCAAGAAGCTATCGCAGGGGCCGGTATGACAGGGGGTGCTTATGCCGCCGAGTCTTTAGACCCAGACGATACTCTTAGCCGAATCGGAGCAGAAACACTAGGCGCTTTGGCCGGGGGTTACGTTGCAGGGCCGGTGGCACTTTTGGCCTCAAACGTGGGCAATATTAAAAACGGGCTCACAAGTTTTTTTAAAACATTAACGGAAGAGGGCGTAGGGTCTGCTTTAGGCATGACCGGTTTAAAAGAGGCTCGTTTAGCCGAAGCCACCGATAAGATTCGTGAGTTAATAGAGGCTGCTCCAGAAGAAAATTTAGATCAGGTTATTAAGCGTCTTGCGGAGCTTGATCCAAATTTAGAAGGCATCGACTTAACTTCCGGAGCAAAAACAGGTAGTCAAGTTTTACTGTCAATAGAAGAAGCCGTTGATTTGATGATTCCGGCGGTCGGCGCACAGCGCGATCAAGCCACCGATCAAGCGATAGAAGCCTTGAGAAAAAGCTTAACGCTTACCATGCGCTCTGGAAACCGAGAGGCTTTACGAGAAAGCGCAGAGCTTCTAAACGGAGTTTATTTGTCGGCTTTGTCTAACAGATTGTCTGCAAGAACAGAAGCGGTAGTAGATGCGTTTAATCAAGTTGGCACGGATCGATCAAATCAAGAGTTGTCTCAGGCGTTGTTTGACGTGGTGGAGCAACAACTGAGTTTGGCCAGACAACAAGAACGACAGCTTTGGGGCGACATCCCCTCATACAACATTGACCTTGCCCCGGCAGAAGTTCCCAATATTATTGAAACATGGCAAAACAACTTGCCGTCTACTCCCGAAGCCGCGCAAGGCGTTGAAAGTGCGTTAAGTCCTCTTACTAGATTTATAGCTCGCAAAACAGAAGAACTGGGGTTGGGGGTTGCGGCAGAAGGTGAAAATTTATCTCCGTCTTTGCAACAAGTTTTGGACGGAGTAGAGCCCGGTGTCTTAACTTCAACTGAATTAGTAGATATGCGCTCAACTGCCTTAAATTTGGCCAGATCCTTGGGCGCTCAAGGTCTGCGTAATGAAGCACGTATTGCCTCAAATTTTGCGGAAGCAGCTTTAATAGATCTTGAAAAAATCGCTGATCCGTCTATGTCTTCGGCATATCAGGGAGCGAGAGAGTACAGCCGCGCTCTTAATGACGTGTTCACACGTAGCCTTGCAGGTGACATCTTAGAAACAACCCGAGCGGGAGGTCAAAAAATTGCGCCTGAATTGCTGGCACAACGTCTTTTGGCGGGCGGCTCAGACCCCGTTGAACTACGCTTCAATCAGATTCAAGAAATTGGTCGCTTCGGGATAGACAATGAATTTGCGGGTGCTGCTGGAACAGTTCAGGATTTAGACACAATCTACGAGGCCATCTTGCGTAGTGCTAGAAGCGCCGCACTTATTCCCGGTAAGCCCCTAGAAGAAGGGGGTAGGATCAATGTTCAAGCGCTTAATCGTTGGATGGGGCAAAACGAAGATTTACTAAACCAGTTCCCGGCGTTACGCAGTGATCTAAGCAACCTTAACACGGCGCAAACGTTGCTAACCCGAACTGAGGTTTATAACAAACGTAAAGCGCAAGAAATTAAAAACACCATCAACTTCCAAAATTTGATGGGTAAAAACGCCGACAGCCCGTCGTTTGCAGTAGCTCAAGCCTTGTCTTCAGGCAACAAAAAACCGATGACCTCGCTGAATTCTTTGGCCCGTGTAGCAAACAATGCACCGGAAGAAATGCGCGATAGCGCTAGAGCAGGTCTACGCGCTTCTGTCCTTCAATGGGCTATGGAAAGTGCGGGCATGAGCGGGGGTAAATTTAGTCCCGAAGTTATGAATCAAAAATTATTTGGCCCAATTCAAAACACCGATTCAGGCATTAGTGTTATGGATTGGATGAAAAAATCTAATTTAATTTCTGCGGAAGAATCATCACGAACTCAGCAAGTGTTAGCTCAAATGCTTCGTTATGAAAAAGCTGCAAAAGGTGGTGCTTTAGAGCAAATGGCGGAGGAAAGTGGACCGCTGTTTGACCTGTTTCTACGAATTGCGGGGGCTAAAGTAGGCACCATGGGTTCTGAAATACTAGGCGGCGGAAGTCAATCACTGATCGCAGCGGGCGCTGGTTCTCGGGCGGTGAGAAACATATTTTCTAACATGCCTAATGTATTAAACATGGATGTCATGTCGGAGCTAATTAAGAATCCACAGTTGTTAGCTATTATGTTGGCAAAACCCAAGAGCAAACAAGCTGAGTTAAAACTGGGACAAAAAATATTGGACTTTTTTGGATCGCAAGGCATCACAATATCCAGAAGACCCGCGCCCACTGCTATACGGGAGTTTGCGGAAGATATTTTTGAGGACGTTGTGCCGCCAATTGAAGTGGAAGAAGAGTCCGAGGTTATTCCGCCAAGGTTACCTCAGACTACAGACCCCTCTAGGGCTGCTTTTGAAGGGTTTGTAGGGACTCAACGCCGACTTGAGGCAGAGCGGCAGGCACAACAACCCCCGCCTCAACTCACGCCCCCTCCGGTTGCACCCCCGCAAGCAGCGGCTCCTGCGCCCATCAATCCGATGATGTTGCAGAGAGCGGCGCAAGTGTTGGGGCCACAGGATGAAATTGGCGCATTGGCCGCTGAAATGTTGATGAGGCAAAGGCCGTCTTAAATCAGCCAATCCTTGGTGGATTCGCCTAAAACATTACCTGCGATATTTATTTTATCTCGCAAAGCGGTTAGAATGCGCTCATCAATTGTTCCCGGACTGACCAGATCAACGTAAGTTACGTTGGCCTTCTGGCCGATCCTGTGTGCGCGGTCCTCTGATTGCAGACGTATTTCTAAGTCGTAGCTATTGCTGAAGTAAATCACTGTGTTTGCTTCAGTTAATGTAATTCCGTAGCCACCCGTCCGGGGTTGTCCAACAAAAAAACGTAACTCGGAGTTAGGGTCTTGAAAACGGTCGATAATGTCTTGTCTGTCATCTTGGTGTGTATCACCGTAGTAGGTTGCTACCACGCCACTGCCCCACTTTTTCTTTAACGCCTTTTCGATACGGTGAATGTCGTAGGTATATGTGGCCCAGATAATGGCTTTGCCTTGGACTTCTTCAACTACGTCCATTAACTCATCTAATCGGTTGTTCTTGATCTCTTGTATCGGCCCTTCGTCCGGTTGAAGGTGGCCGCAACAAATTTGCTGTAGTCGCATAATTTGCGTCAGAACCGACGCCGTCGTGGCCAACTTGCCCTGTTCCAATTGAGCCAACGCCAAATCCTTCATTTGCTTATATAAAACCATTTGCTCACGGGTAAGGCTGACCTCACGGCGCTGATAGACTTTGTCGGGTAAGTCAAGGCAATCTTCTTTCAACACGCGAGTGCTAAACGTGTCCAGCTTTTCGCCAAGTTCATCTAAACGCCGATAGCCCGTCACCTCGTTGAAACTGTGCGGCCCCATGCTTCTGCGCTGTACGACGGCATAACGGCCTTGAAACGAGTAAAAACTAGCGAACCCTAACGCCCCTTGATCTAGGAACAGGCACTGGCTAAACAGATCCATAGGGCTCTTAGTGATAGGGGACCCGGTCAAGATGCGTCGGAATTTTGACACTTGCCCAACCTTGATCAAGTTCTTGGTCCGTTGTGCGCTTTTATTTTTAATGCTGGTGCTTTCGTCAAGGATGGTCAGGCAGTCCGGGTTGAGCTTGACAAACTTCTGAGCGGCGGACGCGCCCTTTTGCGTCGAAAACGCTTCTGTGTTCATGACCAATATGTGCAGGAACCCCGGCTCACGCTTCTGCGGATCAGCTATTTCCTGTATTTGGTCCCGAAACTTCTGAGTAAAGTTGGGCTGCCATTTGACCAGCTTGGTTTGTATTCGGTCGGGTAAGTGTATTGGTATTTCTTTTTTTACCCAGTTATCAAAGACGCCCTTGGGGGCAATGATCAAGGCGGTGTTGATATCACCTTGCTCGTACAACGCGCCCATGGTGTCAATGGCCACTTTTGACTTACCCGTGCCCATCTCCATAAACAAACCAAAATACGGTCTTTCCCACGAAAAATTGAAGGCCATGCGCTGATGATCGTAGGGCGTCGTTTTGAATTCGTACATCTTTTCCCCCATTGCTTGACATAGGAGGATATAGGATGAGAGACTGCTCGTCCAGCCCCGACAAAGGGCTTAACCACGAAAGGAGAAATAGATGAGCGAGTTGCTCTTTGATATGGAGGCTGATCAAGCCAATGCCTCCGCCATTGAAACAATGGAAAACACCGGCTTAAAAAGCATCGCAGAAATTGCTCGCGCTGTTCGTAACCAAGAGGATATGGTCAACAAACTTGAAGATCACCTGAAGGATGCGAAGCGAGAACTGCTACGACTTACCGACGAAGACCTACCCGCCATGTTACTTGAGCTTGGCCTCAGTTCGTTTGAACTTGAGGACGGGTCGAAAGTGACCGTGCGTCCTACCTACGGGGCACATATAAAGGCGGAAAACCGCGAAACCGCATTCGATTGGCTCCGGCAAAACGGCTTTGATGACATCATCAAAAACACCGTTAGCTGTGGTTTCGGACGCGGCGAAGACCGAGAAGCTGCCGAGTTTATTGATTACGCGCAGGGTCTTGGTTATGCGGCGGAGCAAAAAACCGAGGTGCATTCCAGCACCTTAAAAGCTTGGGTAAAAGAGCGGGTACAAAACGGGGAAACTTTTCCCATGGAACTTTTCGGGGCCTACGTCGGCCAACGTGCTAAAATCGTGAGGAAAAAGTGATGAGCAAAGCAGTAGCAAAAAAAGGTGAAACTAATGGAATTGTTGCATTCGATTCAAGTCTCTTTGAACAAGACGCCGGGTTGGGGATGGGTGACCTCAGTCAAGACGACATGGCAATCCCTTTCCTCAAGGTTCTTAGCCGTCAGGACCCAACTTTGGACGACCTTGATGATGCAAAAGCGGGCGATATTCTCAATACCGTATCGAATCAAGTGTACGCTGGAAAAGGAGGTATTCGTGTCATACCTTGCGCTTATCAGCGTAGGTATATTGAGTGGGCTCCTCGGGGCTCTGGTAACGGCGCTCCTCTAAATATTTACACGCCAGAGGACCAGCGGCCGCGTACAGAGCGCGGGGACGACAACAAAGATTATGTCGTCTCGGGGAACGGTAGCTACATTGAAGAGACGCACCAGCACTACGTGTTGATTTTGAACGAGGACGGCACCACCACGACCGCCGTTATTGCAATGAAGTCAACCCAGATGAAGAAAAGCCGTAAGTGGAACTCCACAATCGCCCAACGCACTTTGATGGGTAAAAACGGCCCCTTCACTCCGCCACGTTTTAGTCATGTCTACTTGTTACGCACGGTGAGCGAGGAAAATTCTAAAGGCTCATGGCACGGGTGGGATATTACGCTAGAGGGCGTTGTAGAGGACCCCCGCCAGTACACACAGGCCAAAGCTTTCTCAGAGTCGATCCAGAAGGGCGACGTGGAGGCGAAGCACACCTCAGAGGGCGACGACACGTCTAACGACGCGCCGTTTTAAGTGTCACGGGGGCCATGCGCCCCCTTTTTTGGTCTATAAAAAATGTCAGATGCAAAAAGATTTGCGGCCATTTTTGATGGTCTAAAGCAAGCCTACGGTACGTTTGAGATTGACAGCACCAAATCAAACGGCAAGAACACCGGCAAAGCTCGCGTCGTCCGCGAACCACGGACCACGGAACACTTTGAGCAACACCTAGCCGGGGACGGGGCAGGCATAGGGATTATTCCAATTAATGAAGATGACTCCTGTAAGTGGGGGTGTATTGACATTGATGAATATCCGTTGGATCACGGTAAATTGGTCGAAAAAATACGCCGGGGAAAGATCCCTCTGGTAATATGTCGATCCAAATCGGGGGGCGCTCATTGCTTTTTATTCAGCAAGGAGTGGGTTACTGCAAAGAAAATGCAGTCCACGCTACAACATTTGTCCAGTGGCTTAGGCTACGGCGGTAGTGAAATTTTCCCCAAGCAGATAAAGCTGTTTTTAGATCGGGGGGATATCGGAAACTTCTTGAACATGCCGTACTTCGACGCAGAAGACGGTTTGCGGTACGCGTTCAATGATGACGGCACGGCCGCAACGCTTGAGGAATTTTTCGGGCTGTATGAGGCGCACGTCCAAACGCCAGAGCAACTGGAAGCACTTACGCAAGCCCAAGTTGAAAGCACAGCCATTGTGGACGGTCCGCCCTGTCTCCAAACCTTATGTGCTCAAAAAATCAGCGAGGGAGGGCGAAACAACGGACTCTTCTCAATAGGTGTGTACTTACGCAAGGCATACCCCGACACGTGGCAAGACGAAGTTTTGCACCACAACATGTCTTACATTGATCCGCCCTTACCCTTGAGTGAGGTCAACCTCGTAGTCAAACAACTCGAAAAAAAGGACTACGCGTACCGGTGCAGTGATGCGCCTATTCAACCTTATTGCAACCGCGAGCTATGCCAGACGCGCAAGTTTGGAATAGGCGCGGCAGTGAGCGACATGGCCGTGGCTAACTTACGCAAATACAACTCACTTCCTCCCGTTTGGTTTCTTGACGTGAACGGTATCCCTTTGGAGCTAGATACTGAAGCTCTTCAAAATCAGACGGTGTTTCAAAAATCTTGCATAGAGCAGCTTAACTTTATGCCGCAGACAATGCCTCGGCGGGGTTGGGAAGCACGAATTAACCAACTAATGAAAGAGATGTCGGAAACAGACGGATCCATAATGGAGGTGTCAGAAGATGCCAGCATTAACGGCCAGTTCTACGAATATCTGGATGAGTTCTGCACGTCCACTCAAAAGGCGGAAGACCGGGAAGAGATATTGTTACGTCGTCCGTGGACAGATGAGGAAACTAACGCCGTGCATTTTCGATTAAAAGACTTTGAAGGGTTTCTACGGAAAAATCGCTTCAGTGAATTTAAAACGCACAAAGTGGCTCAACGCTTACGGGACATTAATGGCGAGTCCGTTGTGTTAAAAGTCAAAGGTAAGCCCCTCCGAGTTTGGCGGGTTCCTGTTAATGACATCCCGCACGACCAGCTAGAGTCCAAGTCGTTTGAAACACGGGCCACGGACCCCTTCTAATGTTTCGTATCTTTGGGCCACCCGGCACGGGGAAGACTACCACGTTGCTAAACATGGTGGAGAAGTCTTTAGACAGCGGAATAACCCCATCACAAGTAGGGTTTTTTGCCTTTACTAAAAAAGCGGCCAATGAGGCGCGAGAACGCGCAGCAAAACGTTTTGATTTAGAATCGGAAGAAGACCTTCCGTATTTTCGTACAATTCACTCTTTGGCTTATCGTTTAATGAGCATTAGAGAAAGCCAGATGATGGGGGCACATA
>Ga0181410_1000469_pt1 | contig 17968 bp, 4 predicted proteins | sample 33SPOviralmetaG_FD_130112 | JGI IMG/M metagenome (GOLD analysis project Ga0181410, IMG submission 130112) | Marine viral communities from the oligotrophic San Pedro Time Series (SPOT) site, San Pedro Channel, CA, USA - 33 SPOT_SRF_2012-06-20 | ecosystem: Environmental > Aquatic > Marine > Strait...
ATATCTTCTTTTTGGTTAGATGATCTGGTAATTGAGGGTCTGTTATCAACGTAAATAATATTTCCTGCATGTTTTTTAACTTCAGGACCCGCAACTCCACTGGCAAATGACTGACCAAGGTAATATGTCCTATTATTTATTACGGTAGTTATACCCGTGAACGAAGTGTCAATCGCAAGATTAGATCCACTTGAAGGGACAATAGTTACACTTCCTCCAGCATCTGGAGAATCAGTAAATGCCTTCAGATCAAATCCATAAGTTGGATTTGTAATTCCGATTCCAGTAGTTGTAAATCCAGCAAGAGATCTATCTTGCCAGTATTTTAAAACTCCGGTTGTTGCGTCATAATTGACAACCCTACCTACAGCAGTTGATCCAGTAGCAACAGTTTGAGTGAAGTATGAGTCAGCCGTAAAGGAAGCAGAACTATATCCAGTTCCAGTCAATTTAAGTGCATTAAGAACACTTGCTTTGTCTGATGTTAAAACATTTCCAGTAGAAACTTCTGGATTTTCAACTATACCAACTCTCGCAATTTGATTTCCAGTAATAAAATCTGGATTTTCATTATCATTTTCAATTCTGGAATAAAGTAGAACATTAAATGCACCAAGTTCTCTATAGATGTCTGCGCCATGTCCACCCTGTGGTGTCATGATAACGTCAAATGTTGGAATAGTAGTACCAGTTGGAACTCCACCAGATTCTAAATTTAGATTTGCATAAGAATATCCAGATCCTTGATTAGAAACAGTTATTCCACTAACTTTAGAGTCTGCACCAACTGTTAAAGTGCATTCTGCACCAGAACCATCACCTTGAATAGGAACTCTTGTGTACGTTTGGTTAGCAGTTCCAAGACCAACACCGGAGTTAGTCACGGTAACAACTTTAATTGATCCATCAACTGCGTTGTCTCTTACCGCAGCATTATCACTTGATGTTGACCAATCTGCAGGAACTGGCATAAAGTCTGTAGATTCAAACTTTACAACCTCATTTGGTTTGATAGTATAAAGATACTTCCAAAGATAACCATCGCCACTTGAACCAGCAGATCTTGGTTCTAAATCAGTGAATGTGGGTTCATCAAGAGATGGTTTGCCATTTGGATTATTTGGATCAGTTCCATTTTGCAAACAAGCATATATTCTGAAATCACTATTCATTACATAGTAAAATGCAGAGTATAAATTAGTGGCACCAGAAACGGTTGCAGTGTTGGTAACACTGTAATCATGTCGATACATGTCATACGTTGTACCAGATACCCAATTTCTCTTAGGTATTACTTGCCTTACGTCACTGGAATTAATTTTTTTCAATGCGACCATGGTATCCCAATAATCATTCTCCTGAGAGAAGTTGTCCTTGGGAGCAGGTGGATTGGTATCCCAATCATCCTGATAATCAGATGGGTTTGGTAGACCAATAAAAGAATAGTAAGAATTTGAACTGGATGTGATTCCAGAAACAAAATTCTTCGCATTCAAAATTCTAATTTGATCAGTTATAATTGCAGCCATTTTGTGCCAACTTAATGGAAGTTTTTTTTATTTATTATGTATTGGATACGATGTAATTTTTGGACTTCAATTGTTGAGATCTCTCAACCCTCATTGATGTGTTAATTCCAATAATTCCACCGCTTGTATAAGCAGAATAAGAGTTGTTTGCCGCTCTTGACGCCATCTCTACCTTACCCCAACTATATTCCCCATAACCAGCAAGAGTGGTTGTGGAAATGGTTCCAGCAGTTCCAAACGCGAAGGTATCATTAACATTTACAAATACTCTTCTGAAAACAGAAGTTCCAATTCCAATGATGTTTCTTTCAACGTTTTGAGCACTCTGAACAACATAGACATTATCAACGAATGATTTGCCAACACCAGCAGTAGAACTGTCTTGGAAATCAATCGATATAATAGATGTAGTTGCAGATCCAACGTTAGAGTTGGAGACAATGAAGTAATCATTTGCGTTTAAAGAACTCAAAGTTACCGCAGTTCCAACGATTGTCGTTTCTCTCAGTTTAGACTCATATGGAATATGAAGGTCGAAAATAAACTGAGTAGTAACTCCACTAACAGTAGTGGTTCCAAATCCAACAATGACTCCAGAATCACCAAAGTAATTTGTAATTAAGTTTTCTTCTTCCTCATCAGTTGGAGGAGAAATCAATACAACAGGTGGTTTGTCTGTGGTGTATCCTGTTCCAACATTAGTTAGAGTCAGAGCAGAAATAGTTCCGCCTGCACTAATGGTTACTCTTGCAGTAGCAGTTGTAAGTCCTAATGTTACATCTTGTTGTGCAGTTCCACCAATACTTACAGTGGCAGTTGAATATCCAACACCACCATCAGATATAATCAAAGAAGAAACTGTCCCTGCTACACTTACTACAGCAGTTGCAGATGCTCCAACCTTAGTTGCCTGCGGGACAAACTTAACTTTTTCTTGGAAAGTAAGACTTGTATCGTTTTCATTTCTTCCGTTGAACAGAGGTCTTACTCTATCAACATAGATCATTGTAGATCCAATACCAACAGATTTAGTGATGTATGCGAAAGGATAGATGAGAGGTTCATACAACTCTCTATCTTTTGCTACACGTTTTTCATCAATAATCTTATCTTCAGTTTGTCTACACCATACAACAGGTCTAAACAGTTCTTCGTCTCCAGTGTTACCTGGTCCAAAGTATGGGAATGTTTTAACTTGGTCAGTAGAATTGACATTAGTTACAGTTCTTCCCTCTTCTTGCAAGAATCTGTCTTGTCCGCGAGCAGGATCATAACCAAGTGTAAGTTTATCACCTTTCTTAACCGTTTCAATAACTTCTCTGAGGATAACATCAGTATCATCACCAGTTCCCTTGAAGAACAGAATCTTACATGTATCACCAATTTTAGGAGCTTCAGAGAATGTAATAACACTACCACCTGGGAACTGATAACCCTGACCAGGTTCTTGAAGAATATCGTTGATGGTTACGACGAGAACCTGCTCAACATCAACCTTAGAACCTCTTGGTGCTCTAATGGAAATTTGATTTCCTGCGAGAGTAATATTAAATGCCTTGGTAGTACCATCAAACAGAGCAGATGGATCATCAAGTGCTTGCAGAACACCAACGCTCCAACCAGTGAATTCATCAGAGAATACTTTCTGTACATCTAATTCAAACTGATTGAATGTTCCAGAAGTAGGAATTCCAGTTAAACCACCGACAGGAATGGTCAGAATTTCTCCTGGTTTGTATCCAACACCTTTGTTATTAATTGAGAAGTCAATTACACTCGAACCATTACCAACAACAACATCAACCGTTGCATTCAATCCAGAGTTTGCAGTTCCAACATAATTAAGAGGAATATTGGTGTAGGATAGGGGATTATCTACAAAGATGCTTAGAGGTCTATTAACCTCACCGCATCTATTATAGAAGTGTGGGCAAGTTGATATTCCAGTATTGGTTTCAAACGTAGTATCATTAATAACTCTCAAAACACTTGATCCATTAGCTGCTGAATCAGTTCCACTTGCAGAATTATTCTTCTGTCTTGGTGCGATAATCGTACCTTGAACTGTTCCTCCACTTTGATAGAATGTTGGAACTGTAGAAAGTCCAGTATTAACAACAAATTGAGTTGTACTTAGAACTTGAGTAACCTTTACTCCACAGTATGCAGGATCAGTTGTTCTTGGATATGTGTGAGTGCTTCCACCATTATCAAGACCACAAGTCATCGCAATTCCAGTAAGAATAATATCTTTTCCTACTAAGAATTGGTGTGCTCCAGATGTAGTGATAGTTGTTACACCTGAATTATTATCATAAAGAAGATTTGCAACATTCTTTGGTGGAGAATATGTGCAAGTGAAAGCAATACCAGATAATTTTATTACTTCTCCAGAAGAAAGTCCATGTGCTGTAGATGTAGTGACAGTGGTTAGACCAGTGATAGAACTATATCCAACATTGGTGATAGATTTTTCTCCATAGAATAATGCAGAGGTGTTAGTCAGACTAATATTTGTGGAAATATGTCCACCAACAATCGTTGCAAATCCAACATGATAAGTAGATGTTTCGATTCCAACACTCGTAGATCCAGCACTAATATTAACAATACCAATTTGTGGGTTATCAATAATAATCTTGGTCTGAGTTCCTGGAGATATTGTAGTGCTAATAGTATCGCCAGTTCCAATTCTTACAAAAGTTGATGCAATAGAAACAATTGTTACAGGAACAAATGCTGTTCCAACTCCAATGGTGCAGTTAGATCCAGTATTAAGAGTGCTAAGAATGTCAAATACACTGTTAACATTATCAAGATATAATTCAGTTGATCCAATTCCGACTGGATGAGAAATATCAGTAAGAATTTCATACTTAGTGGATGCACGATATCCAGAACCACTATTTCCTATTGCAATTTGAGAAATTGTTCCTGCACTCGAAACAACAGCGGTCATACCTGCAGAAACTAATGGTTGATATCCAGAACCCTCAGTAGAACCAACAGAAAGAAGAACACCGCCAAGAGGAAGATTGGATGTATTTGCATCAGTGGTTGTGGAAGATGCTGTTCCAGTAAAGGTGATAGTAGTAAAACCAAGATTTTCTCCCATAGTATAATCTCTACTATTTCCTGGACCTTGCAGAATATCGTTAATTAAGATAACTGCATTTCCTGTAGAAATTCCAGAAATATCAGAAGACCCTGCAGAAGTTAATGTGTACGTTGGAGTATTACCATCAAACTTCTCAGACAGACTGTCAAAGATATAGTTTGTATGGTATGTGCTGTTTGTAGTATCTGGAATACCAGATCTCATAAACATTCTTCCTTGGAAACTGGATCCTGTCGATATACCAGTCCAATCTCTTTCGTCTGGTCTATTAGTTGTACTACCAATTGGTTGACCACCATATGGAGCTTCAGCGAAATTGATCGCATTATCAACAATATTATAATTACCAACAACCTTAGTGATCACATCTCCAGTATCACCTGTTCCAATTCTTGTTCCAAGTTGTCCTCTACGAACACTAAATCTATTCGTGCTACCGATACCAACACCAGTAATTTTCATAATCTCATCACCCATCTTAATCAGATCTGATCCAAAGAATGAGGTTATTCCACTTAGTTTTATAGCATTCTCAACTGTGCTTACATTGTCAGCAAGAGTTTGAGTTTGAGCAGTAGATACAACTGGAGACTGAATTAAATTATCAAGTGCAACCAAACACTTAGCATTTTGGTTAGTTGCAATAAATCTGTGTGAAGTGCCAACACCAACGCTTTCAAGTTCAATAGGAACAGCAATTCTTTTAAGTGCATTTTCTGCAGAAGATGCAAGTTTAATCTTATCATCAGTAACTTTAATTACAAATATATTTTCTTCAATTGGAAGATACTCTGTATTACCAACTCCAGCAAAACTTGTAGTTGCAATACCAATAGATGATGTAATTCCACCATTTCTATCATAACGAATTGCTTCGCCAGTAACATAGAAGTGATTTGGAATTCTGATCGTGTTGGCATCAACACTAATAATATCGGAGTCATTACCTACAAAGTATTTTTCAAATACTGGGGCGGATCTGTGCTCTAAGTTGAATTGTTTCTTAACGGCATTCTCAGTTCCCTCATAACGAGCATAGTGAGAAACAATCAGACCATTTTCAAAATCAATTTCATCCTTACTATCATCTTCAAGTCTAAGAGCATTCATGAAAGTCTTGACTGTAACGCCAATTCCAGCTTGTGGAGTGAAGGTCAAGGATACTCCACCATTTGACGTAACTCTTGCACCAAATGTTCCAAGTCCAGTTACATATGGTAGAGTTAGTTCAGTCTCAACATTACCAAACTCTTGAATATATGTTGTTGATACTTCTTCCGCAGATGAGAAGTCATCCATAACAAGCATTTCTCTTAATTCATGATGATTATGATTATTACCAGTATCAGAAATCTGAACCATGAAGTATGCTGCATCATATTCGGGTAGATAAGATGCAACAGTTGTAATACCAGGAGTTCCAGAAGCAGCAATCGTCGTTGTTCTTGCATCAATGAAGACGTGCTTCATTTGATTGGTTCCAAATCCAACAATAGACTCAGTTGTGAATCCAACTTGTAAAGTATTTGCAACTACTGTTCCTGCAAGTCCAGCAACAGGAATAAAGTCCACCTTAAATTCCGATCCATCAAGATATGGATAATAAGTTCCAAATCCAGTTCCAACGAAAGATCCTAAGTTAGTGGTCAGTCTTCCAAATTCTGTAGCATAAACCTCACTTCCATCATGGATGAGATTAAGTTCATCATATTGATACTCATTAAGAGTAGGATCTGATTGAATGTTGGTTACTGTTGAATAAACCTTCATAGATCTAACAGTATTTGCTACAGAAACAACTGTTGCACGACTACTGCAATCAACACTATCAGTTTGAATTTCTACAACATTATCGAGAGCAACTGTTGTTCCCAATCCAGCAATTGCATTATCATCAAGATGATATGCAATGTTAACTATTTGATAATCATTGAATGCAAAGTCATTGGGGAAGAATTGTAAAGAACCGTTGACTCCCGAAATGGTCATATCGTATGAACCAAGTTCACCTACAGTATCCGTTCTTCCATACTGGTTGATATATGCAAATGTACCATCTTGAAGCATGGTGACAATATCAAATTGTCTATGTCCAGTAAATCTTTCATCTTTAGTATAGATGAAATACTTAAGTGCTCTACTATTATTAATATTAAAACTATCAACCAGAGAGAACCTGGTTGCTCTTGGATTGCTATTGAACAGTCCACTGATGTTATCGAAGTTGACAGCTCTGTTCCCGAAAGATTCAAAGAAGTCAGTGAGAATTCTGCTTGCAAAGATGATCTCATCAGAGTATATTACTCCAGAAGCATCCAGGGAGTTTTCTGCAACCAAATCAAAGTTGTAAACACAATTCAGATCAGCGATACTGTAAAGATCATTTACAACACTAAAATATGATAACTCAGTTGATAGTCCGACTGCCATTGAGTTTGCATTTATCTCAGAGAATGATGCTGGAGTTTCAAGCTGATAATCAGAGAACTTGCGGAAACCTGCGGTATGATTGGTAACGCTAACAGCATCATTCCAGGTATCAAAGTCAATTCTTGATCTTAAGGAATATGAGAAGTTTTGATAGTAGAAACTATCCTGCACTCTTTGCAGATTAGCATTTAAGAAACCAGAATCATTTTGTGATCCTTTAATAACTCTTGAAGATTCGGCAGTATCGAGAATAGAATTATATGTTGTTACTGAAGAAGCAATACCCTGAGTGTTAGATGCTTTTCCTATAATTATTTCTCCAATAGCAAAATCTTTTTTGGTCGAAACTCTAAGAGTTCCAGTTTTTCTATCCCAACTTTCAACAGTACCTGAGGTATTTTGAGAATATACAATCTCATCCTGTAAGAACTCATTGTTTTTTAAGGTAATATCAAAGAGTGGGAAGTATTTCTCTGGAATAATTCTTCCACCAGAGTTGAATGAATCAAATTTACCAACAAACTCTCCTCTACTACTATCGATTAAACCTTCCAGACTGTATGCAACAGTTGCTCCAATACCTCCAAGGTTCTTATCTACAGCAATAATTGGGAACAACTTGTAATCATATGCAGAGGAGTTAAATCCTTTTCCGGTTGATCCAATACCAACACTAATGTTTTCAATCAGAACCTTATCACCTACTTCACATGGGAAAGCCTCTGCTGTGCTAAATCCAACTGCTAAGGTAACTGTGACCTGATTTGTAGTAGTATTGAATCCAATTGTGCTGATTCCGACTCCATTAGTATTTGCTGTAGGCAAAATCACAGGAGTGGTGTTACTCATTCCCTTTGTATTTTTGAGAATAGTTACTTGATTGTCCCCAAGTTCATACTTGAGATCCACATCGGTGATTCTCTCATTAGTCTTACCATCAAACACTAACAGTTTTGGTGATGTAGAATAACCTCTTCCTGCAGAAGAAATACCAATAGCATCGAAAGACTTCAGAGACTTAATACTAATAACATTTGGAAGAGTTATAGATGGTCTCAGTGACTTATCAGATGGGAAATCAAATCCAATGTTCTTGATTCGAGTCTTATTAATTTTTCCAATCTTATCACCCTTTGCTTCCAGGATTACACCACGACCATCTGTAGAGGTAATATCTGTTACTCCAGGAAGTGCAAAGTATGACTTTCCACCATTTACAATCTCAATTTTAGTTACTGGGCCTCTTGCATGTGTGCAAGTGGTTTCATAAGTAATGTTTGCTGCAGAAGTAGATGAGATATAAGATGATTTTTCTGGAGTTACTCCAAGTGTAAAAGTAAATGAGTCAGATGCAGCAGTAGAAACTCTATGCTTGCCGTTATACAAACTCTTTAGTATTTTTGCAGTATTATTTTCCAGTACATCGGCATCAATGCTTATTTGAGTTTTTTCTGCTGGAACATCGGCACTTTCATAAACTGGATCCAACCTGTAGTAAAGTCTATCTGGAGTGTCATTATTGACAATTAAAGAAACTTTAGCAGTCCCATCAATACCGGGTCTACCAGTTCTGGTTACGTCGAAATTTCTATCATCACTTAACTTACCAACGTACTTATTACTAAAGTTGGCATCGTGATATAAGTTAAATTCAAATGATGGATATGATGTATTTTGTATTGTGTGTGCTAAAGAAGAATCTGTAAGATTGAAAGTAACCGTAGAATCTTTGTACAGATTTAGTGGAGGATTAATTGGATTGATTGTTCCGCCGCCACCAGTACTTGCAATACCAACAGTTGCAGGAATATTTTTTACTGAATCTTCATAACTGTTTGCAAGTTTGAGTGTATCTTTTCCAGTAACAGTGACATAATAAATGTCATTGTCAGTAAGTCCTTCTGCAACATCTCCAGATGTGTAGATTACTTTTTGACCATTGATAAATTCATGGTTTACAATAGTGATTACACCAGTTGAGGTGTTAATTCCAGTGGAACTATAAGACTTAGGATTAACAATAATTTTTCTATTGAAATCATTATACTTAATATTAAATGCAGATGCTATTCCAGGATTTACATCCAGGAAGATATCATGATTAACATGAAGTTCATGAGTTTGTCCAGTAGAAACAGTTACTCTATTTCTTGAAACCGTTCCAGTTATTATCGTATAGTTAGTTTTAAGACTATGCTCAACGCCGGTTCCTGTACCAAGAAATGCTAATGTAGTAGATATAGTATTACCAATACCGACGAATGTTCCAGTTGTTCCCAGACCAACTCTTACTGTTGATAAACCAATTAAGTTCTCTGAAACTTTAGCAACAAAGAGTTGGGTTCCATCTGCAACGGTAGTTCCAACTCCAACGTTTGTTTCGTCTTGAACAATAATTCCACTACCATTATTAGCAGAGTATGTTACAATCTCGCCGGTTTTAAACTCATGATCTTTAAAGAAAAGAGTCTTAGTAGGAATAACTATTGATGTTCCACCAGTTCCTGGGTTGGTGAAGAAGATAGTGCTTCCAATACCAACACCACCAGTGCTACCAAGTCCTACAGTTTCTACTGGATTGAAATAAACTTGCTTATTATTCTTATATGTAAAATCTGTCTTGAATCCAGAGGCAATAGTTAATTTTCTCTGCAAAGAAGTTACACCGGTTCCAACTGTATGCGATACACCAACAATACCATTTACAGATCTACGAACTCTTAATCTTGAAAGACGCAGATCAACATTTAGAACTTTGACAGTTTCTGTTCCAATCTGGAGGATATCATTCTCTCTAATGTTTGGATAATTTAAATTACCCACTACATTAATGTAAGTAACAATACCAGTTGCTTCAACAGTTCCAATTCCAGAAGATGTTGTTCCTACTCCAGCTACCTTGTAAACATTTGTTCCAATACCTGCAAGGTAAGTTCCCTCCAATTTAGATCCAGAAGTTGAAACACCACTTACAGAAATAATGTCAGAATTTCTAAAATCATTAGGGTTCTCAGTAAAGGCAATAAATTTTCCTTTCTCTCCAGATGGATAAAATTCTACTCCAGAAATGGAACTTGTGGCAACACTCACACTTTCAACAGGTCTTCCTAAGATGCGTGAGACCCTTGCAGAAACGCCTCCACCACCTGTGTTTGCATTATTGAATACAACTGGGTCATTAACCTTATAATTGTTTCCTCCAGTGATAATTCCAACAGAATCAATAGGTCCTCTGAGAGCATTACTAACTTCAACTTCTTGATTTAAATCACTTGGAAGAGAAACATACTTATATCTTGTTGACTTACCGTCAATGTAATTGAATGGCGCAGTGTTCTTAATATAGTTTGAATTGTTAAAATCAAACTCATCTTGATTTGATATCTTTTGGAAATTAAATTCATTTGGTTTAGCATGATAATTGTGACCAATCAGATATGGGAACTTAGGTCTTCTAAATCCAGTGAAAGGTGATTGCGTATCTGCCTCATTAGTTGCAATAGTCGCAAAGTATGCATAAGTTCCATTTGGGAAATCTGGAGTTACACAATGTCTTCCATTGTTTTCATCAAGAACTCCTACTCCAGTTTTGTTTTTATATACAAAGTCTTCAATGAAGAATCCTGATGGCCAAGTTGTAAGGGGAGGTCTTTGTGCTTTAGTAGATTCCTCTACATATCCAGTCTGCATGGGAGAAACGGCTCCACCAGAACGTGTTGTATATCCATATGGACCGTAAATTGGATGACCGTCATATGCCCAACCTATAATTGGAGAGTGTTGCCTTGACAGAGATTCTTCTTTTGTATTTGCATCAATCTTAAGATCTGCATCACCATATTGCACTTTGCCGCCAGCATCAACAGAATAGTTTAACTGACGAAACTTTCTGGGAGCATAAACATGAGCATATTGCAATCCAAAGTCTTCATTAGTTCCATTTACAACAATTCCATCATCGTCTTGGAAATTAAAGAGATTTTTTTGGAATAAGTTAACTCTCCAATTTTGGAGTTTTGCTCTTAAAGTAACACCTCTTCCAGGGAAAAGAACATTAATAGAAGTTGTGCTCTGCTCATATCCAATTCCAGATTCAAGAACTTTAACCGAAGTTATAGTTCCATTAGACATGACAGGAGTTATGACAGCACCGATACCATCCCCAGTGATTGTCAGATCTGGTGGTGAATTATACTTCTTACCAGAATTTAAAACTAATACTTCTTGTAGACGACCATTATTAATTACTGGTGATAACTGTGCGTTTTGTCCAGAAATGACAGTTACTTCGGGTGGTCTATCAAGATTAAGAACTTCAGATGATCCATATCCAACACCATTGTTAGAAAGATTGACCGAAGTTATTTCTCCTCTGAAGATTGGTTGAATTTCTGCTTGAAATGTTTCAGACCCAATAGAAGATATTCCAATTTGTCCAGAGATAGAAACCGAAATCTCAGGATAATTGAATGAATGTGTCCCAGCACCAGTAGAAGTTAGTTGAATAAACTGATTGGTATCATAGAAAAAAGTTCTTGTCGATGTGGTAAGACCCACCTCTGCTAATCTAAAGTTGTTATTATCAATTCTGATAACATAATATTCTGTCTCATCAGTCAGTCCACCAACTGCAGAGGTTCCAGCAGTGTATTTTACTTTCTCACCAGACTTAAAATCATGATTTTTTATATTAATGATATCTTGAGATGTACTGATTCCAGAAATTACTACAGATCGCTTCTTATTCTCATATCCAGATCCACTATTAATAACAGAAATAGACTCGACTACAGACTTCTTGTTAACGGTTTGAAGTTGATGAGATCCATTTCCGAAAGAAGTGAATTCTACTGTATTAATTCCTACAAGAACATCACTTAAATTATTGTAAAGTTTTACAGTTTGATTATCTTGAACAGAGACATGATACTTGGCATCTGTAGTTAGACCACCGATTGCTTGCTGCCCGTTTGTTCTGTAGATTATCTGCTCACCATTTCTCAGTTTATGATAAGTAGAGAATCCAATAGATGATTGTGTAGAACCAAGACCAACTCTATTAGATGCAGCTTCTGAGAAAAATGAAACTGAATGATCAATCAGTTTCATATTGGGGATAGCAGATGCTCCATTACCATTACCACCCATAATTGTTATGGTTGGTTTTGAGGTGTAATCAAATCCAGGATCAAGAACTCTGATGGATTCTAATGATCCAGATACAGAAACGTCTCCAGTTGCTCCAGTTCCAACAGTATCACTAACAAAAAGAAGTGGGGGATCAATAATATCATAGTCAGAACCTTGAGCAAGGACTTCTACTTCATCTATCTGACCATAATAAACAACGTCAGGGGACTTATAGTTAAGAATCTCAACTCCATTAACTAATATACCAGTAAATCCTGGTTCAGTGGGAGTTAGTTTTCCAGTGTGCTGTGCATTTTTGGGAATCTCTCTAATTAACTTCTGAGATTCAAGAGTTTTATCTCTAAAGGTAAATGGTTGTAAGGTATTGTCAGTTACAGTGGTTGAACTTTCAACTGAAATAAATTTGTTATTATAGACATCACTTCTACTCTTAGCAAGTTTTAACTTAGTATCGCTTATTCTCTTAACATAATATAATCCGTCAGGGAAATTTGCACCAAGAGAAGTTCCTATTACTATTCTTTTTTCTACATTTCCACTATCATTTACAAATGATTCTTCTTTTAGTTGAGCAGCATAGTATACTGCATCACCCGAGTAGAAGTTGTGTTTTCCAAGAGGAGTTATTTCAAGTTCATCTCCAAAGAAAGTACCAGAGAAAGTAACTGTTCTATCACTGGTATTAATTGCAGACGTAAAATATGATGGAATAGAAGATGATGCTACAAGGAAATTTTCTTCGTTGTCATAAACGCCCTGTATATTTGCCTGATATAGTTCTGCTGAAGGAAAGTTCTGAGCATTTCCTTTCAGAATTTTTCTATTTACTGTATATGATCTATTTGAATTGAGAGATCCTGATCCTTTTATAGCAATTGCTGTATCGGAAAGGATCGAATAAACAACTCCAGTTCTGGTAGCACCAGTGTCATCGATAATATCGATGCTATCATTAGGACGGAAAAACTGTCTTTGATTTAATTGAAGATCATAACTATTATCAGAGGCATCAACTAAATTAATTGATTTTACTGAGTGAGAAGATGCATAGTTGTAGAACCAGTTTCTGTAAATAGATTCATTCTTATCTCTACCTAATGTTCTGATTCTTGCAGTATCCCCATCACGGAAATTAGTTGTATTAGATGGAAATTCTAAGTTACTAAGAACAGAATTAATTCTTACAGTAATAATTTCGTTTTGATCTTTAAAAGATCTACCATATGCAAACGTATTAATACCAACGTCTTCACCATCAGAGATAGTTCCCGTTATATTGCTACATCCAAAGAACTCTGTTAAGGTCTTGGATGTATATGAAACAAAACCAGTAGTGGTGTCATTGTATACAACGGCCAATTCACCCGTGGTTCCAAATCCAACAGTAGAATCAACACTAAGAATAGTTGCACCAGAACCAACTTGTCCGATTAGTTTTGTTTTCGGGTGAACACTAAAAGATCCACGAATAGCACCTTCAACTTCAACATCTCTGTCATATCCACCATCGAGACTTAGTTTATAAAAACTTTTTGCAGTTCCAACTTGAAGTTTTTCAACCTCAGTTATTGGTGCATATGCTTTTACAATATTTGCAAAAGGATATTCTTCTTGATTGAGAGTTGCTTGATCAAGATCCAAAGGATCACCAGTTACGGCTTCAACAACTAAGTCGTTAGTAACTCTATAATCTGAGTTAGATGGCGTAAAAAGAAAATCTCTTGGTTTTACAACCGTTACTGATTCGTTGTATAATGCTTGAAATAAAATTTCAAAAGATCTATCAGTTCCTCTACTCAGATAAAAATCTTTTGATTGCTTAATAAAGAGGTTTTGATTTAACTCACTCGAAAGTGGCCTCTCATCCAAGAGAGGGAGAAATTGCTTTTTCGTTTTTGTTAAAAATTCTTTTAAGAAAAGATTACTTAAATTCTTAATCTTAGAACCGCTCTTATGATCATTTGCGGTTGAAGTCCCGAAGACTAAATTTTCAGGATTTATATCTGCTCTATAAGAAGTAATTCCAACAAATCCTCTAACGCATCCGTCAAACTGAGAATTTGTCTTTGAAGTATATGTAATAATTTCGTCATCGATTTGAATTAATCCATAAGAATCTGGAAATCCTTTAGTTCCAGTTGGATTGATTCCAAGATCAACTTTTACGGTTGTATCAATAAAATCTACATCCGACAACAAAGTGACGGAATTTGTGAGATTAGTTGTCTCATCAAGTTTAATGTAACGATCAATGTTCTGAATTAAATCAACAGGGGCACCTTGAAATTCTTGTGCCAGGTAATATTGTTTTAAAAATTCAGAAATAAGAGGAAACTCCTCTCTAACATAAGAGGGGAGTTGATTCTGTACTACGTTGTTAAACTGAACTCTCTTTTCTGCCATTTTATGATACTATTAGTAACCGTATGAACCGCCACCTGAGCTTCCGCCAGATGATGAAGTAGGTGATGTTGTAGGTGTAGGTGTAGTTGTAGTTGCTGTCCCATCAGCAACAGTAGCAACTGGTATAGTTCTACCTGTAGGAGTAGTTGTAGATGTCGCAGCAGGTGCTACTGGAATACTACCTCTTCCACCAGGTCTTACTAAAACTCCATTTGCATAACTTGAAGATACAACATAATTTGATGCTGATGGATCTAAACCAGATGAAATTTCATCTACAACTGTTTCAAAAGTGCTGTCTGAGATTTCTAATTGTAGATAAAGGTCTTGTAACCCAATTACATCATTAGAAATAGGACATCCAGATATTTCTATAATTGTTTGACCATCCTTTGTTTTACCCGATAAAACATTTATTGGATTTAAGGTTAATATGCCTCTCTTATAATCAATTGTTCCAACATTTCTTCTAACAATAGTGGGATTTGTTGAATTAATAGATGGAACAGAGAATATGAACAATTCTCCAGTTTCTCTGTCGGTATTTGGAAGATCAGAAATATAAACGTCTGTATTGATACCTTCAACTCTGAAAGCAGAGGTTTTAATATTGTATCCACTCATCCGTTTAATATAAAATGCATTACCAAAACCAATAGAGTACTCGACTAAGGCACTTAGGGTTACTCTCAAGTCACGTCGCATCTGAACAGTTGTAATATTCGATGTGATTGATTCGTGACTATCATCAATTACTTTCAAAAATTTGCTGTATTTGAATCTTGCCCCATACTTATTTAACTCAGTTGATTCGGAGTACTTTGTGACGTTGTTTTGTACCAAAGTAGATACAAATTCAGAAGATGGTGCTAAGTTTGTGTTATAATAGACTTTCGTATTACTTTCAAGGTAGAGATACTTAAGATCAAGTATTTCTGGTATAATACCAGCAACAGAATACTTCTTAAGTTTAAGTTTAATATTTTCTTTGATTAAGTTTGGTAGATAATCACCAAACTTTGGTTTAATGCTGATAAAGACCTTTCCATATTGTGGAGGAACTAACTCTTCACCACCAAATACGGAGATAGACTCTGTTTCTGGATAAATCTTCGATGGAATCAGAGTTTCATAGTCATTTGCCGTCAGTGCTCTGTTTTGAGTCGCGTAAATCCTTGGAGCAAACTTTTTAATCGATTCTACGGTCTCAATGTTCTCTCCACCTGCAGAAACTACTCCAGGGGTCACCAGAGACACCCCAGAGGTGACGTTATACTCAGTACTGTTCCTGGTATATGTTAATCTACCTGAAAAATTAAACTGACTGATGCCATTTGCAGCATCACCGTTACTAACAATGTAATTTGCAGTTATATAATTACCTTCTTCAAGTGCTTTTCCAAAAACTCCATCCCCAAAGATGAGTTCGTATCTTTCGTCTTCAATTTCTTGGATATAATAGACTTTTGAATCGGAATTGATTTCAAAAAGACTATCTTGCAAACTATACTTAGCTGCGGCAGTTGAAAATTGATTATTTTTGACTGTGACTCTAATTAACTCAGTATCAATACCAGCATTTGGTAAAATAAATTTTTGATTGAGGTTTGTAGAGGAATATATGAAGTTAGACTCTAAAAGAACACCCTCACGAATCTCAAGATCGTCAAATGATGCAATTCCATCAAAAACTGGAACTGTAACATCTTCTAAAATTGAAAATACAAAAGATTGATTAGCAAATGTTCCAGAAGATGCTGCAATAACACCTTTTTTCAATGTGAGTGTTGCTGGAGTTGGTGTAATTGAAGATGTATCAACAAAAAAACTAATTGTTGCAGATGCTGCCTTTCTTGACCTGGGAACATATCCAATATTTCGCGCAAGTGAGACAATATTCTCTCTTAAAGTCGCACTATCAATAAAAACCTCATTCGCAACCATATTTGCGTTATATGAGGTAATATAAGTGTTGTATGCCAAAACATCAACGATCGTTGAAAGGTTAGACCCTTCAAAATCATAATCAGTAAAGTTAGAGTTTGACTTTAGATACTCTTTTAGGGATGTTTTAACCTGTTCAAAGTCCAGGTTAGAAAAATTGACTAATGGCATTTTACCTTGTGGGTTGCAACACGAATTCTAATTGCTGTGCAGGTACATCTGCACCAATGATGTCATATACTATCTGTACATCAAACTCATTCCTTTCAAAATTAGGACGAGTTTTGACAGATCTCAATCTCACTCTTGGTTCATTATTTCTGATTGATCTTTCTATTTCATCTTTAATTGATGATGCTGTTAGATCATCCATATTATCAAATAGCAGTTTGGAGATTCTTGATCCAAAGCTTTCATTAAAAAACTTTTCTCCGGGGAGGGTAAATACAATATTTTTAACTGAACGAGCAATTGCATTCTCATTTTTGAGCGCAATTAAGTCATTAGTTAGTGGATTAGACTTAAAGGACATGCTAACGTCCCTAAAACCTTGACTTACCCTCTCTAAAGGCACAACAATACGGCAATTATTACTTATTTATCAACCAAAAAGTGGTTCTGGATCACCCTCTGGATCAAAAAGTTCGCTCTCTTTGATTTTATCAGTCTTTTTTGGTGTAATCTTATCGTTAGAGATCTCTCTTAGCATTTTTTGATGCTGTTCATTGGCCAAATTTTCTAAAAAATCGTTATTTGGAGTCATTGTCCTCTGTTTCAAGTGAATTTTCGCGTTCTTTTGCTGTTTTCCAAAAATATTCGTCCTCACGACCCATACCAAGACGTTCAAAACCATTTTCAACTTGATAATATTGAGTCGAAACTTTAAAATCAGGCATTTTTGGTTCAACAGGAGTCAGACTATTGTCATAGATACGCATTCTATTGTTTGGATAGAGTGCATACTGACCATTTTCCAGTTCAATGAGGTTATGAGACTTGTGTTCAGCTGGATTTTCGCTTGTTGCATAGTCAACTACCTCAGGATCCTGATGATAATTGTCTAAAGTACAAATATAGGTGCCTTTCTGAATCCCATAGTCTCTTGTATATAGTTCATAGTCCATAGAACCAATGAATTGCTTCGTTACAGAGACTACCCCATAGTCCATACAGTTCCAAAACTGTAGATTAGGTAAATTCATATCAGGTTCTGGTGTCTCTGGTGCTGAGACAAATGCGCTGATGGGTAACTTGTCATACATTGCAGCATACTCCGGTAAGTATGTCTCAAAATAAAAAGTGCGCCCAGGAATCGACTTTGCCGATACCCAGACGCCTTTGACAAATTCACCATGACCGCTTTGATGGTCCGTAAGATATTCTTTACGTACCC